>Ga0156227_1222_pt1 | contig 137493 bp, 136 predicted proteins | sample RifCSPlowO2_12_FD_107875 | JGI IMG/M metagenome (GOLD analysis project Ga0156227, IMG submission 107875) | Betaproteobacteria bacterium RIFCSPLOWO2_12_FULL_63_13
CGCTGCCGTCGCCTATGCCCCCCGTGATCTGAATGTTGTCGGGATCGAACAGTACTGTTCCGACGACCCCTCTGCGCGCGCTCAGGTCGACGCGCCCCCGGAAATAGAGCGCGTACTTGCCCGACACCTCCGCAAAACCGCCGTTGCCCCCCTGGCCGCCGCCTCTCGCGGTGAGCGTGCCGACGAAATGCGTCGCGTTGTCCGCCCAGACGATCGCCTTGCCGCCGTTGCCGTACTTGAGCGCGTCGGCGACGATGGTTGCGCGCTCATCGACGAATGTGGTCTTGGCGTTCTGCCCATCGGCGTTCGCGCCCTGATAGTCGCCGCCGACGAGCACGGTGCCGCCACCGTATTCGCCTGAGACATCGGCGAGCGCGTCGCCGCGAAGTTCGACGTCGTTTCCGATGATCTCCACCCTGCCGCCCACGCCCGGCGCTGGAGTCGGGTCCGCGCCTCGAGTGCGCACCGGCTGGGGGGGCGGCGGCTCGATCGATACGCTCGCGGTTACGGGAACGACTTCCGGATTGACCGGCGCGACGACAGGGGCCTCGGGTATCGGCGCCGGATCCTTCAACTGATACACCGTCGGCGTCGAGGTCGCCTTGGCTTCGACTGTGCCCTCTACGGTCACCGTGCCCTGCTCGGCCTCGATGGTGACGCTGCCGCCGGCCGGGCCGCTCGCCTCGGTCCTACTGCCGGCCTCAAGCACCACTTTCTTCTTCGCGCGCAGCACGATGCGCCCGCGTTCGTCGACGGTGGCGCTGTTGGCACTCACCAGTCCCGTCTGGCGCACGATGCTTCCGAACATGCCGACGTAGCCGCCCTCGGCAATGATCTGACTGACGTTCACCGCCTCGTTGTCCGGCGCGTCGATCTCGACGCGCACGTCGGGGCTCGACGGATTGACAATCTGAACGGACTTGCCCGCTGCGAGGATCACCTCGCCAGCGGGACTGACGATCACGCCGTTGTTTTCGACGTTGGGCGCGACCAGGAAGACTATTCCGCCCTGCTTCGTCTTGATCGCCCCCTGGTTGACGATGTTGCCCGCGCCGACCCGCTCGTCGAACTTGAATTTGCCTGCGAGAAAATCTTCGTCCGACAGCCTGAGCGTCGATGCGACGAATCCCGCGACATCGACAACGGCTCCGCCGCCGATGAACACGCCGTTGGGGTTGATGAGAAACACGCGCCCGTTGGAAAGCAGTTGTCCGAGAATCCTCGACGATTCCGGTCCGGTGACCCGATTGAGCACCGACGAAGCCGCGCCGCTCTGGATGAAGCGCGTCGCTTCGTTGGCTCCTATCGAAAACCCCTGCCAGTTGATGATGGCATTCGGGCTGTTGGTGACGTTGAGCGTGCCGCCGGCCGTGCTGAACGACGCGCTGCCGTGCACGACCGTGGGGCCGACCGGATTGGCGCAAACGGCGCCCGCGACGCACGATGCGAACGCCCACGCAATCACGCGTGCCGGCGAACATAACAGGTGCATCACTTCAGTCAAATGAAAGCCCCCCGACTACTCGCTGCAGAACGAGCCAGCGCCAGCTTCAACTCTGCCTCCTGCAACAATGCTGCCGCGTAAGTATCAACTACTCGCTGCAGAACGAGCCAGCGCCAGCTTCTGCATCCGTCAAAAATATCTTTTGTTTCAATCGATAACGATACATTTCTGAGACGGCTCTCCCCTTCTGCGATGCTAGCACATATGCATGAGCCCACCACTGCCAACACCGTCACGCTTGAGCACAAAGAAGCGCGGAAATTTCGGCGACGTACGCAACGCCGACGCAGAGGGTTGGCGGCGCGGTAATGAACTGATTTTGAAGGAAACGAGATTCGGGAAGTGTGAACAAAGTCACGCTCAACTCCCCGTGGCGGGACTCGGTCGCGCGATCAGAAGATATCAGAAGATATAGGCGAGCGTCATGTGCAGGCGGCCGTCACCTCGGCCCTGCAACCCGCCCTTGTCGATGACGACGGCGTAGTCCATCCGCACGCTGAGATTGGTACCGCGCGACAGCCGCGCGCCGAAACCGGCCGAGGCGATATTTTGCCTGAACGGCTCCGATAGCAGCGGCTGGAGTCGCGTCACGCGTCCCCAGTCGTAGAACAGCACGCCGCGCATCCGGTAGCCGTCCAGCCACTTCGTCATGCCTGCAAGGTCAGGCGTATAGGCTTCGACGGTGCCGCGGTAGCCGTGATCATTAACGACTTCGCGTTCCAGGAAACCTCGTACCGAATCGATGCCGCCAATGCCGAATTGTTCACCGGCCACCAGGCGGTCACGCGTGGCTTGCCCGTTGAAAGCAGCCCGCATCTGCCAGTCGTTCGCAAACGCACGGTTATGGTTCACGCCGTAGCGCCAGACGAGGTAGCCGGGCCGAGAGCCGATCCGCGAAGCTTCGAAAGCCGCCGAGCCGCCGTCATTTCCGCCGGGAAGATTCTCGTAGACGCCGAGGTTGAACGAGGTTTCGTGCGACGACTGTCGATAGATGCCCGAATACTGAATGCTGATCGGGTGAACCGTGATGTCGGGCACCAGAGAAAAGTCGCTCCCCACCTGCGTGACTTTGCTGTTGAATGCGCGCCAGTCCCAAGCAAACGCGACGCGGTGGTCCAGTTCGCCCCACCGCGGCAACGCATAGTTGTACTTGAGTCCGAAAATCGTGCCGGCGCCGCTAACGTTGAACAAATTCTGTACGAGCCCCGAATCGACGTTCGAATACCCGGCCGTGATGTCGATCGAATCGCCCCAGCGATACAACGGAATGTGATAGGAGCCCCCTATGATGGTCACGTCCTTGCTCGGAATCACGCTCAACTTCGAAACATGGCTTGCATTGTTCGGTGCCGTCACATACTGCATCGACAGCACGTGGTCGCGACTGAACATGTTGGCATCCTGAAAACCCAGGCCGACGCGAATCGTGCCGGTTTGCGAGGTGCCGGTGTTGTCCAGCGTCAGGCTGAACTTCTTCGGCTCCTCGTCCGAGACTCGAACTACGGCGTCCACCAGCCCTTCCTCTGCACCGCTACGCAGCAGAACGGTAGTCTGCTTGGCCGGACTCTCGTTGGCGAGCCGAAGATTGTCAGCAATCTGGTGGATGTTCGGCGCGCGGCCGGTCTCCAGCGCCGGAAGGCTGGCTCGAACGTTCGGCACGTCGAAAAATCTATTGCCTTCGATCACCACCGCACCGATTTTGGCCTCGATGATGCGAAACCTGACCTCGCCGCGCTCGACCTCCTGCTCCGGCAGGATGACCTGCACCGCGTTGTAGCCCTTGGCCGCATACGCGCGTTCCATCGCTTCAAGCGCGCGCTGCACGTCCGCAAAATTCTTGGATCTTCCCTGGAACGGTCCGACCGCCGATTGGATCTCCGCGTCGGTCAGCAAGGTCGCGCCTTCGACGACGAACCTGCCGATGTCAAAGCGCGGCTCTGGCGGGACGCTGGACGCGGGGGAAGGCTGAGGCGCCTGTGCCCACGCCAGCGCGGCGACCAGCGCCATCCCGAGAAATCCCGCGAAGCGCAAAAAATTCACGTGATAGACGTGCCCGTTGTTTCGCTGTTCGAGTCTGAGAATTCAGCGCCCGGTCTTCGACGGAACCCCGCGCTGCCTGGCGACGCATCTTATTTTAACGATCGACAGCGTGACAGGCTCCCACTCAAAGGCACGCACCTCCCGCATTCGTGGACTGCGTGCCGAGCAGGTTATAATTCCGGCTCGCTCCGCGACCGCTGCTTCTCCTGCATTTTCTCACACCGGGCCGCTCCGATGTCAAAACCTCAGAAACACTGTCGCCTGCTCATACTCGGTTCAGGCCCGGCCGGTTATTCGGCCGCCGTGTACGCGGCACGAGCAAATCTGAAACCGGTCCTGCTCACGGGTCTCGCACCGGGCGGACAGCTCACAACAACCACAGACGTGGACAACTGGCCTGCCGACGTCGATGGAGTTCAGGGACCGGAACTCATGGAGCGATTCAGGAAACACGCTGAACGCTTCGCGACCGAGATCGTCTTTGACCAGGTCCACACTGCGCATCTGACGGAAAAGCCTCTAAGGCTCGAAGGCGATGCCGGAGACTATACCTGCGACGCGCTGATAATTGCGACCGGTGCTTCGGCACGCTACCTGGGCCTTGAATCGGAGCAACAGTTCATGGGCAAGGGCGTGTCCGCATGCGCGACCTGCGACGGCTTCTTTTATCGCGGACAGGACGTGGCGGTGATCGGGGGCGGCAATACCGCCGTGGAGGAAGCACTGTACCTATCGAATATTGCGCGGCACGTGAGCGTTGTGCACCGCCGCGACAAGCTGCGAGCCGAAAAAATCCTGCAGCGGAAGCTACTCGACAAAGCCAACGTGACGTTGTTCTGGAACCAGACCCTGGACCAGGTGCTCGGGGACGACAGTGGCGTCACTTCGATTCGTATCAGGCATGTTCAGACGAGCGTCGAGCAAAGCCTGGCGGTGCAGGGCCTGTTTATCGCCATTGGCCATACTCCGAACACCGCGATCTTTGAGGGCCAACTGGACATGGAAGGAGGATACATCATCACCCGCTGTGGGCATAACGGTAATGCCATGGCCACCAGCGTGCCGGGCGTGTTCGCAGCAGGCGATGTCCAGGACCGCGTCTACCGCCAGGCGGTCACCAGTGCGGGCAGTGGCTGCATGGCTGCGCTTGACGCGGAAAAGTATCTCGACGGCTTGCAGTAGCACGCCCGTATCAGCACGCCACCTGACCAACAGCGATGCGAAGCAAGCCAGAACGCCTCGCGGTACCGGCGGAAGACTTGGCGCTTTTTAAGGATGCGGTGCGCGGCACGCGGCCTATCAAGAAGGCGAACCGTGCTTTACCGGAGAATCAATTTCCGCCTCCTGTCCCGGTTCAATCGCTGCTTGACGCCCATGAAACACTGAAGGAAAGCCTCTCCGGAACTCTGGACGGAGAGCAAATGATGGAAACCGGAGAGGAGCTGGTGTTCCTGCGCCCGGGGCTGTCGCGCGAGATTCTGAAGCGCCTGCGCCGCGGTCATTGGGTGGTCCAGGAACATCTGGACCTGCATGGAATGAACACCGAGCAGGCGCGCCATCTGCTCGCGCAGTTTCTGGCCGCTTGCTCGAGGCGAAACCGGCGCTGCATACGCATTATTCACGGCAAGGGACTGCGCTCACCGAATCGCGAACCGGTACTGAAGAACAAGGTGCGGCTGTGGCTTGCGCGGCGCGACGATGTCTTGGCGTTCTGCCAGGCCCCCGCTACCCAGGGTGGCGGGGGCGCCCTGCTGGTGCTCTTGAAAGGCTGAGGTGCCGTGGCCGGGCGCGTCCGGTGCGCGCTTTTGGCAGCTCAATCAGACCGCAGATTCGTTGGTTTCCCCGGTTCGTATGCGCACGACCTGCTCGACTGATGTCACAAAAATCTTGCCATCCCCGATCTTCCCCGTTCGCGCCGCCTTGACGATGGCCTCGATAACGCCGTCGACCATGCTGTCGGATACGACTACCTCGATCTTGACCTTGGGAAGGAAATCAACCACGTACTCCGCGCCCCGGTACAGTTCGGTGTGCCCCTTCTGGCGCCCGAATCCCTTGACCTCGGACACGGTCAGCCCTGTCACACCCACTTCCGCAAGGGCTTCCCTGACTTCGTCGAGCTTGAATGGCTTGACGATAGCATCGATTTTCTTCATGGTGCGTCTCCGGACTGTCTGCACGTAGACGAGGCTCTGATCAACTCGGCGCATTCATCAGATTTGCCCCTGACCGGGGGATCCTCGAGGTACGACTGGAAAAGAACAGTGCCCACGTTTCTTTCCAGTGTCTCTCGCCGGGCCCCTCTTCAAGGGCAGCAGTATAGCAAAATGGAATCCGATTCCCGAGACAGAGGCCGCGATGGGAGATGAATTCGGCACCGTGCGCGTTCTCGACGACTTGGCGAGCGTGGACTCGTTCCAGTGGAATGCGCTCGCCGGTGACCACCCGTTCCTGCGTCATGAGTTCTTTCAGGCGCTACACGAAACAGGTTGCGCGAGCGAGCGCACGGGATGGCTGCCGAAATTCGTCACCCTTTGGCGTGACGGCAAACTCGCCGCTGCGATGCCGTTGTACCTGAAGGGCCATTCCTACGGCGAGTACGTATTTGACTGGGCGTGGGCGGAGGCCTACCAACGCCACGGCCTCCCCTACTATCCCAAGCTGCTGTCAGCGGTACCGTTCTCCCCGGTGCAGGGACCACGCCTCCTTGCCGCGAATGACCGTGCGCGGCGCCAGCTACTGCGTGCCGCGCTGGATCTTGCGTACGATGTCTCCTCGCTGCATGTTCTGTTCCCGCCTTCGGAGGAGGCCAAACTTATGGGCGAAGCCGGCATGCTGCTGCGCGGCGGCGTCCAGTTCCATTGGAATAATCCGGGGTACCGATCGTTCGAGGAATTCCTGGCCGCTCTGTCGCACGACAAGCGCAAGAAGATCCGCCAGGAGCGGCGCCGCGTGCAAGAGGCACGGATTCAATTTCGCTGGCTCATCGGAAGGGATATTTGCTCGGATGACTGGCAATTCTTTTCGCGATGTTACAAGTCGACTTATCGTGCCCACCGTTCGACGCCGTATCTCAACCGCGCGTTCTTTGAGCGTCTGGGAGAATCAATGCCGGAAAACGTGATGCTTGTCGTGGCTGATCTGGACGGTCATCCGATCGCCAGCGCACTGAACGTCTACTCGAACAAGATATTGTACGGACGCTACTGGGGCGCACTCGGCTACATTCCCTGTCTGCATTTTGAGGTTTGTTACTACCAGACCATCGAATTCTGCATCGACCGCGGGATCAAGGTCTTCGAGGGTGGAGCCCAGGGAGAACACAAACTCTCACGCGGATTCCTCCCCGTGCAGACGGCCTCCGCCCACTGGCTCAAACACGCCCAATTCGCGCGCGCCGTCGAGCAGTTTCTGGAGCGCGAGACGGCAGGGGTGGAGCGCTATCTCGATGAACTGAACGAGCGCGCGCCATTCCGAAAAGCGTGACCCGACCTCCCGGGATACTCGACTGTCGCGACCTCTTGGACGTTTTCGAATCGGGAAGGCCGAAACACCGGCAATAGGCTTGGTTTCGGCTTGGCAAGCTACTTGCGCCTCGCCGGCATTCCTCCCAGAAGTGCGGCCAGCTGCCGAGCCGGCCGCACCGGGTCAGTCGTTTCCTTAGGCTGCGGCGCCCGCTGTCGGTCCGGCTCGTAAGGACCGGAGAAGATTGGGTCGGCCGGCCCCTCAGTCTTCGTGCGGCCGGCGGCGCCTCGGCTTTCGTCGTGCCGCCGCGGTCCCCGCCTGACCGCTCCGGACAGTGCATCACCATCGCTGCGCCGGGTTCCTCCCATGACGGGGGTTGCCCGCATCGGATCCGGCTCAAAACCCGCAATGAAGTCCCGGTGCAGAGTCATCTTGATGGTCTTTTCGATCAACGCGAGGCGTTCGTGCTCCTCGGCGCAGACCAACGAAATGGCTTCGCCCGTTGCTCCGGCGCGTCCGGTCCGTCCAATCCGGTGAACATAATCTTCCGCCTGACTTGGCAAATCGAAATTCACGACGTGAGGCAGATCCTCGATATCCAATCCGCGCGCAGCGACGTCCGTTGCAACCAGTATGCCGACTTTGCCAGCTTTGAAATCCGCCAGCGCCTGCAACCGTTCAGGCTGTGTCTTGTCGCCGTGAATCGCCGCCGCGTGGATGCCGTCTCGGTTCAACTGGTACGCGAGGCGGTTCGCGCCAAGCCGCGTCGAGGTGAACACCAGCACCTGCTTGAGGTTGCGCGAGCGTATCAGGTGCGCGAGCGCCTCGCGTTTGCGCTCGCGCGCAACCGGATGCACGACGTGTTGCACGAGTTCGGCGGGTGCGTTTCGGCGGGCCACCTGAACCATGACGGGATCGTGAAGGAACGAATCCGCGAGCCTGCGAATTTCGCCATCGAGAGTCGCCGAAAAGAGCAGGTTTTGCCGCTTCTTGGGCAACAGCGCAATAATGCGCGTGACGTCCGGGATGAAGCCCATGTCGAGCATACGGTCGGCCTCGTCGAGAACGAAGACCTCGACCTGGCCCAAATGCACCGTCTTCTGACCCACATGGTCGAGCAGGCGTCCGGGCGTCGCGACGAGAATCTCGACGCCCACGCGCAAGGCGACAATCTGAGGATCGATCGAGACGCCCCCAAACACCACCGCCATGCGCAACGAAAGATATCTTGCGTACGTACGGACGCTTTCCTCGACCTGCGCGGCGAGCTCGCGCGTCGGCGCCAGAATGAGCGCTCGCACCGGATGCCGCGCGGGCGAAGCACTTGTGTTGGCATGCTTGGCGATCCGCTGCAGCAACGGAAGCGTAAACCCCGCGGTCTTGCCGGTACCGGTCTGCGCCGCGCCCATCACGTCGCGCCCGTCGAGCACAAGCGGGATCGCCTGCGCCTGGATGGGCGTGGGCTCCGTGTAACCCTGATCCGCCACCGCACGCAGCAGTTCGGGGATGAGACCCAGTTCAGCGAAAGTCGGCAAGCATGAATCCTTCAGCCCGGCAGTCCGGACAGGGATCGAACCGATGGGCAACGGGAACGAACAGACCGACCGCACTGGGCAAGCGTGCATTTGATTATATCAGAGAGGAAACCGCAGCCCGGCTTCGTGCGACAATTCGCGCCTTTCGCACTATACGGGTTCGGCCTTGATTCGCCTACGTAGTGTCGCCCTCAGGCGAGCAGAGAAACTTCTGCTGCAACATGCAGACCTGGTGGTCAACGCCGGTCAGAAGCTCGGCGTCGTAGGACCAAACGGCTGCGGGAAGACGTCGCTTTTTGCGATGCTCTGTGGCGAGTTGCGCGCCGACGCGGGCGACGTCGAAATCCCGGTAACTTGGCTCGTCTCGCGGGTCGAGCAGGAAGTGGAGGCAAGCGAGCGCCCCGCTATCGAGTACGTCCTCGATGGTGACATAGAACTCCGCGCTGCCGAAGCCGGCATCGACGCGGCCGCGCGTTCCGGTGACGGCGAGCGCATGGCTGTGGCGCATCAGCGTTACGAGGAATTCGGTGGCTGGTCGGCGACGGCGCGCGCGGCAGTAGTGCTCGACGGTCTTGGATTTCGCACAGACGAGTTTCAGCGGCCCGTGGCTGCTTTCTCGGGCGGATTTCGCGTCCGGCTGAATCTGGCGCGCGCGTTGATGCGCCGCTCCGATCTGTTGCTGCTCGACGAACCAACCAACCACCTGGACCTGGACGCCGTAATCTGGCTGGAGGAATGGCTCGCGGCGTGGTCGGGGACGCTGTTCGTGATCTCGCACGACCGAGAATTCCTCGACGCGACTGTCTCGTCGGTGCTGCACTTCGACAACGGCAGCCTCAAGGTCTATGCGGGGGACTACTCCAGTTTCGAACGCCAGCGCGCGGCGGCCCTTGCACAGCAGCGCGCCGCTTGGCGAAAACAGCAGCGAGAGATCGGGCACCTGCGCTCATATGTCGAGCGCTTTCGGGCAAAGGCGACCAAGGCGCGCCAAGCGCAAAGTCGAATCAAGGCACTGGCGCGTATGGAAACCATCGCGCTGGCGCACGTCGACTACCCGTTTGCGTTTCATTTCCGCGATTTTCCGGCAAGTCCCGACCCGGTCCTGGTGCTCGATGGCGCGGTCGCCGGCTATGGAGATGGCCCGGTGCTGTCAGAGGTCTCGCTTTCGATTCCGGCCGGGGCAAGGCTGGGGTTGCTCGGACGCAACGGCGCAGGCAAGTCGACGCTGGTAAAACTGATCGCCGGAGAGCTTGCGCCGACGAGCGGCGAGCGCGTCGAAGGCAAGGGACTGCGCATCGGCTACTTCGCCCAGCACCAACTCGAGGCCCTCGACCTCGATGCGAGCCCCCTGCTGCACCTGGCACGAATCGACCCGCACGCTCGCGAACAGCAGCTGCGCGATCACCTGGGCGGGTTCGGTTTTCCGGGCGACATGGCACTGTCGCCCGTGCGTTCGTTCTCGGGCGGGGAGCGGGCGAGACTCGCGCTGGCTGTCATCGTTTGGCAAAGACCCAATCTGCTGCTTCTGGACGAACCGACTAACCATCTCGATATCAACATGCGTGAGGCGCTCGCCGAGGCACTGCTGGAATACGAGGGAGCGCTGGTGCTGGTCTCGCACGACCGCCACCTGGTGCGCACGACCGCGGATGGGCTGCTCCTCGTTGCAGGCGGCAGCGTGCGTTCTTACGATGGCGATCTCGACGATTACCGCACGCTGCTGCGCAGTCGCCGACACCCCACGGGTACGGCACCGGCCGCACCAACCCGCAAAGCGGAGCGGCGCCTTGCGGCCGAGGCCCGTCAGGCGCTTTCTCGGCATCGGAAACCGCTTCAGGGAAAGATCGACCGGATCGAGTTCGAGCTCGACCGCCGTTCGAGCGATCTCGCACGCATCGAAGGGCTGCTCGCGTCGGAAGGTAGTTATGCCCGGGAGAAGCGCGAGCAGCTCACCGCGAGCATGCTCGAGCAATCCCGGTTACGCAGCGAAATCGAGCAACTCGAATGGCAGTGGCTGAGGCTCCACGAGGAAATCGAGCGACTGGGCACGCGGGACGACTAGCGCCACGGCCCCGGGTGCCACCGGTCGCTTAGGCATTCGCGGCTGTCGACGATTCCGGAGAAGAATCCGGTCTTTTATAGGTCTCCCGATTCAGGAGCGTTGCTCATTTGCGACGCTCCTGAATCGGAAGTGCAGTGGCGTCGAAACAAACCAGCCGGTTCCAACTCCTCCAGCTTCGACCCGTTCCGAGCCAGCCCCTCAGTTGATCGTTCGAGCGACGGGTTCCGAATCAGGAACGAACCCGTGCGGAAGCGAAAGTGTCAGACCCCAGTCGGTGCTGCTCACGACTTTCTGCAGCAACCGGCAGAACGCATGCAGCAGCCGATCGTCCAAGGTCACGTCGATCTGCTGCCCCGTAACCGGTGCAAGCGACAAGACCTGGTCGCCGCCGTCAAGCGCGGTGCGGGCCATCCGCGCCACCAGTAGCGGTTCCGCCCCGAGCGGCCGCTCGCGGGCGATTTCGTCATAGGGGCGTGAAAAATCCGCGCCCTGCAGGGCCTGCTCGTGCTCTAAACCGAGCAGCGCCGCGCGTGCTTCCGGATTGCTCTGCAGCGCTATTCTCGGGCTCGACTGCGCCATATCGACCAAAAGCCCCCACAGCAACCTGACGCACCTGCGTGTGAGCCAGAGCAGAACCTCCTTTCCGTCGTCGGTGGAAATGCGCAGCAGCAGCCGGTCCTGCTCGGAATCATAGTCCAACCGAAGTTGATGCAGCCTCATGTCTGTACCTTGGGGCGGCGCATCGGTATGCGAGCCGCGGTTAAGCGAACGATAGCAAAGATTGACTGCAGGCCCACATCTGGCCCCGCAAGCGTACCCCAGTGCGCTAGTGTGCGTGATGACGCGCCAGTGCCCATGCAACGTGTTCGCGTACCAGCTCCGAGGCGTCTCCTGCTCTTGCGTCGAGCGCGCTGACGACGTGGTCCGTGGTCGGAGCGTTTCCTAAGCCGACCGCCAGATTGCGGAGCCAGCGCTGGTAACCGATCCGGCGAACCGAGCTGCCTTCCATGCGCCGCCTGAATTGGACTTCGCTCCAGGCGAACAACTGCACGAGTTCCGCCCCGTCCAGTCCGTTGCGCACGCCGAAATCCGGCTCAGCGCTGATCCGCGCGAACCGGTTCCACGGGCACACAAGCTGACAATCGTCACACCCATAGACACGATTGCCGATCAGCGGGCGCAGCAATTCGGGGATGCTGCCTCTGAGTTCGATGGTGAGGTACGAGATGCACCTGCGCGCGTCCAACTGGTATGGACCGATGATCGCTCGAGTCGGGCATGCGTCGATGCACCTGACGCATGTGCCGCAATGCTCACTTACAGGCCGGTCGATCGGCAGCGGAAGATCTGTGTAGATTTCCCCGAGGAAGAAGAACGATCCCGCATCGCGCGAAAGCAGGAGCGTGTGCTTGCCACGCCACCCGAGACCGGACTTGCGTGCGAGTTCCACCTCCATGACTGGCGCCGAATCCGCAAACACGCGGTACCCGAACGGGCCGACGGCCCGCTCGATACGCTTTGCCAGACTCTGCAAGCGCGAACGAACAAGTTTGTGGTAATCGCGGCCCATGGCATAGCGGGAAACAAACGCCTTGCCACCGTCACCGAGCACGCTGGCGCTGTCGGCAGATTCCGGCTTGTAGTCCATGCGCGCACAGATGACACGAGTGGTTCCAGGCACAAGAGCATCCGGCCGCGACCTTCTCGTCCCGTGCTTTGCCATATAATCCATTTCACCGTGATAGCCGTGGTCGATCCAGTCGGCGAGGTGCGCATGCGCTCCGGCAAGGCCGATATCGGCGATTCCAACGGCCTGAAACCCAAGTTCCTGTCCCCAAGCCCTGATCGAGACGACAAGGCCTGACAAATCGGTGTCTCGCGACAAATCGGTACCTTCGGAGTGACTCATCCGGCTCATCATAACGAGCGCTCGCTCCGCCTGCACCTGCGCGATGAAGCGGCGACCGCGCGGCTGGGGGCACAACTTGCGACAACAATCGCGCCGGCGATGAGGATCTACCTGCGCGGCGATCTGGGTGCGGGAAAGACAACACTGGTACGCGGGTTGTTGCGCGCCCTGGGGTTCCATGGACGGGTAAAAAGTCCCACTTACGCCCTGGTTGAACTTTATGTCATTTCTAGATTAAACTTATACCACTTTGATTTTTTTAGATTCCATGACCCAAAGGAGTGGTCGGATGCGGGGCTCAGGGAATACTTTAACAACGACGCAGTCTGCCTGGTCGAGTGGCCTGAAAAAGCCGGGAACAACCTTCCCCCGCCGATCCTCGACGTTTTCCTTTCGGCGACCGACACCGGTCGCGACGCATTGCTCACAGCGCACAGCGAATCGGGAGAAAAGTGCCTAGAGGCCGCAACGGAGCTGAAATCGCAAGACGGCTTTTCCTGAGCGCGACCGTCCTCGCGAGGGTTGCACTGCTCGGTTTCGTTGCGCTGTTCGTTTTCCAGTTCTTGATCGCTGCCGCACGCGCGACCGAACCGGTCCGGGCCGTGCGCATTTGGCCGTCTCAGGACTACACGCGTCTCACGCTGGAATCCCGGCTCCCGATTCGTTACAACCTGCTGGTCGTCAAGGACCCGGATCGCCTGGTGCTCGATCTTCAGGACGTCGAATTCGAAAGCATCAACAGGGAAATCGCCGACAAGGTACTCGCCTCCGATCCCTACATCGGCAAACTGCGCGCAGGCCGTTACATGCCGGGGGTCGTACGGGTCGTTCTCGATCTCAAACAGGAAGTCAAGCCGCAGATTTTCGTACTGAAGCCGGTTGGCGAGTACGGCCACCGGCTCGTGCTCGACGTCTATCCGCTCGAACCTTTCGATCCCCTAATGGCGCTGCTGAACAAACCTCAACAGACCACGCAGGTGCCCGGTGCGCCCACCCCGGCAGTGGAATCGCAGGCGAAACCCGAAGCACAGGCGAGGCAATCGGACGTGGCCGAATCAGCGAGGCCCTTGCCGGTGGAACGACCGGCGGTAACGCGACTGGTGACCATCGCGCTGGACCCAGGTCACGGCGGGGAAGATCCTGGTGCGCGCGGCAGACGTGGCAGTCGCGAAAAAGACGTAACGCTTATCATCGCACGCAAACTGAAGACCATTATCGACGCGCAACCCAACATGCGCGCGGTGCTCACGCGCAACGGCGACTACTACCTTGCGCTGCGCTCGCGCGTTGAAAGGGCGCGACGCATAAAGGCGGACCTGCTTGTCTCCATTCATGCCGACGCGTTCGTGCGCCCGAACGCGCGCGGGTCATCCGTTTTTGCGTTGTCCGAGCGAGGAGCAACCAGCGCCGCGGCGCGCTGGCTTGCCAAGCGGGAGAACGACGCGGATCTGATTGGCGGCGTAAACCTCGATGTGAAAGACCGCCACCTGGCGCAAACGCTGCTGGACCTGTCGCAGACAGCCCAGATCCAGGACAGTATCAAGCTCGCTCGCGCCGTCCTTGTCGAATTGGGTGGCGTCAACACGCTGCATAAGGCTGACGTGGAGCAGGCCGGTTTTGCCGTCCTGAAATCACCTGATATTCCTTCGATTCTGGTCGAAACGGCGTTCATCAGCAATCCGGAGGAAGAGAAGAAACTCAACAGCGATGCCTACCAGGAACAAATGGCGCGCGCCATGTTCCGCGGCATCAAGCGCTATCTGGCGAGGAATCCGCCGCTTTCGCGCCCCACACTCGCGACGTTGCAATAACTGTCCTGGGCCAATAGTCAGCGCGCAGGGCGCCGTGCGATGACGAACCCGGCGGATCTCATACTTGCCGGTTAAACCTTGCTTAGGCGCTGGCGCAGAAATTCCAGCGCGAGAGGCGCAAGGGACAGCGCAATAATTCCCAGGATCACCACGGACAGATTCTGTCGCACGATCGGAATGTTGCCGAAGAAGTAACCCGCATAGATCAGTCCTACTACCCAGAACACGCCGCCGCAGACCGAGAACAACAGAAATCGCGGATAGATCATGCGCCCGATGCCTGCGACGAATGGGGCAAAGGTACGCACAAACGGCAGCCAGCGCGCGATGACCACCGTCTTGCCCCCGTGGCGGCTATAAAATGCCTGCGTCGCCTCCAGGGCCCTGCGGTTGAAAAACCGCGATTGTTCCCAGCGGAATACGCGTGGGCCAAGAAATCGGCCTGCCCAATAGTTGACGTTATCGCCCGAGATCGCCGCCGCGACCAGTGTCGCGGCCAGGGCAGATGGTTCCATCCCAGCCGCGGCCCACAAAGTTCCGGCCACAAATAGCAGCGAATCTCCCGGAAGAAACGGCGTCACCACCAACCCTGTTTCGCAGAAGATGATCGCGAACAGCAGCGCGTAGATCCACACCCCGTATTGTTGCAGCAATGATCCAAGGTGGCGGTCCAGGTGCAGGACGAAATCGACAAAATACAGAAGCGCATCCACGCGGCGATTGTACCGCGCCTATAATCCGACCTCGGTCCCCGCGTGCGCCCATGCCCTCGATTCGCGTCCTCTCCGAAACACTCATCAGCCAGATTGCAGCCGGCGAGGTCGTGGAGCGCCCAGCCTCGGTACTCAAGGAACTCATCGAGAACAGCCTGGATGCAGGCGCCGCTGAAGTCGCCGTCAGTCTCGATGCCGGCGGCGTGAAGCGCATCCGGGTCACCGACAACGGCCGAGGCATCGACGCCGAAGACCTGCCGCTCGCGTTCGCGCGGCACGCCACGAGCAAAATCACCACGCTCGATGATCTGGAACGGGTGCGTACGCTCGGCTTCCGCGGCGAAGCCCTTGCCAGCATCGCGTCGGTCGCACGTGTTGCCCTGACTTCGCGCCCGCGCGACGCGCGGCACGCGGCCGTGCTGCGCGTTGAAGCCGCACAGACGGGCAAACCGCAGCCCGCGGCTCATGCGGCCGGCACTACGGCCGAAGTCGACGACTTGTACTTCAACACCCCGGCCCGGCGAAAATTCCTGCGCACCGAAGCAACCGAGTTCTCGCATTGCGAGGACGTATTCAGCCGCGCCGCGCTTTCCCGCCCCGATACCGTATTCAGCCTGCGACATAACGGCCGGCTGATCTCGCGATTGCCGGCGGCGGACCTCACGCAACGTACCGAAGCGATCCTGGGCGCCGAGTTCGCGATCGCCGCGCGCCCGGTCGGAGAACAAGTCGAGGGCCTGGCGCTTTCAGGATTCCTTGCATCGCCGAGCTTCACGCGAAGTTCGCGCGACGCACAGTATCTGTTCGTCAACGGCCGCTTTGTCCGTGACAAAGTGCTGTTACATGCGCTGCGCGAAGCGTACAGGGACGTGCTCCACGGCGACCGCCATCCGGCCTTCGCGTTGTTTCTGGAGATCGATCCGACCGCGGTCGACGTCAACGTGCACCCTGCCAAGATCGAGATCCGGTTTCGCGATGCGCGCGCGGTGCACCAGTTCGTCTACCACGCAGCCTCAAAGGCCCTTGCGGCGAGCGCCGCCCATGCCCCGGTAGCGTATGCAGCGCCGACCGGGACGCTCGGGCAGGGCGATGTAGCGCAAGTCAAGCAAGGCTACCTTGGCATTGCCCAACCGACCGCGGGGTATGAGGCGGTCTTTGGTGCATCCCGGGCCCCGGAACATACCGCGATGCGCACGGAGGTGGGCGCTCCGCCGCACGGCGGACCCAACGATATCGAATCCGAAATGCCACCGTTGGGGTACGCGCTTGCGCAGCTGCATGGTGTCTACATCCTTGCGCAAAATGCCAGGGGTCTGGTACTTGTCGACATGCACGCGGCACATGAGCGAATTGTCTACGAGCGGCTGAAGTCGGCGCTGGATGCAAACTCCGTGGCGACGCAGGAACTGCTGATTCCGGTCACCTTCAGCGCTGGCCGGATCGACGTGGCGACTGTCGAGGAAAACCAAGAGGCATTGCGTATGCTTGGATTCGACCTGGCCCCGCTATCGCCCACCGCGCTCGCGGTCCGGGCGGTGCCTGCGGAACTTGCAGGGGGCAATATTGCGGAGCTCGCCCGCTCGCTGCTCGCCGACCTGCGCGAATTCGGCGCCAGCGGCGTACTCACCGAGCGGCGCGACGAGTTGCTTGCGACCATGGCCTGCCATGGTGCCGTGCGCGCCAGACGCGCGTTGGGGCTGGCTGAGATTAACGCCGTGCTGCGGGACATGGAGAGAACTGAACGCTCCGGCCAGTGCAATCATGGACGGCCGACCTGGTTCCAGATGAGTCTGGCCGACTTGGACAGGCTGTTCATGCGCGGCCAGTGAAGCCGCCGGCAATTCTTCTGATGGGACCGACCGCCAGCGGAAAAAGCGCGGTCGCGCTTGATCTGGCCGCGCACATGCCGGTGGAAATCGTAAGCGTGGATTCCGCCCAGGTGTTCCGGAACATGGATATCGGGACCGCCAAGCCCAGCGCGACAGACCGAAATGCCGTGCCTCATCACCTGATCGACATCATCGACCCGACCGAGAGCTACTCGGCGGCGCGGTTCCACGCCGACGCCGTGCGGCTCATGCACGAGATCGCGGCGCGCGGGCGTATTCCGCTGCTGGTCGGCGGGACCATGCTCTATTTCAAGGCTTTGCGCGAGGGTTTGTCCGCGCTGCCGCATGCCGATGCCGCGGTGCGTGCCGCGATCGACGCTGAGGCGCGCAAGCGCGGCTGGCCGGCGCTGCACGCCGAGCTGGCGCGGGTCGACCCGATGACAGCGTCGCGGCTGAAGCCCGCGGATTCGCAACGCATCCAGCGAGCGATCGAGGTCTTCCGGCTCACCGGCCGTCCCATGTCAGAACTGCTCGGCCGGCGCAAAACCGAGCCGCTCCCGTTTCACCTCGAGCAGCTAGCACTCGTGCCTTCCGATCGCCGCGGGTTGCATCGGCGCATTGAGGCACGATTCGAATCGATGCTGAAGAAAGGATTGGTTCAGGAGCTCCGCGAGTTGCGCGAACGCTACGCCCTGAGCTCTGCAATGCCCTCGATGCGCTGCGTGGGCTACCGCGAAGCCTGGCAGTTCCTCGAGGGAGAAATCGCCGCGACCGAATTGCGCGACCGGGGTATTTACGCCACGCGCCAGCTTGCCAAGCGACAGCTCACCTGGCTGCGTGCGACGCCGGCGACAACTTTCGACTGTCTGGCGAACGATCTCGCAGTTCAGGTTCGCCGCTATCTCGATATACGGCTTGCAAGCCACAGTTGGATTCCAACGCGTGAATCGGTGAACTGATCGTCACGGCCTTCTGCAGCGGTGCCCAATTCTCCAGCAACCGAAGCGAAAGAATTGCGAGCGGCTTCGGCACGGTACAAGACGTTCCGAACCGCCACGGCAAGCGCAGGCGGCCGAATCTGCCCCTCCAGATCGTCTCGGACGCGGAAAAACTTACACGATCAGCGGAACGATCAACAGCGCAACGATATTGATGATCTTGATCAGCGGATTGATCGCCGGACCCGCGGTATCCTTGTACGGATCGCCTACCGTGTCACCGGTCACCGCGGCCTTGTGCGCATCCGAACCCTTGCCGCCGTGGTGTCCATCCTCGATGTACTTCTTGGCGTTGTCCCAGGCGCCGCCGCCCGTTGTCATGGAGATGGCCACGAACAGGCCGGTGACGATGGTTCCCATCAGCACGCCGCCGAGCGCCTGCGGCCCCAGGGCGATTCCGATCACGATGGGAACCAGTACCGGCAGCAGCGACGGAACGATCATTTCCTTGATCGCGGCGCGCGTCAGCATGTCCACCGCCAGCGAGTAGTCGGGCTTGGCCGTGCCCTGCATGATCCCGGGGATTTCCTTGAACTGGCGCCGCACTTCGACCACCACCGAACCCGCGGCCCGGCCGACCGCCTCCATCGCCATGGCGGCGAAGAGGTAAGGCACGAGGCCGCCGATAAACAGGCCAATGATCACCATGTGGTTGGACAGGTCGAAACTGAGGGACTTGCCCGCGGCTTCCAGCGCGTGGGTGTAGTCGGCGAACAGCACCAGCGCAGCGAGACCCGCGGAGCCGATCGCATATCCTTTGGTCACAGCCTTGGTCGTATTGCCCACCGCGTCCAGCGGATCGGTAATCGCGCGCACTGAATCGGGCAATTCCGCCATCTCGGCAATGCCGCCCGCGTTGTCCGTGATCGGGCCATAAGCATCGAGGGCGACGATTATCCCGGTCATCGAAAGCATCGATGTCGCGGCGATGGCGATACCGTAAAGGCCGGCGAGATTGTACGCCAGCAGGATCGACGCGCACACCGCGATCACCGGCCAGGCCGTCGCGCGCATTGACACGCCCAGCCCGGCAATGATGTTGGTTGCATGCCCCGTCGTCGAGGCCTGCGCCACGTGACGTACCGGCCCGTACTCGGTCGCCGTGTAATACTCGGTGATAACGACCATGAGCGCCGTCAGGACAAGGCCGATCCACGCCGCACCGATCAGGTTCCACTCGTTGATCATGTGCTTGCCTCCGGCGAACTCAAACGGCACCGAGCGCAGCACGTCGCCCATGATCCAGAAGGTAATGGGGATGTAGGCGATCGCGGCCAGTGCGCCGGCGACAATGAGGCCTCGATAAAGCGCGTTCATGATCTTGCCGCCGGGCCGCGCTTTGACGAACCAGGTACCGACGATGGAAGCGACGATGGAGAATCCGCCGATCGCGAGCGGGTAAATCACCGCAGCGGCTGAGGTCGTCTTCACCAGTAACGCTCCGAGCAGCATGGTGGCGATGATGGTGACGGCGTAGGTCTCGAAAAGATCCGCGGCCATTCCCGCGCAATCGCCGACGTTGTCGCCCACGTTGTCCGCGATAACCGCCGGGTTGCGGGGATCATCTTCCGGAATCCCCGCCTCAACTTTGCCGACGAGGTCGGCGCCCACATCTGCGCCCTTGGTGAAGATACCGCCGCCAAGCCGGGCAAAGATCGATATCAGAGAACCGCCGAAGCCCAGGCCCACCAGCGGATGAATGATGTGACTCATATTGGCTTTGTCCGCGGCATTCGCCAAGAGTATGGCAAAGTAGCCCGCGACACCGAGCAGCCCAAGACCTACAACCAGCATGCCTGTGATGGCACCACCGCGAAACGCGATGTTAAGCGCCTCGTTCAACCCGGTGCGTGCCGCCTCCGCCGTACGCACATTCGCGCGCACGGACACGTTCATACCGATATAACCCGTGGCCCCCGACAGGACCGCACCGATCACGAAGCCGGCCGCCGTATAACCGTCCAGCGCAATTCCGATCGCCACAGCGAGTATCACGCCGACGATCGCTATCGTGGTGTACTGCCGGTTAAGATAGGCCATCGCGCCTGCCTGCACCGCTGCAGCGATCTCGCGCATGCGATCGTTCCCCGAGGGCCGGGCCATGATCCAGTTGATCGAGATCGCGCCGTAGGCGATCGCAATCAAGGCGCAGACGAGCGCAAACCAAAGTCCTGATGCCATGATTCCTCCGCTGTTGGGGACCGCGTCGTTGCAGCCCGGGCTATTTTTGAAAACCTCGAATTATAGCAATAGGAGCAGCGCTTTCGCGAGTAGAGGAAGTGATCCCGGCAGCCGCCGCAAGCGACAAATGCAGGCGTAAGCGATCCCAAGCAGTGAACATTCTGCAGCCGCTTTACTTGAGCGCGGAGAATGCCTGCTCTCGAATATCCTCGACGCTGCCCGTGCCCGAAATTTTCCTGTACCTGGGAGCATTCGGGTCTCCTTCGCCGGCCCATTTGCTGTAAAACGCGACCAGTGGCTCGGTCTGCGAGTGGTATACGTCGAGGCGTTTACGAACGGTCTCGGCCTTGTCGTCGTCGCGCTGAGTGAGCGGTTCGCCGGTCTCGTCATCCTTGCCCGCCGCTTTGGGAGGATTGAATTTGACGTGGTACGTGCGACCGGAGGCCACGTGCACCCATCTCCCGCTCATGCGTACGACGATCTCCTCATCCGGGACGTCGATCTCGAGTACGAAGTCGAGTCTCACGTTGGCGGCCCGCATCGCCTCGGCCTGCGGAATCGTGCGCGGGAATCCGTCGAAGAGATAACCACGCTGACAGTCCGGCTGCTTCAGGCGCTCCTTGACAAGGCCGATAATGATGTCGTCGGAAACCAGCGCGCCCTGGTCCATGACTTTTTTTGCGGCGACGCCAAGCGGGGAGCCTGCCTTAATCGCCGCACGCAGCATGTCGCCTGTTGAGACCTGCGGAATGCCAAATTTGGCCGTGATGAAATTGGCTTGGGTGCCCTTGCCCGCACCAGGCGGTCCGATCAGGATGAGCCTCATATGTATCCCCTTTCTTGGTCGATGCGAGGGTGTTCGCCCGGCCGATTCGATGCCGCGCTGTCGCGCGAAAGTTACTGCTTATCCGACGACCGGTCAAACCACGCACGTGTGCGTTCCAGGTCTTCCGGAGTATCCACTCCCGCATGCGGCGCATCGTGGCGCACGGCAACTGCGATTGCAAATCCGTGCCATAACGCGCGCAACTGCTCCAAAGCTTCGAAATGTTCCAGCGGCGACGGTTCAAGCCGCGGAAAATTCGACAGGAAACGCGCCCGGTAAGCGTAAACACCGATATGCCGGAAACACGGCAACCCGGGCGGCAATGTACCCACGTTGCGTGATTCCTCATTCAAGCGCGCGAACCAGTCGCGCGATGCCGTGTTGGAGCGCGCGAACCAGTCGCGCGATGCCGTGTTGGAGCGCGCGAACCAGTCGCGCGCATAGGGAATAGGAGCGCGACTGAAATAGCGCGCGTACCCCTTGCTATCGAGAACGACTTTGACCACGTTCGGGTCGAACATCTCGGCGGCATCACGTATCGGATGACAGGCGGTTGAGACCGCCGCCTCGGGCGTATCCCAGAGCAGGCCGGCCACCGCACGTATCAGCCCCGACTCGATCAGCGGCTCGTCGCCCTGAACGTTGACGACGATATCTTCTGGTTCGAAACCCTGCGATTCCAGGACTTCTGCGATGCGATCGGTGCCCGTGGGATGATCGGACCGCGTCATGACCGCGGTGAATCCATGGCGTTCGACCGATTCCCGAATTCCGTCGTGATCGGTGGCGACGCACACCCTCTGCGCACCGCTTTCCCGTGCCCGTTCGGCGACGCGCACGATCATCGGCTTGCCCCCGATATCTGCCAGTGCCTTTCCCGGCAAGCGGCTGGACGCAAAGCGTGCCGGAATAACAACGCTGAAGTGAACGCGGGACATTGCCCGCCTACTCGATTTCCTCGCCAGGATCGACTTTGCGCGCTTCGTCCTCAAGCATCACGGGAATATCGTCTCGAATCGGGTACGCAAGACGATCGGACTTGCAGATCAGTTCCGAATTGGCCTTTTTGTAGATCAACGGCCCCTTGCATATCGGGCAAACCAGAATATCAAGCAGTCGCGCGTCCATGAAGCCTCAATGAGAGAAAGTCCGTGAACAATGGATCGAGTATGGCATCAACGCGCAGTACGGCCAAGTTAGATTGGCCCAAGCGGGCGCATTTTACCGCATCTTTTTCCGTCATCAGGATCAGGTCGCAGTCCGGAAACGCCAGATCGTCCGCCGAATACAAATGATGGTCCGGGAAGGAGTGACATACCGGGTCGAGTCCGAGCCGCTTGAGCATCGCGAAGAATCGATGTGGATCGCCGATTCCCGCCACCGCATGCAGGCGTTTGCCATCGAGGTCGGCCCATGTCGCCGTGCGCTCAGGATTTCCAACAAACTGGAAGCACCGCGGTTGCAGTTGCATCCTGAACCTCGGCATCGCGCGCCCGAGTCTATCTTGTTGCGCGCCGAGTTCACGGCTACGACGTTCGGCAAGCGCCGATTCGCCCGTCGCGGTATTCATGATCGTGGCGTCGACCTGTCTGGCAGCAGGCTCTCGCAAAGGACCCGCGGGCAGGAGCAGTCCGTTGCCGTGCCCCCGGTCGTCCTCGACCGCGATCTCGATATCTCGCTGAATGCGGTAGTGTTGTAAGCCGTCGTCGCAGATGACCACATTTCGGTCCGCGTGGACGCTGAGCATCGCGAGGCCCGCCGCAGCGCGGTCGCGTCCGACCCAAACCGGGCACACACCACGCTTGGCAAGAAGCAACGGTTCGTCGCCGACTTGGTCGGGATTATCCTCGGCGCGGACCGCACGCGGTCCCGCATCGGAGCCGCCATAACCACGACACAGGATCGCCGGGCGCATTCCTTGCCGCTGCAATTCCTCGGCGAGCCATAGCACAAGCGGTGTCTTCCCTGTCCCCCCCACGGTGAGGTTACCGACAACGATTACCGGCACGGGCAGTCTTACCGACGAAAGAAGATGCTTGCGGTACAGCAGTCGCCTCAACCTTACCAGCACCCCGTACACGAGCGATAAGGGAACCAGCAGCAAGGAAATCGGGCTCAGCCGATACCAGTGTTTAATGGCGAAGGCCGGGCTCATCGTTGAACGGCGAGCGGCGGCACCGCAAGCCTACTTGGTAGCCTGCTCCACAGCGAACGCGACCTGCCTGTATCCGGCCTGGCGTGCGGCGTCCATAACTCGGATTACCGACTGATGCGTGGCGCTGTTGTCCGCGTTGATTACGATCATCGGGTCCTTCATATTCGCCCCGGCGCGGCGCAGTTCATCGGCAAGCGTTGCTACGTCGCGGAACGCGACCGGTCTGCGCTGTATCAGATATTGTCCGTCGACCCTGACCGCAACATCGATCTCGTTTGCCCGCTCCGGCTGTTTCTCGGCATCCGCCGTCGGCAGGTTTATATGTAGCTCGGCAAACTTTGAGTACGTCGTGGTCAGCATCAGGAAAATGATGATCACCAGAAGCACGTCGATCAGCGGGATCAGGTTGATCTCCGGGTCTTCCTTCGTGCGTCCACGGAAATTCACGGGGCCTCAACCCTGTTGATTTGGCGAACCGGAATAATCGAGACGTTCTCCATGCACGACATCGACGAGCTTGCTCGATTGCTGCTCCATCTCGTGCACAAAACTCTCTACCTTGCCGCGGAAATGCCGAAAGAAAATCATGGCCGGTATCGCAATAACCAGCCCGAAACCGGTATTGTAGAGCGCAACCGAAATGCCGTGCGCGAGTTGCTGCGGCGTACCGCCGGTCGGACCCTGTGACCCAAAGATTTCGATCATGCCGACTACCGTACCGAACAAGCCCATCAACGGACTGATGGAGGCGATCGTTCCCAGCGTCGTGAGAAAGCGCTCGAGTTCGTGCGTCACGGCCCGGCCCGCCTCTTCGATCGCCTCCTTCATCACGTAACGCGAACTCTTGTGATTGCGCAGCCCGGCCGCCAGCACCTGCCCCAGCGGCGAGTCCGTTGCGAGCTCCGCGACCAGATGCGCCGTAATGCCCCGCTCTTGATAGGCGGCAACGGCCATGTCAAGCAGGCCGTCCGGGATGATCTTGTTCTTTTGCAGCGTGATGAAGCGCTCGATGATAAGCGCCACCGCGATGATCGACGCAATCAGCAGAGGCCATATCGGCCAGCCCGCACCCTTGATGATTTCGAGCAACTTCTTCCCTTCACGCAGCGACGGGCTTCACTTTAGCGTGCGAAAGTGGTTTCAGCAAGGCAGCGAATCGTTGCAGTACTCTCGTCGACGCTTTGCGACCGCGCCCCGACAGGCTTCTGCAGCCCCTTGCGCTTTCGCTCGACCACGTGGCTGGGCTTATCCACATTTCCTGTGGATAAGCGTGTGTACGAAAAAGCGATTGTCTGCTTAAGTTGATCGAACGTAAGGACTTTTCCCTTATTGGTTATCTTTTGCACCAACTTTTTCTTTAAAAGAAACATGGCGTTAAAGATATCTCCCTCTTGTATGGCGGGCGATTTCGGCTTCATGAGGTCTTCGAATTGCCAACTGTGGATAGGTTAGAATGCGTTGATGCTGGAAGAACCAGATCTGGCGCGGGACTTAGCCGCGTTTCCTTCCGCCGCTCTGACCGTTACAGAGCTAAACCGCAACGTGCGGGACCTCTTGGAGCACCGGTACCCGATGCTTTGGGTCCGCGGCGAAATTTCTAATTTCGTTCGAGCGCGCTCAGGCCATGCCTATTTTTCGCTCAAGGATGAGAATGCCCAGGTTCGGTGTGTGATGTTTCGTCACCGCAACCAGCATCTGAACTGGGTTCCGCGCGACGGAATCATGGTCGAGGTGCAAGCGCTGGTCAGTCTTTACGAACCGCGCGGGGATTTCCAGCTCGGTGTCGAGGCCATGCGTCAAGCAGGCCTCGGCGCACTGTTCGAAGCGTTCGTGCGGTTACGCGACAGGCTGCAACTCGAAGGACTTTTTGATCAGCAGAAAAAGCGGCCGCTGCCGGTATTTCCGCGCCGTATCGGCGTAGTTACCTCCGTCGATGCAGCTGCTCTCCGCGATGTGCTCACCACGCTGCAACGCCGCAATCCGGCGATCGGTGTGGTGATCTACCCTACACCCGTTCAAGGCGACGGCGCAGCCGTAAATATCGCGGCCGCCATCGAACGTGCCAGCGCGCGCGGCGAGTGCGACGTCTTGATCCTAACGCGCGGCGGCGGAAGTCTCGAGGATCTTTGGGCGTTCAACGACGAACCCCTGGCGCGAGTTATCCGCTCGTGCTTGATACCGGTCATCACCGGCATCGGACATGAAACTGATTTCACCATCGCTGATTTCGCAGCCGACTGCCGCGCTCCCACGCCCACCGGCGCCGCCGAACTCGCCAGCCCGTCGCGCGCCGCACTGCGCGCACGCATCAAAACCGGGCTGGATCGGTTGCGATGGCGCATGGAACGCGACTTCGAAAGCCGCATACAGCGTCTCGATCAACTGCTGCGCCGCCTCGTTCATCCCGGAAGACGCCTCGCGGAGCGAAATGAAATTCTCGTGCAGTTGCGTACCCGCCTGTCGCGCGGCATGCAGCGGAGAACCGATGAGGCAAGCTGGAAACTGCAATCGCTGATACGCCGGACTCGGGGCAGGCTGCGTCAGGTTGCCGAAATGCGACGGCTGCTCGACGCCAGCGTCGAGCGTCTGGTAGCCGGCAGACGTGTCCTCCTTGGCCGCGCCCAGGCGCGCGTCGATGCGCTGCATGCGAACCTCGAGCATCTTGGGCCGCAGCGAGTACTGGAACGCGGCTACAGCATCGCGCAGGACGCAGCCGGAGCCGTCATTCGCGACTCGCGGCTCCTTTCACTCGGACAAGAACTTGCAATCACGTTTGCGCGCGGCTCAGCGAAAACCCGCGTAGAGAGCAGGGATTAAGCGCGACAGGCAGCGATTGCTGCACGCCGTCATGATCCACTAGAATATTTATTTTCCCGCACGAAAACTCTTCTCCCAGGAGAAACACATGGAACACAAACTGCCGCAGCTTCCCTATGCAATGGACGCACTGCAACCGCATATTTCCAAGGAAACGCTGGAATTCCACTACGGCAAGCACCATCAGACTTACGTTACCAACCTGAACAACCTCATCAAGGGGACCGAGTTCGAAAACCTTAGCCTCGAGGAAATCGTGCAAAAGTCCTCCGGCGGGATATTCAACAACGCGGCGCAGATCTGGAACCACACGTTTTACTGGTTTTGCCTTTCGCCCAAGGGTGGTGGTCAACCAAGCGGCGCGCTCGCGGACGCCATCGTGAAAAAATTTGGCTCGTTCGACGAATTCAAGAAGCAGTTCACGCAGACTGCGGTGACGACTTTCGGTTCGGGCTGGGCTTGGCTGGTCAAGGACGCCAATGGCTCCCTTGAACTCGTCAGCACGTCGAACGCCCAGACGCCGCTCACTCAAGCAGGAAAGAAGCCCCTGCTGACGTGCGACGTGTGGGAACATGCCTACTACATCGACTACCGCAATCGGCGCCCGGATTATGTTGGCGCATTCTGGAACCTCGTGAACTGGGAATTCGTGGCGAAGAATTTCGCCGGCTGATCCGCACGGCTCGCGCAGGTCGGCTCTCTGGCGGGTTGAAATCGCCGGCCGATTTCAACCTCCGGACTCGAGGTCCAGGTTCAAAGGAATCGCAGTTACGCCAAGCAGCCAAACGGCGCGAGCGACGCCTGATCGCCGCTCGCATCCGCGATGTAGCTCCGCCGTATTGTCTGAACCAGGCCGTTCAATGCCTGGGGGCCGGATGCGCTTCAGCGCTGAGCGAGTCGCGCAATTTGCGCGGAGGGACCTTCAGCTGCGACCGCCGGCAGCTATGCTGCCCACGCCTGAGAACTGCCACACAATGCACGGTCAAGCCCGGTTTCGGGTCTCGCATACTGCGATCGAGATTTTAAGCCGCTCAGGGAAGGCGCATAATTCGAGCTTTGTGTTCACGCTTTGATCTCCTTGGTCCGAAATGAACACTGATTGCTGAACGGGATTCGGGCGGAACTACTCGTTAACTGGAAGAAATTTATGACGAAAGCAAAGATCTTTTACACGATAGTCGATGAAGCACCAGCGCTGGCAACTTACTCCTTGCTTCCTATCGTCCAAGCATTCACGAAAGCGGCCGGAGTTACTGTCGAGACGAAGGATATCTCCCTTGCAGGACGTATCATCGCGAATTTTCCCGAGAACCTGACTGAAAAGCAGAAGATCGCGGACGAACTTACCGAATTGGGAGAACTTACCCTCAGGCCGGAAGCCAACATCATAAAGCTGCCCAATATCAGCGCATCGGTTCCGCAATTGAAGGCTGCGATCAGGGAATTGCGGTCGAAAGGCTACGGCGTTCCCGACTACCCCGAAAACCCCCAGAACGACACGGAGAAAGAGATCAAGGCGCGCTATGGAAAGGTGCTGGGCAGCGCAGTCAACCCGGTCTTGCGCGAAGGAAACTCCGACCGTCGTGCAGCTCTCTCCGTCAAGAACTACGCCCGTAAACATCCTCACAGGATGGGGACATGGAGCCCCGATTCAAAAACTCATGTATCGCATATGGACGCCGGGGACTTCTTCGGCAGCGAAACATCCACCACGGTCACCGAGGCAGGCCCGGTGCGCATCGAGTTTGTCGGCGCCGATGGCACTACCGCCGTGTTGAAGGAAAAATTGGCGTTGAAGGCGGGGGAGGTGATTGACACCGCAGTAATGAATCGGCGCGCGCTTCGCGCATTCTACGAACTGCAAATAGAGGACGCAAAAAAGAAGGACGTGCTGCTGTCGCTTCACCTCAAGGCCACCATGATGAAGATTTCCGACCCCATCATCTTTGGCCACGCCGTGTATGTCTATTTCAAGGACGTTTTCGAGAAACATGCCGCAGTGCTCAAGGACTTGGGGGTAAATGTCAACAACGGAGTGGGTGATCTCTATGCAAAGATCGCGACCTTGCCTCAAGCCAAGAAAGCCGAGATCGAAGCCGACATCCAGGCATGCTACAAGACCCGCCCGAAGCTTGCGATGGTCAATTCCGACAAGGGCATCACCAACTTGCACGTGCCGAGCGACGTAATCATCGATGCGTCCGTGCCCCCGATGATCCGCGACGGCGGCAAGATGTGGGGTCCCGACGGCAATCAGCATGACACCAAGGCGATGATTCCGGATCGCTGCTACGCAGGCGTCTTTGAGGCGGTTATCGACGACTGCAAGAAGCACGGCGCCTATGACCCGGTGACCATGGGGAGCGTGCCCAATGTCGGCCTGATGGCGCAGAAGGCGGAGGAATACGGTTCGCACGACAAGACGTTCGAAATGGCGGGCGACGGCTCGGTTCGCGTGGTGGATGCATCCGGCAAAGTCCTGCTGGAACAAGAGGTCGAGCAGGGAGACATCTTCCGCATGTGCCAGACGAAGGATGCGCCGATTCAAGACTGGGTGAAATTGGCCGTCGCCCGGGCGCGTCTGAGCAACACACCGGCTGTTTTCTGGCTGAACATGAACCGTGCCCACGATGCTCAGCTAATCAAGAAAGTCGAGCGTTACCTGAAGGATCACGATACGAGCGGGCTCGACATTCGCATCATGCCCCCGGTGGAAGCTGTGCGCTTCTCGATCGAAAGAATTCGGGCTGGGAAGGACACGATTTCAGTGACCGGCAACATTTTGCGCGACTACCTCACAGACTTGTTCCCTATCCTTGAACTGAACACGAGCGCGAAAATGCTGTCTATCGTGCCGCTGATGAGCGGCGGCGGACTGTTCGAAACCGGCGCGGGCGGGTCGGCTCCCAAGCATGTACAGCAGTTCCAGGAAGAAGGTTATCTACGCTGGGATTCCTTGGGTGAATTCCTGGCACTCGGCGTATCGCTGGAACTTCTAGCCCAGAACTTCAAGAACGAGAAGGCGCAGCTTCTGGCAGATACGCTTGATCAAGCCATAGGCGAGGTTCTGGACAAGAATAGATCGCCCGCCCGCAAGGTGGGCCAGATCGATAACCGGGGCAGCCATTTCTATCTCGCGATGTACTGGGCCCAGGCTCTGGCAGCGCAGAACAAGGACAAGGATCTCCAGACCCGTTTCGCACAGCTCGCCAAGACGCTGACGGAAAATGAAGCAAAGATCAATGCCGAATTGATCGCAGCACAAGGAAAACCCGTGGATATCGGCGGTTACTATCTGCCAGATTTCGAGAAAGCCTCCAGGGCGATGCGTCCAAGTACGACACTCAACGCGGCATTGGCATCGATCGGCTAAGACGAAACAAGCCGGACCGGATCAAAACTGGAATCCCTGGTATGGACGCCGGTGTTCCAATCGCGAGTCGAATCGCTGTAGTAATGAACGGCCCCTCTGCCATCGAGGGGCTGTCCGCTCGGCGCTACCGAGATCGGAGCGATCAGCGAGGCGGCGGAGCGCGTTCAAGCCCCAGAAGCTTGCCCCCGGCACGAATTCCCCTCGATTCAAACCAACCCGTGGTCATTTCGAGCGCAAACCGAACTGGTCGGGCGGCGCAGTGCGAATTCTCGGTATGCGGTGCCATTTCGGACAGGCTGATCACTTCGCCGTCGTCGTCGATGAAGGCTACCGAAAGCGGCAGCGGGGTATTCTTCATCCACATGCAATGTCGCTCCAGTCGGGGGAATACGAACAGCATGCCCTGGTTGGGGCCAAGAGCCTCCCGGTACATCAACCCGCGGGCACGGGTTTCGAACGTGTTGGCCACCTCCGCCCTGATGACGTGAATGCCTGCATTCAACCGTATAACAGGCAATTCGCCTTGCGCACGCAACGCCATTAGCAGCCCGATGCAGGCAACAACGATCCTCGATGTCTTGCGCGGCTTCATGGCAACGGCCCCTCGGAAAACGAAAGGACAGGGATTCGTTCCATATGTCCTTCTGCGATTCGCGGCTGCGGCCCGTTCAGCCCTTCGAGCCGGATCGAAAGAACGTCTCGATCCGTTAACCGACAGCACCGGCGACATCGAAAGACGAACGCAGGACGTGGGACGGCACTGTAAATACCGGAACGCTGGCAACAGGACACCCTTCAAGCGACCTTTGTTGTTATTTTCCTGCTTGCCGGGAACTACCCGCTTCACCGGGTAGTTGAAACTGGGCGCCGGGTTCAGGCTCCGACGCGGACGACTGGGTGGTTTAGCTTGAGGCCTGAATATTTGACGCCTGCTTCCCCTTCGGGCCTTGGGTCACCTCGAACTGGACCTTCTGACCTTCCTTGAGCGTCTTGAACCCATTCATCTGGATAGCGGAGAAATGCGCGAACAAATCCTCGCCACCATCATCGGGAGTAACAAAACCGTACCCCTTGGCGTCGTTAAACCACTTTACAGTACCTGTTGGCATAGCACCTTCCTGACAATACGTAAAAACCGGGACGTGCCCCGGACTGCGCCTGAACTCCCACGCGGCACAGAAGGCCTTCCGGCCCTCAAATCCCTTGAGGACAAGCACAGGACGGCTTTTACGCGCTTTGTAGTACGCCGTCAAGTGACTACGCGGCCGTGGGGGAATTGTGGACCGACCGGAATTTCGTCCGTGAGGGCGCCGAACAAAGGTTGCGGTACGCCGGGACAACCATTACATTATGAAAACGCATCGGAGTCTCGCCGCAAACGGGGATGTCTGGCATTTTCGTAGCGTTTGGGGATAGTTTTCGGGGGATCCACGGTCAAATGGGCGTGCGAGGCGTGAGATTCAGGATTTGAAGTGGAAAGGTATGGCAACCCGCTTACGAGAAGGAACGTCGCTTGAGACCAAGAAGAACAAACTCAAGCCGCCCCCTCTTTTCAAGGTTATTCTGCTCAATGACGACTTCACCCCCATGGAATTCGTGGTCGTCGTTTTGCAGAAGTTCTTCGCGTTGAGCCGAGAAAAGGCCGCGCAGATCATGCTCAAGGTCCATCGCGAGGGAATGGGCGTTTGCGGGGTCTACCCAAAAGACATAGCGACGACAAAGGTTGAACAAGTTGTGGCGTACGCTCGCAAGCACCAGCATCCGCTGCAGTGCGTGATGGAGGAAACGTGACAGTCGCACGCTGCATAATGAGCAACCTGTTATGGTTCCGTTTGGCGTGCTTGAACGGCCGTGATGGTATGCCTTGCAGTACCCCCCAGTCAGAGGACCAGAGAGATGATCGCGCAGGAACTTGAAGTCAGTTTGCACATGGCGTTCGTCGAGGCACGCCAGAAACGGCACGAATTCATAACCGTCGAGCATCTGCTGTTCGCACTCCTCGACAATCCAACGGCCGCAGAGGTACTGCGTGCCTGCGCCGCGAACATCGAAGAATTGCGAAAGGCCCTTACCGATTTCATTACTGCGCATACCCCGACGGTGACCGGATCTGAGGAAATTGACACACAGCCGACGCTCGGATTCCAGCGCGTAATCCAGCGCGCCATCCTGCACGTTCAATCTTCAGGAAAGAAGGAAGTCACCGGAGCCAATGTGCTCGTCGCAATATTTGGTGAAAAGGATTCACATGCGGTGTACTTCCTGCACCAGCAGGGTGTGACGCGGCTCGACGTCGTTAATTACATTTCCCATGGAATTACCAAATCGCCGCACTCGGCCAAGGAAGCCAAAGGCGAGCAGGAGCAGCAGGAAGCCCCGAGCGACCAGGAGCAGTCCGGTGGGGCGCTCGAAACCTACACCACGAACCTCAATGCCCAGGCACTGGTAGGCAAGATCGACCCACTCATCGGTCGGGAACGAGAACTGGAGAGGGTCATTCAGACACTGTGCCGGCGCCGAAAAAACAATCCGCTGCTCGTCGGAGAGGCGGGCGTCGGCAAGACGGCGATCGCCGAGGGACTGGCCCGCCACGTCGTCGAGGGGCAGGTTCCGGAAGTCCTGGCGCAGTGCCAGATTTTCGCTCTTGACATGGGGGCGTTACTCGCCGGCACCAAATACCGTGGCGATTTCGAACAGCGCCTGAAAGCAGTCCTCAAGCAGCTCATCGACAATCCGAATGCGATCCTGTTCATCGACGAGATTCACACGCTGATCGGGGCCGGCGCGGCCTCCGGCGGAACACTGGACGCATCGAACCTGCTAAAGCCGGCACTGTCCACCGGCGCGCTGAAATGTATCGGAGCCACCACCTATAACGAATACCGGGGCGTGTTCGAAAAGGACCATGCCTTGTCGAGACGTTTCCAGAAGATCGACGTACCCGAACCGTCGATTGACGAAACGGTACAGATCCTGCGCGGCCTGAAGTCGCGATTTGAGTTGCATCACGGCATAAAATACACCGCACCCGCACTGTCGAGCGCCGCCGAACTCTCCGCCCGCTACATCAATGACCGCCACCTCCCCGACAAGGCTATCGACGTCATCGACGAAGCCGGTGCAGCGCAGAAGATCCTGCCAAAGTCAAAGCAGAAGAAGGTCATTGGCAAGAGCGAGATCGAGGAGATCATCGCAAAGATCGCACGCATCCCGCCGGCCTCAGTATCTCAGGACGACCGCGCGGCCCTGAAGAATATCGACCGCGATCTTAAGGCTGTCGTCTTCGGGCAAGACGCCGCAATCGACGCGTTGGTCTCCGCGATCCGAACGGCGCGTTCGGGATTAGGCAACCCGCAGAAGCCAATCGGGTGTTTTCTCTTTTCGGGTCCGACCGGGGTCGGCAAGACCGAGGTCGCCAGGCAGCTTGCCTATTGCATGGGCATCGAGTTGCATCGATTCGACATGTCCGAATATATGGAGCGTCATGCCGTCTCGCGCCTGATCGGCGCTCCGCCCGGCTACGTAGGCTTCGATCAGGGAGGGTTGCTTACCGAGGCAATCACCAAGAAGCCCTACTCGGTGCTGCTGCTGGACGAAATCGAGAAGGCGCATCCGGATGTCTTCAACATTATGTTGCAGGTGATGGATCATGGCACTCTAACCGATAACAACGGCCGCAAGGCTGATTTTCGCAACGTGGTTATCGTCATGACGACCAACGCGGGAGCCGAAGGGCTCAACAAGACGGTGATGGGATTCACTGCGACGAAAGAAATTGGTGACGAAATGGCGGAGATCAAACGCCTGTTCTCTCCGGAGTTCCGCAACCGACTCGATGCGACGATATCGTTCAAATCGCTTGACCACGATGTCATTCTTCGCGTCGTTGACAAATTCCTGATGCAACTCGAAGCGCAACTCCATGAAAAGAAGGTTGAGGCGATATTCACTGACGTGTTGCGCGAGCACTTGGCCAAGCGCGGTTTCGACCCGCTGATGGGCGCTCGGCCGATGAGTCGGCTGATTCAGGACACGATTCGGAAAGCGCTCGCCGACGAACTGCTGTTCGGAAAACTCTCCGGTGGCGGCAAGGTAACGGTCGACCTCGACAAGGACGGGAAGGTCAGCCTCAACTTTACCGTGGATAAAGTCGAGGAAACCGCCTCCGAAACCTAGGGACTTCGCGGCAGGACAGGAGAGACGCCAAGACAGTATTCCGTCTCTCCAGTCAAGCGGGCGTCAGCTGAACAGCAGAACGCAGGACGCCCGACTCAAGCGGGCGTCCTGCGTTCTGCTGTCAACGTGTCAGGATTTTCCGGTGCTTCCGAAACCGCCAGAGCCGCGCCCGCTCTCGACGAAATCCTCGACGACGTTAAACTCGATCTGCATCACCGGGACAATTATCAGTTGGGCGATCCGTTCCAGCGGCTGGACCACAAAGTTTGCCCGCCCGCGGTTCCATAGCGATACCATGATCTGTCCCTGGTAGTCCGAATCGATAAGCCCCAGGAGATTACCGAGCACGATGCCTTGCTTGTGCCCGAGACCCGAGCGCGGAAGGATCATTGCAGCATAGCGTGGATCGCCGATGCTGATCGCGATGCCGCTCGGTATCAGATCCGCGCATCCGGGAGCCAGGTTCATCGGACTCATGATGCACGCCCGCAGATCCAGCCCTGCCGCTCCAGGCGTGGCATAACTCGGCAGGTTGTCCCGTAACCGCGCGTCAAGAATCTTCACATCCAATTTCGCCATGCATCCTTCCCGTGTAATCCGGAAACGCGAATTCGCTCGATCCGCGCAAAAGGCAAGGCCTGGAAATCGCAGCTCAGGTGTCGTACGAGAAGCACGACATTGACGTGAGCGGCGTCTATTTTGGTTTCAGAAGCATACCGGCAACGTGCGCGATCAGCTGTCGTGCAAGAACGATCTTTGGCGCGCGATCGAGCACATGTTCTCCCGTGTCGTCAAACAAGGTCAGTGCATTGTCGTCGCGTCCGAACGCGTCCTGCGCGAGATTCGCGGCAAGCAGCGGAATTCGCTTGTTGCGCCGTTTCTGCTGCGCATAGGCCTTGAGATTTTCCGTCTCCGCGGCAAAGCCGACGCAAAAAGGCGCGTTTCTGCCCGCGGCCACGGTACCGAGAATATCCTTGTTGGGCGCCAATTCGAGCTTCAGATTTCCGGCCTGCCGCTTGATCTTCCGGTCTCGAACACCGACGACGTGATAGTCGGCCACCGCAGCGACAGCAATAAATACATCCGTTTTCTTTACCCGCGCCATCACGGCATCGTACATCGCGCGCGCGGTCACGACGCTGACCCGTTCGACAGATGCAGGTGCCGGCAAAGCGGTAGGACCCGACACCAAGGTGACCTGCGCTCCGGCTTCCGAGGCTGCCTGCGCCACTGCATAACCCATCTTTCCCGAAGACTGGTTAGTAATTCCGCGCACCGTGTCGATCGGTTCGTAAGTCGGGCCCGCGGTAACGAGCACGCGCTTTCCCTCGAGAACCTTCGGCGCGAGCGCGCTCACCACCTCGGCAAAGAGTTCCGATGCCTCGAGCATGCGCCCCATTCCACTCTCGCCGCAGGCCTGCTCGCCCAAAGCGGGACCCAGTATCGCCACGCCATCGGCCCGAATCCGCGCAATGTTGCGTTGCGTGGCCGGGTGGCTCCACATTTCTACGTTCATCGCTGGGGCAACTGCCAGAGGACTGCGTCTGGCCAGGCACAGCGCCGATAGAAGATCATCTGCGAACCCGGCGGCCAGCTTGGCGATGAAGTCAGCGCTCGCGGGCGCCACGACGATCAGGTCACGGTCGCGCGACAGCTCGATGTGCGCCATGTTGTTCGGAACCCGGCTGTCCCACATGTCAGTGAACACGGGGTTGCCCGAGAGGGCCTGCATGGTGACCGGCGTGACGAACCCGCAGGCTGCTGCAGTCATGACGACCTGCAGGTCCGCGCCTGACTTGACGACCAGGCGCGCGAACTCCGCCGCTTTGTACGCGGCGATGCCCCCGGTGATGCCGAGCAAGACGCGCTTGCCTGAAAGTTCGTTCGTCGACTCAGTCATCGAATTTGCGGGAAGCGCGTTAGGTTGGGAATTAGATTTGGATTCTACGCAAAAAGGCGCACCTGTGGCGATCACCGATTGGCCCGCATCGGACCGCCCGCGCGAGCGGCTGCTCGCCCGCGGGGCTTCTGCACTCGCCGACGCAGAACTGCTGGCCATTCTGCTGCGAACCGGCGTGCGCGGCGCGAGTGCGGTGGATCTGGCACGCGAACTCATCACTCGATTCGGTTCAATCGGCGCGCTGCTGGCCGCCGAGCCGACAAGACTTGCCGCGGCTCGCGGCCTAGGCAGCGCCAAACTCGCTGTACTCCAGGCCGTACTTGAACTCGCGCGGCGGGCGCTGAAGGAGGAGATATCGCGCGGCAATGCGTTGTCGTCCCCGAGCGCCGTCCGCGATTTTCTGCGGCTTGTACTTTCGGGCCGGGAGCGTGAAGTCTTTCTCGCCTTGTTTCTTGACGCACAGCACCGGGTCCTGGCAGTTGAGGAACTATTCATCGGCACGCTGACACAGACAAGCGTCTATCCGAGGGAGGTGGTGAAGACCGCCTTACGACACAACGCGGCAGCGATGATATTTGCACACAACCATCCGTCGGGAATCGCCGAACCTAGCAACGCCGACGAACTGCTTACGCGAACACTGAAGACGGCGCTCGCTCTGGTCGATATCCAGGTACTTGATCATTTCATCGTTGCGGGCGGTACAACCACCAGCTTTGCCGAGCGAGGACTGCTCTGATGCTCTACTCGGACCAAGACTGGTGGTTCAAGGCTGAGGCTGCCATTTGAATTTCAAGCTCGAACAAAGCGGAGCAGGAAAGACAACCATTGGCTTCAATCGGCGTGTCGCAGTTGTATGCGTGGTCGCGTGTCTTTCGGGTGCCGTCTCGGCGCGGCAGCCACCCTCACTGACCGCGACGGACGCAAACTGGATCGTGACCCTGCCCTGTGAACGCGCAAACCGTGGGCAGCAGCAGTTTTTCGTCTCCGACCAAGCTGCGAAAAGGCTTGACCGCACCACTTGGATACACGGCGACGCAATGTCTGGTCGTCGCCACCGAAGGGCACCGCGGCACCAGCCGGACCTTCTCCGCGTAGGCGGGCAGCGCTTCGACGGTGGAGCTTGCTGACTGGGAGTCCGCGGAGATGGCCCGCGAAGTCCGTTTTCTGTGGCCCGATGGAAGCAAATTGGTTGCAGAGGAGGAAAGCGGGCTGGGCGACCACATGATCTTCATGCCGACCGGTAGCAATGAAGAGCAGTATATGTACCTGAATCTGGGCGGTTTCGATAATGCGGACTGGCTGCAACCTTCGTCCGGATTGGGTATGACCATATTGCTCAATCCGTGACCGAACCACCCGGGGTTAGTCAATTCCGGCTTGATCTTGCTCGCGCTTTTTGCAATAATGCCGCTCCACTTTTTTGCCATTACTCGGAGTAGCTTTCATGGCGCGCGTCTGCCAAGTCACTGGAAAAAAGCCGATGGTGGGAAACAATGTTTCCCACGCCAATAATCGGACCAAGCGCAGGTTCCTGCCGAACCTGCATTACCGCCGTTTCTGGATCGAAGGCGAAAAGCGCTGGATCAGCATGCGCGTTTCCAGCGCCGGGCTGCGCACGATCAACAAGAAGGGAATCGAGGTTGTGCTTGCCGAACTGCGCGCCAAGGGCAAGATCTGAAGGTGGATGAGGAGCGATTGCGATGAGAGAGAAGATCAAGCTGGAATCGACGGCCGGAACCGGGCACTTCTACACGACCACCAAGAATAAGCGCACGACCCCGGACAAGATGGAGATCATGAAATACGATCCCAAGGCTCGCAAGCACGTGATCTACAAAGAAACAAAGCTGAAATAATCGCACTGTACGGACTCGGCTCGTTCACCGGCGCCGAGTCGTAGTCGAAAAACAAGCCCGCCTCTGGTTGACCGCGGCGGGCTCTTTATTTGTCCGCAAGGTGGTCTACGCGTAGCGACGCAGGCGGTGTGAGAACTCGATCAACTGCCGGATTCCGCTCGCCTCGGCCCTGAAACACCAGTCCTGAAGTTGATTGACCAGCTGTTCCCGCGACGCGTTAGATCGTTCCCACACCGCGACCAGCTCGCGCCTCATTTCGTAGACCTTCTGCAGCGCCCCTGTCCTGGCCAGAACCTCCTGGAGTTCGGCCTTTTCCTGCTCTGGAACCGCCTTCTCGTCGCGTGTAATCCAGCGCCTCAGGCGCTTCAGCACGGCGGCATCTTGAGGGGCCATCCGACGCAATTCGGACAGTTCTTCGAGATAGGCAGCTTTCAGTGACTTCGCGTATTTCGCCAATACGTCGTAACGGTTGGCGATGACAGACTGCAGCGTTTCAACGTCCACGGCGGGTTTCGCCTTGAACCGAGGTATCGGCGGCACCTTCTTCACTGTCGCAAGACCCAACGCCGAAAGCAGACGGATATACAGCCAACCCACGTCCAGTTCGTACCACTTGTTGGACAGTTTCGCCGCTGATGCGAACGCGTGATGATTGTTATGTAATTCCTCTCCACCAATGAGGATGCCCCAAGGAACTATGTTGGTACTGGCATCCGGACTGTCCCAGCTTCGGTAACCCCAGAAGTGACCGATGCCGTTGATGACACCTGCAGCCCAGAACGGAATCCACACGATCTGCGCGACCAGGATCAGGGCCCCGGTCAGAAAACCGAACAGCGCCATATCCACCGCGCCCATAAGAAAAAGCCCAAGCTTGAGCGGTCCCGAATACAGGTTACGCTCGATCCAGTCGTCGGGGGTTCCGCGTCCGTAGCGCTCCAGCGTGTCGCTGTTGTGAGCCTCCTTGACATAAAGAAACACGCCGAGCCACAGCACACGCCCAAGACCGTGGTTCTGCGGGCTGTGCGGATCCTCGCCAGTTTCGCATTTGGCGTGATGCTTGCGATGAACCGCCGCCCACTCCTTGGTCACCATCCCGGTCGTCAACCAGATCCAGAAGCGAAAAAAATGGCTTGCAATGGGATGAAGATCAAGTGCACGGTGTGCCTGACACCGATGCAGGAAGATCGTCACGGCGGCGATGGAGACATGCGTCAACCCGACCGTAACGGCAACGTAGCCCCACCATGGAAGATCGAAAAGACCTGGAAACAGCATTCGGGGTTATCCCTCGCCAATAGGAAATCTTGAACCTATTCTACGACAGATGAACACAGCTTATCGAACGGCACAATCTCCCTTCCCGATCGCCTTCAGCGCTGCCGCTCAAGTACTGCAGCGAAAAAAGCATCCGTGCCATGGCGATGGGGCCAAAGCTCAAAATACCCCCCCATCGGCAGCGCTATCCGTTCCTCGGCCAGGATTTCCCCCGACGGTCTAAGTGCGAAGTCTTTTTGCGAGGCCATGAATCGCTCGACGACGGCGTTGTTTTCGTCCGGAAGAACGCTGCAGGTCGCATAAACCAGCCTCCCGCCCGGCTTTATCAGCCTCGCCGCACCGGCTAGGATTGCCGTCTGTCTGCGTGAGAACTCTTCGATATCGGCCGGAGTTTGACGCCATTTCAGATCCGGATTGCGCCGCAGCGTGCCCAGGCCACTGCAGGGCGAATCGACGAGCACCCGGTCTATCTTGCCGGCAAGCCTTCCGATGCGCGGATCGCGCTCGTTCTCTATGCGCTGCGGATGCACGTTCGACAAACCCGAGCGCGCGAGCCGCGGCCTAAAATAATTCAGGCGCCGGTCGGACACGTCAAAAGCATAGAGCCGTCCGGTCGAGCGCATCATCGCGCCAAGCGCCAACGTCTTGCCGCCCGCGCCGGCACAGAAATCCACCACCATCTCCCCGCGTCGCGGCCCCAGTAAATGACACAGCAGCTGACTGCCTTCATCCTGCACCTCGATCAGCCCCTGCGCGAAAAGCGGATGCCGGTTGACGGGCTGCTTGCCCACCAGCCGAACCCCGGCCGGGGAGTAAGGCGTCGCGGCGGCAGCGATTCCGTCGGTAGCGAACCGGAGAAGTACGTCCTCGCGCGATATTCGAGGGAGGTTGACGCGCAGGTCGAGCGGCCCGGGGCGCTGAAACCCTTTCGCCAGTTCCAGCAGCGCCGCATCGTCGAAACGTTGGCGCAAGCGCTCGAGCAGCCAGTCGGGAAGATCACATTCAACCTCAAACGGCTGCGGTTCGCGGATCGCACGTTTCACGCCAGCAAGAACTTCGCGTTCTGCCCTGCGCACGAACGGCTCCAGTTCCTTCAGATTGGCGCCAAGAAGGCCCGCCCACGCGGCGAGCACGGCAACGCGCGGCAACACACCGTCGTGCAACGCTCGGCCGAGCACCCGCTCGAGCAGACGTCCGCGCCGCAAAATGGCGTACACCGTCTCGGAAATCATCGCACGGTCACGCTGACCGACCTTCGGATGGTCACGGAAGAACCGCGACAGCACGGTATCGGCCGGGTAAGCGAACTTGAGCACGGCAGCGAGCGCCGCTGAGCAAGCGTCCAGCAGCGGCCGCGAAAACCGCGTCGCAGGGAGCACCGAGCCAATCACCGCGAAAGCGGAGCGCGCGGTCATGATTCAATCCGGGTGACAACTTGGTCGAGCCGGGTGCCGTCTTTCTCTATTACCAACACTCGAAGCGGCAGATAGTCCCGCTTCAGCGCGAACCAAATTTCGGTTTCCCGGCTGTCACCCGGTTCACGCTGCTTCACTACCTTGAGCGCCTCGAATTCACCTGCTTCGGTCTTCAGCGTCTCGCGACCGGCAATGGCATAACGATTGCGGGAAAGACCGCGCGTGTCGGCGACGTTAACGCTGAACTCAACCGCACCGCTTGCCGGGGGCGCGAATGCAAACCCGTAAGCGAACGTCAGCCGGTCCTGCGCACCCTCGGGAAGAGGCTCGGATTTCGTCCTGCCGTCCCGCTCGCGAATGAGCAGCTTCTTCGCCCAATTGAAACGCGCCACAGCGAGCGGTCCGTCGCCGCGCTTGTCCCGAAATTCGATCGGTGCAAGACCGCGCGCGCCGATGTTGCCGACGCTGGAACGCGTCGCCTTCCCGCGCGTACTGAGCGCGAGGAGGCCCTTACCCTCCCACTGCGACTCGATACTGTAACTGTGTCCGTCGTGTTTCAAGGTCTCGACCGCCCCGACCATAACGGTGCCGTTCCTGCTAACGTCGTAATGCAGCGTGACCCGCAACGGCGGGGCCGCCTGCGCAACAGTACAAATGACAACGCTGGCTGTTCCTACCAGCAGCGTCGCAAACGTAAGCAGTCTCATTGATCGGAGAACACCGTCTGGCGGACGCCCTGCCCATCGCCTTGATCGCTGATGCGCACAATCCCGTCTGCAATCACCAAACGATCCTCCGCGAACCAGCGAAGCGCGTCCGGGTAGATGCGATGCTCCTGACGCAGCACGCGTGCGGCGAGCATATCCTCAGTGTCGCCAGGCAATACCGGTACCGCGGCCTGGGCTACGATGGGACCGTGATCCAGCCTCGGGGTGACGAGGTGTACCGTGCAGCCGTGGACTTTCACCCCGTCTTCCAGCGCCCTGCGGTGGGTATGCAACCCCGGGTAGGCAGGCAACAGCGATGGATGGATATTGATCATGCGGCCCGCATAGCCGTGAACAAAGGCGTCGGTGAGAATGCGCATAAAACCGGCGAGCGCGACAATACCAGGCTGGTAACGGTCAATGGCCGATGCCAGTTCCGCATCGAACGCTTCCCGCGACGGGAACGCGCGGTGTTCGACGACTTCGGTGGCAATACCCTGTTCACGCGCGAAGCCGAGCCCTTGTGCACCGGCAACGTTGCTGATGACCGCCTTCACCGGCAGCCCGGACTCGACGATGGCGCGCATGTTGCTGCCTCGTCCAGATATCAGTATGACGATTGATTTCATACGTTCATTGTAACGCCGGCCAGGCGCCTGCCGGCCGCAACTGCCCCGTCAACTCCAGCATGCGCGTTGGCCGCAGCGCAAGTCCGATCGGCAACTGGCGCAGAACCGCGCCCTGTTCGGCGCAACGCGCCATTGGCCGAACCCAGCCCGTTGGCGCGATCACGCGAGATCGAACAGCAGCACTTCCGCATCTTCGGCGTGATCGAGCACGATTTCCCGCACATCCGTGGCTTTGAGCGCATCACCCGCGTCCAGCGTCAACCCGTTCACGTCAATCCGGCCTCGTGCCAAATGCACGTACGCCCGTCGTCCCGGTGCGACACCGTGAACGAGGCGGTCGCTGGCATCGACCAGCGCCGAATACAGTCGCGCATCCTGGTGCAGGCGAACCGAACCGTCACGTCCGTCAGGCGATGCGATGAGCCGCAGTTGGCCGCGCTTGGATGCCGCGTCGAAATGTTTCTGCTCGTACCCCGGGTCGATTCCGAACACATCGGGTTCGATCCATATCTGCAGGAAGTGGGTAATTCCCTCCACGGCGTGGTTGAACTCGCTGTGCAGCACGCCCTTCCCGGCACTCATGCGCTGCACATCGCCGGGCAGTATCGCGGATCCGTTTCCCATGCTGTCCTTGTGGGCAAGGGCCCCTTCAAGTACGTAGCTGATAATCTCCATGTCTCGATGCCCGTGTGTTCCAAACCCGGTGCCGGGCTGAATCCGATCCTCGTTGATCACCCGAAGCGCACCGAACCCCATGTGCGCCGGGTCGTGATATTCGGCGAACGAAAAGCTGTGAAATGATTTCAGCCATCCGTGGTCTGCGTAACCACGGTCGTTGGCCTTGCGCAATTCGAGCATGGCGCTCCCCCGTTCGTCTTTTCCAGGTCGATACCTGGGCCATCGACCCGTTTGGGGCCCGGGAACGACTACCTCGTCATCGCTGCCAATCGGCTGCGGATCGACTCCGCGCGCGCCCGATTGACCCCGAAATCGCTCTTGCCGAGCCTCGACGCCGAACGCACGTGGATAACGCGCGCTTTCTCGTCCAGCAGAAACTCGGCATCGTCGACAAAGCCCATGATCCGGGAAGCGCACTCGGCGTGCAGATAGTTTTCCCCTTCGGTAACAAGCCGTACGCGCGGCATCGACCGCAGTACGGACCGCAGTGCCATCCATACATCGCGCGCGCGGCCCTCGATCCGGATCGGCGCGACGTAATGGCCCGCATCCTTGTCGACGTCGGCCTGGCTTGATACGCAGTTCGGCGTACGCTTGCACGGTGCGAGCCGACCATCGCGTGATCCGATGCCTTCCGGTCGCGATCCGCTGAAAAGTCCCATCATCACTCCGATAGCGACGATTGCCGTGATGGATACGCATGCGATCGCCATGCGCGCGACCCATCCAGCCCTTGCGTCCGACTGCATTCCCCTCCCCTGCACCATGCGGCAACGTCCAAACAAAGTTCGAAATCGCCAACGGCGGGATCGATGGCACACATGGGTGCACTACTTCATGCAACGCATGCGATATCAACATCGCGTCACGCGGATGCGCGGGGCGAACATGAACGAGGGCATGCCTTGCACCACAACGAACTGCGTCGGCGAGTATATATCAGAGGAAATCAGCGTTCGCGCAGCGCGAACCGACCGAGAAAGGCGGCAATTTCATCCCAGTAGCGCGGTTCGTCGGATATATCGTCATGATCGGCGGCGCGCAGCTCGACCCAGCGCTTGTCGCCGCCACCCCATGCTTCAAACAGCCTAAGGGAATGCACCCGCGGAATCACTCGGTCATTCTCAGCAACCAGGCACAGCAGCGGCGTCGTGAGTTTGTCCGCGCGCGACAGCGAATCGAACGGGTGCTTGAGCAGAAATCCGACCGGAAGCCAGGGATAGATCGCCTGTGCCAGTGCACGCACACTGTCATACGGGGTGACGAGAATCACGCCGGCCAATTGCCTATGCGAAGCGAGGTACACGGCTACTCCGCTGCCGAGGCTGCGGCCCATGGCAATGAAGCGCGTTGCATCCAGGTCGCCGCGTTGCCTTGCATAGTCGTAGGCAAGCAATGCGTCGGCAAACAGCGCCGATTCCCCCGGACGCCCGCCGCTGCCGCCATAGCCCCGGTAATTGAGCACCAACAGCGAATGCCCGGCAAAACGATCGGCGGTCCCGACCAACCAGGACACGTCTTCCGCATTGCCGCCGAAATAGATGACAAGCGGCGAACGTCCTTCGCCACGGCGCGCACCGTTGCTGACGAACCAACCGGATAACGATATGCCGTCCGCGGCGACGAGACGCACCTCTTCGACCTCCCCGCGCGCTGGCCACGGCACACTGCTCACGGGCGGTGTCGGGTAGAACAGCATCCGTTCCTGATAGAAATACAACAGGATCGGCAATCCGACTGCGACCGCCGCGACGATTTTCAGAACGTCAAGAAGCATCCGCGGTCCAAGCACACGTGGGCGGTACCAATCAGGTGGATTTGCTTTTCATCTTCGCGCTACTGCTTCATTATATGGCGCCTTCCCTGGAACAACTCAGCGCAGTCCTCTGTCATCTTGTATCCCTATCCCTACCGTGGTCGCTTTGCGCCTACCCCGTCCGGCCCCTTGCATTTCGGTTCTCTGGTCGCCGCATTGGGAAGCTTCCTTGAAGCCCGCAGGCGAAACGGTCAGTGGCTATTGCGCATTGACGATCTCGACCCGCCCAGGGAACTGGCTGGCGCCGCGGACTGCATCCTGAGCGCGCTGGAAGCGTTCGGATTCGAGTGGGACGGAGCGGTCATGTATCAGAGCAAGCGCGGCGAAGCCTACCAACAGGCCATTGAGCGCCTCGATGCACGCGGCGCCCTGTTCCGCTGCGCCTGCACGCGCAAAGAGGTCGCCGACTCGAGTCTGGTCTTCGATGGCGAGCACGTCTACCCGGGCACATGTAGGCAGGGCGTCCCGCCGGGCCGAGTCGCCCGCACGACGCGTGTGCGCGTCACCGACGCGATCATCGAGTTCGTAGATGCGATCCAGGGAAACGTGCGCCAAGACCTTGCGCACGAAGTCGGGGATTTCGTCGTCGCCCGTGCTGACGGACTGCACGCCTACCAGTTGGCCGTGGTCGTGGATGATGCCGAACAAGGCATCTCCGACATAGTGCGCGGTGCCGACCTGCTCGGCTGCACGGGGCGCCAGATATTCCTTCAGCAATTGTTAGGGTCGCCGACCCCGCGTTATGCGCACCTTCCGGCTGCGGTGAATCACCAGGGTGAAAAACTCTCCAAACAGACCCTGGCGCGCCCGCTCGAAGCATCCCGTGCCATGCCATTGCTGGTCGCTGCACTCAGCTTTCTCGGCCAGCAACCGCCGCCGGAACTTGCACGCGCCGCAATGCGGGACATCTGGCGTTGGGCGCGCGAAAACTGGACTCTTGACAAAGTGCCGTGCCGGCGATCGCTACCGGCTCCTGCAATTGCATAAACGGAGTCGAGGCGGACGGGGCACCAGGACGGGCAGGAAGCGAGTCCTCGGAGTGACATCGGCCAGGCTTGCGGCAAATCGTCCGCCCGCCATGCATCTTTGTCATCCTTCAGTCGCAAAATCGCCTGACGCAGGAGTCTTCATCGCTCAATGCCGCTCTCTGTCCAGCGCGAGCGCCAATGCCTTTCGCCACGCTTCGCGCGGCGCAATATCGCCCCGGGCGTAGGCCTCGCACAGCACGTCGAGCGCCGGCGACGAATGCAAATCGATGCATCCCTTCACCCAATCCGCGGTACCCGCTGCTATCAGTCTGTGCACGCGCTCGCGCGGTCCGATGCGGGCGCCCCCCGAGGCTTCATGCGCGCTGATCGCCTCCACCAGCGCCTCCACACCTGCACCCGAGGTCGCCACGGTGCGCACAATCTGCGGTATCCACCCGGTGTAATTTCGCAGCTGTATCATTCCCGCGAGATCGCGCTCCGTGCGCTCGGCGAAGGGCGAATCCGCCTTGTTGACCGCGTAGATGTCGGCAATTTCCAGCAGCCCGGACTTGATCGCCTGCACCTCGTCACCGAGCCCTGCCGGACAGACGACTACCCTTGTGTCCGCAAGCAAGCCGATTTCGACGTCCGACTGCCCGGCGCCCACCGTCTCGACGATAACCACGCCGTAGCCGGCCGCATCCAGAACGTCTATCACGCGCGCGGTCGCTCGCGATAACCCGCCGGCATAGCCGCGCGAAGCCACCGAGCGAATGAATACCCGCTCCTCAGACTGGTGCATCCCCAAGCGGACGCGGTCCCCCAGTATCGCGCCGCCGGAAATCGGGCTCGACGGGTCCACTGCGACAACGGCAATGCGCATACCTCGATTGAGGTATGCGCTAATCAGCGCGCCGGTAAGCGTCGACTTCCCCGCCCCCGGGGGGCCGGTAATCCCCAGAACCCGCGCCCGGCCGATATGCGCGTGTACCGCGCGTAGCAGCGGCGCTGCCTCCGACGCATCGTTTTCGACCGCCGAGATCGCCCGCGCCGTCGCGCCTCGATCTCCGGCAAGCAGCCGTGCGACGGTATCATCGGGCAATGGTTCGCCCATCATCCCGCCAGCGGTTCTAGCGCCGCTCGAAATTGGGCACTGAGCGGCGTCGGACGGTTGCTGGCGCGATCGACATACACATGCACGAAATGGCCGCGCGCAGCGGCCCGCATCTCGTCGTTTCTGAAAATGCCGATCTCATAGCGCACGCTGCTGTTTCCGAGCCGCGCGACCCGCAAGCCCGCATGCACGACATCCGGAAACGCGATTGGGCGAAAATAGTGGCACCGCGTTTCCACCACCAGGCCAATCACGGCGCCATGGTCGATGTCGAGCACCCCGCGCTCGACCAGATACTGATTCACGACCGTGTCGAAGTACGAGTAGTAAACGACGTTGTTGACGTGGCCGTACACGTCATTGTCCATCCAGCGCGTCGAAATGACGAGAAAAGGCCGATAGTCCGCGCGACGGTCCGGTGCCAAACGCGTCATGATATTCGGCACTCCCAAGCGCGCGCCAGAATTTCCGGCTGCATTGGGCGGTTCGCAACGGCAACACTGCACGCAGTGTAGGACTGTACGTTCATTGCGTAAATGGCATCCTCCCCGATGATCAGTTCAAATGCTAACAATTATCACGAAGTTAAGTCAGCCTGCTGCACATGTTCGTTTGGCGCTGCCGTTTGCTCTGGGCCGGAAACGGCAGGACGTGGGCGACCCGACGCGCGTGTAGGCGTCCTTCTTACACAAAAAAGGAACCCCTCCGACTTACTCGGCCTGACCATTCGGTTAAGTTATGTTCATCGAGAATTGCACCTACTGGAGGGATTCGAGGGAACCCGCGCCCGCGGGCCGGCCGATTCCAGAGCAAGCCCGACGATGACCGGGCGGACGCTTATCACCTCCGTCGTATCAATATAAGTTAGTGTGTGCTTACATATAAGCAATACCATCGTTCCTAACGGCTACGAAATTTTATTTCGACATTCACGTTAACGAATTGTTTATTAAAGACTTAACAGGAACTTGATCCGTGATGGTGCGACGCAATAAAATTTTCCTTGACAGTTGTTGAAACAGGATTAGAATTGCAATTGTTGCGGTGCAATATATTCCGCCACGCTGTATTTACACCCACACGCTAACCAAGGAGTTGAACATGTACGTATCGCCGGAACAAATCGCCGACACCAACAAGGCAAGCGTGGAGGCTCTGATTGGCCTGGCCACGACGCAGTTTGCAGCCATGGAGCGCTTGTCCGCGCTGAATTTCAACGCTGCCAAATCGGCGCTCGAGGACAGCGTCAGCTATGCCAAGTCCCTGCTTGCTGCGAAAGACGCCCAAGAATTTGCGAGTCTGAGCACCGCGGCAGCGCAACCGGTGCTCGAAAAGGCCATCGCGTATTCGCGCGGCGTCTATGAAATCGCGACGCAGACGCAAGCCGACATGAGCAAGTTCGCCGAACAGCAGGCGGGCCAGTTCAACAAGAACGTTGCCGGCTATCTCGACAAGGTCTCCAAAGACGCGCCGGCGGGCTCGGACGTTGCGATTGCCGCGGTGAAATCGGCGCTTGCGGCGGCCAACTCCGCTTATGACAGCATAAGCCGGGTAACCAAGCAGGCTTCGGAAATAGCGGAAACAAACTTCAATGCTGCCGCGACGGTACTCAAGGAAGGCAAGAAGAAAGCCGCCTGAATTCCGGTGCCCCCAAGGTCTCCGCGCCCTCTCTCCTCCTCCTCCTCCTGAGGGCGCCCTAAAGCCCCCGGTGCAAACCGGGGGCTTTTTGTTTTGCAACCACCGGTGCGCGAAGCGCGGCCAGCACGAAAATGCGACCGCGCGAGGCCCGCATATCAGGATGGTGTGCCTCGACTCAACTCGAAGATCTGCACCGGCCGATTGAATCCGCGGACAATTGCCGCGCGTACCGGAGAAAAGTTCACCCGCTGGTCACCGTCGAGCGCCTCGCGTACTTCATGCGATACGACTATGGAAAGTCGGTCCGCCACGCCACAAAGTCTTGCAGCCAAGTTCACCGTTTTGCCCACCAACGTGTAATCGAGGTGCTCGTTGGATCCGAGATTGCCGATGATCGCCTCACCCTTATGAATTCCCATGCCGAGCTGGTGGATTCGCGCACCCTGCTGCTGTATGCGCGAATGCGCGAATTCGAGTATGTCCAAGGCGCAAAGGCAGCTTTTCAGCGCCATGTCCTCGCCGTCGAACACCGCCATCATTCCGTCCCCGGAAAACTTGTCGACATAGCCTCCGTACTTGTAGACGAGGCTTACCTGCGCCGCGAGATGTTCGCTCAATGCGCGAAACAACGCCTCCAAATCTAGTTCCTGACTCAGTTCCGTAAAGCCGCGCACATCGGTGAATAGAACACACACTTCGTGGCGTTCCGGCGCAGGAAGAATACCCGTGGTCGCATAGGCGCGGGCGATCTGCTCGGTGCGCGGACACACGTACCGATGCAGCGAAAGCCCCATCAATTCCACCTGCCTTAGATAGGCAGTCTTCTGCAGCAGGCTGTTGAGGCGCGCCCTCAGTATTGCCGGATGAATGGGCTTGTGGATGAAATCATCGCCGCCGGCGTCCAGTGCATCCTGCAGCGCTAGCCGCTCATCGAGCGCCGTGACAAAGATGATCGGCGTGCTTCTGTATTTGTCATTCGATCGGATCGTACGGCATAAATCGATGCCGCTGGTGCCGCCGAGGTTGACATCGAGAAGGAATCCGTCGACGGCGCATTCACTCGCGAGCCGCAATGCCTCCTCCGCGCATTCGGCTTCCAGTACCCTCGCGCCGTCCTGCTTCAGGAAGCCATAAACGAGCTTGCGGATCGTTGCCAGGTCATCCACTACCAATATCGTCTTGTCAGCGAGTATTCGATACATTGACTAGCCGTTCGTGATCGCTCCGGTCTCTATGATGGTGCGCAGGTGCGCGGGCGGCAAGGGCATAATGCAATCAATGCTAGGTCGGGAGATACTTCAGTCCCCCTCCGCCACACAGGAGCATGCTGAAGTTGCCGAAAACCGTCGAAAGATGACCGGGTCGCCGACGGATCCGGATCACCATAATGCATGCACCGACGCCGGTTGCCGCGTTCCTGTTTCGGGCCCGTACCCTGGGGGTTCCGCGTGAAGAGAGTGTAGACACAGCCTATGCTAATCGGTACGCTAGACGTCCCGCTACGGCCCGCGAAGGGGAAGGCGCGGGGACAGACGTGACATTGTTCCTTATCTGCGTGGCAAAACCTTTTCAGCACGCGATCCATATCAGCGACGCTCGACCATGTCCACAATGGCAACCCTGGATCAGGTACCAGTCATAAGCGATGCGGAAAACGCGATTACGTCGCAGGCCAAGGTTCGCGCCATGGTCGGCATTCCAGTGGTATTGGCCGGGCTGCTGGCCCTCGTCCATCGTGGTGTTGCAATCGAGCTGGTTGGTCCTGTCGCCTTCATTCAACTTTGCTACATAGCGTCGATGCTTTACTTGGTGGCGCACCCGCGGCCGTTTTCCGCCGAACAGCTCGCATTTGGCACTGCCATTCTGGATCCCTTGATCTTGTCCGCTTGGCTGCCAATGGCGGGGGAAGTCGGAGGTCTCGTAGTGGGATTCTACTTGTTCACGATTCTCGGTTTCGGTTTTCGCACCGGAACTCGTTTGATGCTGATATGCCAACTTACCTCGATCGCGGGTTTCACCGCGGTGCTGCTGATGGAATCGTTCTGGCGGCAGCATCAGATGATCTGGTTTTCGTTCTTGATTACGCTTATCTTGGTTCCCCTCTACGCAACGATCCTGATCAAGAAGCTGCATGCGGCGCGCGCACATGCCGAGAGCGAAAGCCAGGCGAAATCGCAACTTCTCGCGAAGGTCAGCCATGAATTGCGGACGCCGTTGACCGGCATCGTCGCCGCGGCTCAGTTGCTCTCGGCCGAAGCGGAAGACAACCGGGTGGCAAACCGGTCAGAGACCATCATGAGCCTCTCCCGGGACCTGCTGCGCGAGATAAACGACCTGCTCGACCAGTCAAAATATGACGCCAAGGCGCTGGTGCTGGATTCAACGCTGTTCGAATTGCGCGACCAGGTGGAAAGACTGCGGCTGGTTCTGGAACCTGCTGCCGTCAAGAAGAATCTGGCGTTTGTCGTCGATCTGGACCCCCGCATCAAGGACCGCGTGCAAGGCGATTCTCATTACCTCGGCAAAGTACTGATCAATCTGGCCGGCAATGCGATCAAATTCACCGATCACGGCAGGGTCAACATCGCAGTCACGCTGCTCGAGGAAAAGGAAGATCGGTACCGAATACGATTCAGCATTCAGGACACCGGAATAGGAATCCCGAAAGAACTTCACGCCAAGATATTCGAGCCCTTTTTCCAGGCGAATACCGGAACCGCGCGAAAGTACGGTGGTACGGGCCTGGGCATGACCATAGCGAAGGAGATCGTCAATCTGATGGGAGGCCAGATCCAGGTAGACAGTTCGCCTGGGGCTGGCAGCCATTTTCATTTCGACCTCGACTTCCTGAGAGTCAAGACGCGCCAGAAGACTGCCGCCCAAGCGGCCCCACCCATCGTCTACGGAATGCGTATTCTTGTGGTCGACGATAACACGACCATTCTGACGCTGATCAAGGAAATGCTCGTACGGGATCGTCACGAGGTCCTCACGGCTCACAGCGGCAGCGAGGCGCTGGAGGTGCTGAGTTCGCGTGATGTCGACGTAATCTTCCTTGATTTCAATATGGGAGATATGGACGGCGCAAAGGTGCTCCAGCTCTACCGGTTCGGCCGATTGCATGCGGCCCCCGTGTTTTTCCTGACGGCTGATGCGACAGCGGCGACGGCCGCGAGACTGGGCGGCACCGGGGCCGCGGGCGTGCTGCACAAACCCATTACCGCCGACGGATTGCGGCGGGCCATCGCGCAGGTTTGCAGCGGAGGTCCGGATCAGACGGCGAAAATCGCGGCCGGCCCGGCGCATGCCGCGTCCCTGGTTGCTGTGCCGTCACAAGCACCACTCGCGACCATCCCGACGCAATATATCGATCACACCGTGCTGGACGGGCTTCGAACGATGAGCGAGCGCCCCGATTTTCTCGCCGACGTTGTCGGCAGCGCCCTCTCGGACATCGAACGCAACGCCCAGGCGCTTTTGCAAGCTCTGACCTCCCAACAGTCCGAAAGCGTGCGCGACAGAGCACATGCATTGAAGGGCGTGTGCGCAAGCATTGGCGCCACCCGCCTCGAAACGCTGGCAAATAGGCTAATGCGTGTTACCACGGAAGAACTGATCCAATCCGGTTCACGCCTGAAAACCGATGTTGCCGAAACCAGCCGGCACAGCGTTGCCGCCCTTCGAAGCGCGCTTCCCGGTCAAGCGGTCAACGGTTAGCTGGCGACTGCGAATTGCGCTGCAGCCGAATCAGCATGTCCATGGCCTTGAGGTCCGTCTCGGGCAGATGTACGGCCGCCTCAACCCACTCTTCGACCAGCACTAACAGCTCTCGATAATCGAGCGGCGCCAGGCGATGTCGTGCGCGCTGCAGTGTCAGGCGTGCATGGCGGTGTTTGCCGTGGTCTGCGATAAACCGGTGCACAGCTAGCGTGCCGTCTCCTTTGGGGCAGATTTCATCGACCACTCCGTTTTCCTTGAGTTCGGCGGCGGAATAAATGCGCCCGTCGATCATCATGCGTTCCGCCTCGTAGACACCGACGCGACGTGCCAGCAGGTTCATGCCGCCGGTGCACGGAAACAAGCCGAACAGGATTTCCGGAAATCCGAACTCGCTGTGTTCCTCAGCGATCAAGTAGTCTGCGCTCAACGCCGCCTCGAATCCCCCCCCCAGGGCCCTCCCTTGAACCAGCGCAATGGTCGTCGCGTGGTTGTTCAGAACAGTCGCCCAGTCGTACAAGATGTCCAGGCAAAGCCGCGAGTACTGAAACAAGGCCTCCTTGTCCCGGCGCTCGATACAGGCACGGAAATGACTCAGATCGCCGCCGAGGCTGAAATAATCCGGATGACCGGATCGCAGCACCATGTAATGTACCGGCGCCAATACATCGTCGCACGGCCAACGCGCCCCGTTGTCCCTCACCACCTGAAGGAGTTCTCTCATCCCGTGCAACAAGGGCAACGAAAAGTTTTGGCACTCTCCCTCCGCTGCCCTGGCCATGGTCGCCCAAAGTACATTGGACGATCCGCGCTCCAGTTCGATCGCAATGCGGGCCGAAACAAGCGGCTGTGCCGGCGCAAACTTATACTCCAACGCTCCCATGATTCCCCCCTTCTCCCTAATTAACTGCACTACACCGGATCGGCCGGGCGCTTAGCAGGCATTTCCCGGTGTCTCGAAACGACCAGCGCCACATTGGTACCACCAAAACCGGACGAGAACGACATAGCGTGCTCTATCTGTCGATTGAAAATCGCGCTATTGGCGACGTGATTCAGCTCACATTCGGGGTCAACGTCGTCAAGGTGTGCCGTAGCGGGAATAAACGACTCTGTCATGGCTGCGACGGTGATCACGAGTTCCAGCGCACTGGTTGCTCCCAGCAGGTGGCCGTGGAGGGACTTGGTCGAACTGACCGGGAGGTCGCTAACGCCGTCGCCGAAAACCTGGCGGATTGCATTCGCTTCGACAACATCGCCGCCCCGCGTTGCCGTCGCGTGGGCGTTCAGGTACGTGATTTCCGAGGGCGCCAAGCCGGCGTCCTCGATCGCCAATCGAAGTGCCGTCGCCTGCCCTTTGGCGCTGGGCGAACCGATGTGGTATCCATCCGACGCAATGCCGTAGCCGGACAGTTCGGCGTAGCGGGAAACCCCGCGCCGTTTTGCGTTTTCCCCAGATTCGATCACGATGAATGCTGCGCCCTCGCCAAGCACCAAGCCGGCACGGTCTTTCGAAAAGGGCCTGCAACTGCGCTCGACACCCAGTTTGTCTGGTATCGCGAGCGCCCTGGTCGCGTCAAAACCACAAAACGTCGCAGGCGTAAGCGGTGTCTCGGCGCCGCCGGCCACAGCAACGTCTAGATATCCATCGCGAATGGCGCGTAGCGCATCACCGATTGCGGTGCCGGATGAAGCGCACGCGGTGCTGTGAGTTATCACGGGCCCCAGAATCTGATGTCGTATCGAGATTTGTGCCGCGCCTGCGTTGTGCATCATTGCCATTGTCGCGTAGGGCCGCGCGTTCTTGTGCTCGATCAGCATCTGTTCATAACCTGATTGCGCAGTTTCGGCCCCTCCAATTACTGTGCCGTAGAACAGACCAGCTCTCTGCTGGTATTCAGAGAAATCTCCAAATCCCGCATCGGATATCGCCTGACGCGCCGCGACAACGGCCATCTGCGCGCAACGGTCGAGAAAGGGCAGTTCCAACTTTGTGAATTCACCCTCAAATGTCCTCGGAACCACGCCGCCGGGAAACTTCTTCTGCAGCCACTTGGGTTCGCAGAGCCGGATTCCGGATTGCCCCGCCGAGACCTGAGAGATGAGTTCCGCCATGTCGCATCCCACCGGCGATACGACGCCCATCCCGGTGATTACCACCTCACGGTTCATCGACATAGGTGAACAGCGCGAATCGATATCCGACGCGTCTACGCGCTGCCCGCGACATTGTCGTATATGACCGCTGCCACCTCGCCCAAAGACGGGTTCTGCGACAGGGAAAGGTCGCTTAGGCCCACGCCGAGTTCCTCTTCCAGGTCGAGCATGATTTCCAGTACGTGCATGGAGTCGACCCCCAGATCGCGCAGTCGCACGTCCGCGGCAAGTTGCTCGGGCTCGAGGCCGAAACGTTCGATCAGGCTGTCCCGAATCTTTCCAAGGATATCGGCCTTGTCCATGATTCTCTATCTCGCAATCATCAGTAATGAGGTGGGGCACTTGGTCAACAGCGTTTCCTTCTATCATATTTCCGGCAAAAAACCACTATCTATTTGTCATATTTTTGCGTACCCAACCAGGACGACCGGCCCGGGATTCTGGGAGCATCCGGCATCGGTTAAGCTCGCCGGATATAGACACGATCCAGTCAGTGGCCCTCGCAGCGGGCCTGGCCTGGGGAGCGGAATCCGGCTTTATGCGGTGTTGTTTCTGGCCGGCATGATGGCACGGCTGGGCTATATAGAGCTGCCCGCCGACCTCGAAGTGCTTGAACATACCGCGGTCCTTGGCGCCTCGGGCTTCATGTTCCTCGTCGAGTTCTGCGCCGAAAAGGTGCCCGCCTTCGACACCCTGGGAAGCGGCGCATACGTTCATCCGCATTCCAGCCGGTGCGCTGTTGGCTGCGCTTGCACTGCCCGCGCAGGACCCGGCGCTGGTGCTCGCGGCGGCAATCCTGGGCGGAGCGCTTACCTCCACGGTGCATCTCACCAAGGCCGGCAGCCGCGCGCGCGTCGAACCTTCGTTGCCTTCCGGCGTTACTGCTCCTCCCACCTGCCGCCCAGCGTCGTAACTCCTGCCTTGATCGCCTCGATGGCAGGAACCACTTGAGTTGGCGCGCCGCGAACGCCGAATTCGATATGGCGTCGTTTGCCGTCGTCACCGATGCTGGGCAGGCTGAACGTCTTCACTGCGGGAAACCGCGCCTCGATTTCCGTCATCAGTGGCGTGATCGTACTCTCGAACAGCTCGTAGACAATGACCGAAGCCTCGGAATCTCCGCGCGTGTTGAACAGATGGGCATAATGCCTATCCAGCACCCACTCGACCATGGGCCAGGCCATGATCGGAAAGCCTGGCATGAAGAAATGTTCCCCCAGAGAAAATCCCGGCACGCGGTTGTACGGATTTGGGATGATGTCCGAACCGCGGGGAAACTCGCCCATTCTTAGTCGGAAGGCGGAGGTCTCCTTGCCGTATTGCGCCCTCAACTCTGCTTCCGCCCCCGGATGCAGGCAGAGATCGACCCCGGCGGCGGCGGCGGCGCACGCCCGCGTGTGGTCGTCCGGAGTTGCGCCAATACCGCCAAAGCAAAATACGATGTCTCGCGAGGCGAGCGTCCGCTTAAGCGTCGATGTTATCAACACCGGATCGTCGCCAACATACTCTGCCCAGTCGAGTTTCAAGCCGCGTACGCCCAGCAACTCGATGAGTTTTGCCAAATGCTTGTCCTCGCGCTTGCCGCGAAGAATCTCATCGCCAATTATGATGCCGCCGATCATCTCTTGATCCGATCCAAAGAATAAAGGCGCGCGGAAGGTGGCTTGTTTCCCGAACCAGTCTTGCGAACCTGCCCGGACGCCATTGTTCCCTCGATTTCGAGCCGTCGCAGCTGCCTTAGGGCAAGGAACCGGGGAACTATCGGGTTGCTCGCGACATGCGCAAGACAGTCGTCTGGACTGCTCGCCTCGATTAAAATCCTGCGCTGATTATCAGAACCCCTCCGGAGCGCTCTCCGGTATTTCATCGAGGCGTGCGAGCCACGCCGTCGCATCGCCATCGCTGGGCGCACGCCAGTCGCCACGCGGCGAGAGCGAACCGCCGGACCCGACCTTCGGCGCATTGGGCATGGCGCTGCGCTTGTACTGGCTGGCCTGGAAAAAACGCTTTAGAAAAACGCCAAGCCATTGCCTGATCTCGGCGATCGAGTACCACCGGCGCTCGTCCTCCGGGACGTCCGGCCACGTACCGATCCCGCGATCACGCCATGCGCAAAACGCCATGAACGCCACCTTGGCCGGGTCTAGCCCAAAGCGCAGCGTGTAGTACAAGTTGAAGTCCTGAAGCTCATACGGACCGACGATACTTTCGGTGCTTTGGGCCGGTTGCACCGTCTCGTTGCCGGGCACCAGTTCCGGACTTATCTCGGTGCGGAGCACCTGCTCGAGCACCACGCTCGCTTCCGCTCCCAAATCTCTTGTTCCAGCCTCATAGCGGATCAGATATTGGATCAAGGTTTTGGGTACGCTCGCGTTCAAGGCGTAATGCGACATCTGATCGCCAACTCCGTAAGTGCACCAGCCCAGAGCCAGTTCCGAGAGATCGCCCGTTCCGACCACCAGCGCGTTGTGCATGTTAGCTAGCCGAAATAAATGGCTGGTACGCTCACCCGCCTGAACGTTCTCGAAAGTAACGTCATAGACGGGCTGCCCATTTGCATACGGATGGCCGATGTCTTTGAGCATCTGCATACACGCTGGACGTATATCGATACGCTCGGCGCTGCACCGGATTGCCGCCATCAGGTGCTGCGCCTGCTGCAGCGTGCGCTCGCTCGTCGCGAATCCCGGCATCGTATAGGCGAGTATGTTCGTGCGCGGTACCCCCATAACGTCCATCGCGCGCGCGCAAACTATCAGCGCCTGCGTCGAATCCAGCCCTCCCGAAACGCCGATCACGACCCGATCGATGTTCACGGCGCGCAAGCGCTTCACGAGACCCTGCACCTGTATTTCGTAGACCTCGCGACAGCGCGTGTCACGGGTTTGCGGATCGCTCGGCACGTACGGAAAGCGTTCCACCAAACGATCGAGCAGCAGTACCTCGGACAGCGGAGGCGAAAGTGAAAACCGGATGCGGCGGTATTTCGCGATTTCCTCGGCGTTCCGCTCCACGGCCTGCGCGAAGCTGGTCAGGCGCAGGCGATCCTGCGCGATGCGGTCTAGATCGATATCCGCCGTCGCAAGCTGCGCTTCATAGGAAAAACGCTTGGTCTGTGCGAGCCGCGAACCATTCTCGTAGATCATGCCGTGACCGTCCCATGCAAGGTCGGTCGTGGATTCACCATAGCCCGCCGCGCAATACACATACGCCGCAACGCAGCGGCCGGACTGGTTGGCGGCGAGTTGTGAGCGGTATTCGTCCTTGCCGATCGTAACATTGGAGGCTGAAAGATTTACCAGCACGGTCGCACCCGCAAGCGCCGCGTGCGACGATGGCGGGATCGGCGTCCATAGGTCTTCGCAGATCTCGGCCGCGACGACGAAGCCCGGTTGGTCGTCGGCTTCGAACAGCAAATGTGTACCGAAAGGCACTCCGCGCTGACCCGCCAGATCGATCTCGCGCGCGCCGGCGTAACTGGCCGGTGCGAAGTGGCGCAATTCGTAGAATTCGCGATAATTGGGCGGATAGGTCTTAGGCACGACGCCAAGAATGCGGCCCCTGTGAACCATGGCCGCGCAATTGAACAACAGTCCGTCGACGCGTACAGGCATGCCAACGACCGCTAGGCAGTCAAGGCCCGCCGACGCGAGGGCGACTTCTCGCAACCCTGCAGCTGCCCCATCCAACAGTACCTGCTGGTGAAACAAGTCCTCGCAGGAATAACCCGTGAGGCCCAGTTCCGGAAATACCGCGAGTATTGCCCTTCGCTGCACTGCTTTTTCAAGAAACACCGCGGTCCGGCGCGCATTGAACTGCGGGTCGGCCACACGCACCTCTGGCGTCAATACCGCGACGCGCACGAAGTTGTGCCGGTAAAGGTTGAAAAACTGCCCTTCCATCGCTGTATTATCGCTCAACGGGGCACGAGGGTGCGTTAGCCCCATAGGCAGGTTGTACACGCCCCAAGAACCGGGCGCGGGCGCGTGCTGGAGTCGCTCTGGGCTCCGAGGCAGTCCAAGCGCTGGCTATATGGAGCGTTGAGGTGTTTGCAGGATTTACATTTGGGAACATTTTTTTACGACATCCCTTACAAAGCTTTGCTAGGCTTTAATCATGTCAATTCGGTCACCCGGTGACGACGCGGAGGCAACCATGAAGAACCCGACGAAAATGCTTCTAGCACTGGCGATCATTGGATTAGGAATTGGTGGAACGCCGACCGTGTTTGCCGATGGTCGCCACGGAAGCGTACGAACGGGTGCTCATTGGCGGACGCCCGTGCACCGCCACCACGGTGCTGCGCGATGGGGGCTCTTTCCAGGCGTACCTCTAGTGTTATCGAGCGCATATTGGGGGCCGCGCCATTTCTACCGCGAGCCATACTATTCACCGTACTACACGCAAGTGGTAACGGTGCCCGCAATGCCTCCAACGTATATCGAACAAGGCCCCGCCGTGCCGGCGGAACCCACCGCTGCAACCCCCCCCTTGAAACCCGGGTATTGGTACTTCTGCAAGGACTCGCAAACCTATTACCCGTATGTCAGCGAATGTCCCGGTGGCTGGCAACGTGTATCGCCGCAGCCGCCCCATTGATCAGGGATAGACAAACATGCCACGCAAAACACATTTGATCATTCTGCCAGCGCTGTTGATTCTCGGAGCGTGTGCCACGTACGCGCCTACAGGTCCAAGCGCAATGGTCTTGCCAGGTACCGGCAAGTCCTTCGACCAGTTCCGCGCCGACGACATGGAATGCAGACAATATGCCGCACTGCAATCAGGCGGAACAAGCCAGGAACAGGCCGCGGTGGACAGCACCGTCAAGAGCGCTGCGCTGGGCACCGCAGTCGGTGCAGTCGCCGGTGCAGCCATGGGAGGTCGCGACGGGGCCGGCGTGGGCGCCGGTATGGGCCTTATCGCTGGCACTCTGGCCGGATCAGGCACGGGCAACGCATCGGCCTACGACATGCAGCGCCGTTATGACTTCGGCTACCAACAATGCATGTACGCCAAGGGGCACCGGATTCCGGTCAACGGCCGTTTTTCGCCTCCGGCCTACGTTTCGCCGCCGGCTGCGGCAGTGCCGCCGCCTCCCCCGCCCGGATCCCCGCCGCCGCCGCCGCCGCGTTGAGTACCGGCAGACAATTCGATCATTCGACGCGAATAGGCGTGGCGTCGATCGGTGCTGAGCGCATCGCCTGCAGCCGGGCAAGGCCGTAGTGGATGAAAGCAAGTCCCCCAAAAAGAGGCGCAAACAGACCCAGCAGCGGTATGTAGCCCGTGATAGCAACGGCCACGCCGAGTGAAAACAGTCGCGCCCGATCCCAGCCTAGTATCTGGTCAAGTTCCTCGCTGCTTGCGTGTTCGGCGAGTGCGTCATAGGGGAACACGCGGTAGTTGAGATAACCGAGCAGCGCCACAGGCAGCACCGGCCACAGCGGCGGAACAAGCCAGAGCGGCAACGACACCGCGGCCAGAGCAGCAAACCAAAGCAAGGCCACCAGCGCGTTCCATGCGCCGCCCGCCAAGCCGCCGCCTCGCAGACGTGCGAGCTTCGGATAATCGCTCGCCGAAACGTGATTGACCATTATCTGCATTGAAAACACACTGATGATCAGCGTGGCCGTTATGAGTACAAGCGGCACAAACAGCAGCGCCAGAAAGATCCATCCCAACTGAGCTGCGATCATTGCCAGCGGCGCAAACGTGAACATCCACTCCACCACCACCGTGCCCCGCAACGCCGCGTCAACGGCCGCGACCGCCTGTCCCCAGAATGCTGCCGCAAGCGCAATCCACAGTACAAGTGCCACTGCCGTCGGCCAGATCATCAGCGCCAGCACGCGCAGATGCAACAGCGAAAAAAAAGCGCGCAATAGCGACTGCATTAGCACTGGCGAGCTGCTCCTTCCTGTCTTGAATGGCAGCTTAGCAGGTTCCGTCTTGCGGCGCGGATGACAACGCGTGTCCTTCCACAGGATCCTTCCCATCGCGACCCAAACGTAATCGGCGAATGTCTCATGCGCCACTTCAAGATTTCTAGCTCTGCACCGCCGGATGCGCAGTCGTGGCGTTTCGACAGAGAATTCGGCACGTCTCCCAACCCGGTCGAAGCTTCGAGCGCGTTCCCGACGCGGGATCATGGATATCGATCGAAGACCTGCATGCGGGCAGCGATTCGCGCGCCGGGCTTGACCCGGAACGCCCCGGAAGATCATGATCTGCCCTGGGGCCAGCTCAATGGCATGGCCGCAGGCGACGGCCGCACCCGGTAGGGTTTTCGGTACTTTTCCCATTCATTACGAGGCAGCATCGACATGCGCAAATTCCTGCACATCAATCTCCGCGATCACTCGATCCGCACCGAAGAACTGCACGGCGAAGCGATCATCCGTGCCGGTCGGCACCTCATTGCCAAAACCTTGCTTGCGCGGGGTGTGGCGAAAATCGACCCGCTGTCGCCGGAAAACCCGCTGATCTTTTCCGCGGGACCATTCGCAGGAACGAATTTCTCCAACGCCAACCGCATCAGTGTCGGATGCAAGAGCCCCCTCACCGGAGGCATCAAGGAAGCCAATTCCGGCGGCACTTTCGGCTACGCGCTCGGGCAGATTGAAACCGCCGGGCTGGTCCTGTACGACGCGTCGAAGGATTGGGTGGTCATCCGCATCACCAAGGAAGGTGAAATCACCTTCGAAAACGCAGACCCCTACATGGGCAAGGGCAACAACGAAGTCGCCACGCTGCTGTTCGAGAAATACGGCAAGAAGGTCAGCTTCGCGGTGTGCGGCCCGGTCGGCGAGTATCTGGGGCTCGCATCGGGCATCGGTTTCGCAGATACCGACGGGCGACCCTCCCGTGTGGCTGCCCGCGGCGGCGTCGGCGCAGTAATGGGCAGCAAGAAAGTCAAAGCGATCGTCGTCGACATCCATAAGATGCCGACGTTCCACGATCGCAAGAAAGTCATGGGCCGGATCCGTGAATATGGAAGGAAATTGTCAAACGACCCGGTGATCGACACATTCAAGCGCGTCGGCACGGCAATGATGGGCGACTTCACCAACCGAATCGGCGGGCTACCGGTCCGCAACTTCAGCGCGGGCCGGCTGGTGGAAACTTCTCAGGGACCCTTGAAGCTGGGCGGTGACTTCATCCGCACGCTTAATATGAGTCGCGGCGGCGAACCCTCGCACGCCTGCATGCCGGGCTGCCAGATCGAATGCAGCAACATCTATGTCGACGCGAAGGGTACGGAACTCGTTTCGCCTCTCGAATACGAAACGCTTGGCCTGATGGGCAGCAACTGCGGCCTGGAGGACCCGGACGATGTGGCCCGCTTGAACGGCATTGCCAACGACCTGGGCGTCGATACCATCGAGGTCGGCGCCACGCTCGGGGTCCTCATGGATGCCGGCATGGCCAAATTCGGCGATGTCGCGTTCATGACTGCGGCCCTCGAGGACATGCGCGTTGGCAACGAGCGCGGACGGCTGCTGGCGCAGGGAACCGCCCGCGTCGGCGAGCATTACAAGGTAGCCCGCATTCCCGTCATCAAGGGCCAAGGCATAAGCGCCTACGACCCGCGGGTCATCGAGGTGACAGGCATTTCCATGATGGTAACAGCGCAGGGTGCCGACCACACCTCGGGCAACCTGCCGGCATTCGATTGCAAAGACAAGACCACTGCCGAACTTGTCGCGGCGAGCCTGGAAATCCAGTCCTTGACCGCCGCCGCGGATTCGCTGGGGCTGTGCATTTTCGGGCGCTCGGTGACGAACATCAGTGCGGACCTGATCGTCGGCGCTCTCAACGACGCACATGGCACCAATCTCGAACCCTCTTTCTTCAAGCAGCTAGGACTGGACGCGCTGCGCCTGGAATGGGAATTCAACCGGGCGGCGGGATTCAGCGAGGCCGACGACGAGCTGCCTTCGTTCTTCTACGACGAACCGCTCGCGCCGAGCGGGAAGGCCGCGCGGCACCACAGCGCAGAGGTCAACCGCACGCTGCGCGAACTGCTCGCGTAGACTTTGGCGTCATAGCGCTTCGACGGGAAGGACGAACCGGCGGTCGCGGCCAAACCGTCTCAGAGGCCGTCCCGAAGCTCGCTGCGCAGGGCCGCCCGGGAAAGTGTGCCAAGCGTGAAATAGAACGTCGCGCCCTCGTTGGGCGCGCTTCTCGCCCAGACTTGGCCCCGATGCCGTTCGATGATCCGATTGACAATCGCCAGTCCTACGCCAGTGCCCGAAAATTCGCTATCGGCATGAAAGCGCTGAAATACGCCGAATAACGTCTTTGCGCGTTCCATATCGAAACCGGCACCATTGTCTCGAACGAAAAAGACGTTTTCACCTTCGGAAACCTGCATCCCGATCTCGACCTCGGGGGCATCCCTCTTTGCCGAATACTTAAGTGCATTTCCAATCAAATTTTCGTATACCTGTCCCATCAGTCCCGCGTCGCAACTGACCTCGGGTAACGGGTAAACCTTGATCGCCGTACGTGGAAAATCCGCGTTCATATTCCTGACAGTTCGATCTACCAGGGCCCCGAAGTCGACCTGCTCCAGAGTCAGGTCGCCGCCTCGCGAAATGCGCGCGAAACGAAGCAGATCGTCGATCATCTCGGACATATGCTGCGTCCGGCTGACGATGCGTTCGAGCAACTCACGATCACGTGCGTCCAGCACACGCGACTCGCTTCTCAGCAGTGCAGCGAAGCCCCGCACCGCACGCAGCGGTGCACGCAGGTCGTGGGACACCGAATAGGTAAACGCCTCCAATTCATTGTTGGCCGCCTCAAGTTCCGCATTCGCGGCATTGAGTTCGGCAGTCCTTTCGGCCACGCGGCGCTGCAATTCGGTTTCGCTCCTGGCCAGATCCTTGAATGCCTCGTTGGCACGCAGCATATAGCGCAAACGGTGTCCCAATACCGCCCACGCGACTGGCTTGGTAATGAAATCCGTCGCACCGGCTTCGTAAGCACGGTGGATCGACTCGAGGTCATTCAGTATCGTGAGCATCAGGATCGGCAGACGATCCCCGTGCGGCAGCTGGCGCATTGCCGCGCACGCTGCAAATCCATCCATGCCGGGCATCCGCACGTCCAGCAGAACGATGTCGGGCTTGACCCTGTCGAAAACTCGCAGCCCGTCCAAACCATCGACGGCTTCCTCTACCTCGAAGCCGTCGCGCTCGAGAGCGGCGCGCAGAATCATGCGCTGGGTGCGCTCGTCCTCCACGACGAGCACGACCGGCCTTTTCGACGCCAGCGCGCCAACCACCGGTGGCGTAAAGATACTTGCCGTCGCGTTCATCGTCCCGCGTCCCGCAACGGTTTCCGGCAACAGGCCGCTAAGGCCACTTCGGGCACGATTTCTCGGATCATCAACGTGTCGCCGCCGTAGGGGGTTTGACTGGCCCTCACGAAACAGGCTTATTGTACACATAGAGCGCGGACGGGCCCAGGAGCCCAAACCTCGGGCGATGCGCCTGATCGCCGGGATTGGACCTTCGGCCGAGCGGACGCTGAACTCACTGCGCTCCGGCAGCGTTGCCGGCACGCCGCTCCGCAGGAGATTTGCAGGACCGGGCGCCTACGAATCACGGCCACTTAGGGTATCTTCAGCACATGAACGCGGACCCACGCCGTATTGCGCACCTGGATATGGATGCCTTCTACGCGTCGGTAGAGTTGCTGCGCTACCCGGAACTGCGTGGCTTGCCGGTGGGCGTCGGCGGGCGCCGTAATCAACCGCCAACATTGCGCTCAGACGGCAGCCGGTGCTTCGCCCGGCTGCGCGATTATCAAGGGCGCGGGGTCATTACCACCGCGACGTACGAAGCGCGCGCGCTGGGCGTGCACTCCGGAATGGGGCTGATGAAGGCCGCGAAACTCGCACCCGAGGCGACCTTGCTGCCGGCGGATTTCGAGGCCTATCGCCACTATTCGCGCCTGTTCAAGGCCGCCGTGGCCGGCATCGCGCCTAAAATCGAAGACCGCGGTATCGACGAAATATACATCGATCTGTCCGATCTTCCCGACGACACGGGCTCGCTGGCGATGCGTCTCAAGCAAGCCGTACGTCAGGCGACCGGGCTCAGCTGCTCCATCGGCGTCGCACCGAACAAACTGCTGTCGAAAATCTGCTCTGGCCTCGAAAAACCCGACGGGCTGACAGTCCTTGACCCGGTCGAAATCCCAAGCCGGATCTGGCCGCTGCCAGTGAGAAAAATCAACGGGATCGGACCCAAAGCTACCGACACGCTCGCGGCGATGGGCATCATCACGATCGCCGGCCTTGCACGTGCCGAACCGATTCTGCTGAAGACGCATTTCGGCCTGAGCTATGCCGAATGGATGCTGCGCGCCGCAAACGGCGTCGATGAGCGCCCGGTGATCACCCGCGCGGACCCCAAGTCGATCAGCCGTGAAACCACGTTCGAGAGAGACCTGCACCCCCGCCACGACCGCGCAGTCCTGAGCGGGGTGTTCACGGCACTTTGCTCGCGCGTGGCGCAGGACCTAATGCGCAAGGGCTACTACTGTCGCACCGTCGGCATCAAGCTGCGCTATGACGATTTCCGCACGCTGACCCGCGATCGGACGCTGCCCGTGCCGACCGCCGACCCCGCCGTCATTCGCCGCGCGGCGGGAGAATGCCTGCGGCACGTGCCTCTGGAGCGCAAGCTGCGACTGCTGGGAGTTCGGACCAGTACGCTCACTTCGAGCGCCGCACCCGATACGGCTGACCAATCGGGCCAGCGTGAACTGGCGTTGGGCACGACCGGCACCGGGGCAAACCGACGCGAAGCGGCACGCGGAAATTAGCTGCATTCGCCGAAGATAATTCTATAGAATGCGCCTGTTATCACTTTTTTCAATCGTACTGGAGGCTATCGACATGAGTAAAAGAGTGGTGATTTCGATCCTCGGAGCACTGGTTTGCGCGCTGTCGCTTGCGCCATTGCCTGCGGCCTCGCAGGAATACACGCTGCGGCTGCACACCTTCATGCCGCCGATCGCAAATCCGGTGCGCACCTTCCTCATCCCCTGGGCGAAAAAGGTAACCGAGCAGTCCAAGGGACGCCTCAAGGTACAGGTGTACCCGTCCATGCAGCTTGGCGGCAGGCCGCCTCAACTGCTCGATCAGGTCCGCGACGGCGTAGTCGACATCATCTGGGTCGTGCCGGGATTTTCACCGGGGCGCATGCCCAAGTACGAACTCTTCGAGCTGCCGTTCCTGACCAAGGATGCCGTATCGACAACGCTTGCGTTGCAGGATTACCAGGACAAGTGGCTGCAGGACGAACTCAAGGACTATCATCCGCTGCTTCTGCACGCGACCGAAGGCTTCCTGTTCATGACCAAGCAACCGATCAGGAAGATGAGCGATTTTCGGGGCATGAAACTTCGCGGGGCATCGCGCACCGGCGTCTGGACGCTTGAAGCGCTGGGCGCCGCGGCGATCGGGGTCGACTTGAGCGAACTGCCGACCATGATGAGCAAAGGTACGATCAGCGGAACCCTGCTGCCTTTCGAAATCGCGCCGGCGGTCAAGATGCAGGACCTTGCCGACTATTTCACGCAGCTGTCGCCACCTCAGACGCGGTTGGGCACGGTGGTCTTCACCTTCCTGATGAACAAGAACAGCTATGCGAAACTGCCCCCGGATCTGAAGAAGATCATCGATGCCAATTCGGGACGCAACATTGCGCTCGCGGCCGGTAAGAACTGGGTAGAGATCGAGGCGAGGGGCGAAAAGGTCATGCGCTCCAAGAAGAAGAACCGCTTTGAAACGATCAGCCCGGCCGAGACCGCGAAAATCAAGGAGGCGTCGAAGCCCGTCTATGACCGGTTCCTCGCCGAAATGAAGAGACTCGGTTTCGACGGCGAGGCGATGCTCGCCGACGCCCGCGCGATGATCGACAAATACTCCAAGCACTGAACCGGAATTTCGCCCTTCATCACGGTGAAGGGCGGCAACCGCGACGATGTCGAATCTCGGGCGTCCAGGGAGTCATTCTGCCGGCAATGCCGGCAGAATGTTGTATGGCGTCTCCAGGATCCTTGCCCTGACAGGCGGGATACTCGCCTGCGCGATGGCGCTTCTGATGAGCGGGAGCGTCGCCGGCCGAGCCGTGGTCGGATATCCGATCCCCGGGGATTATGAAATTACCGGTGTCATCAACGGCACCGCGATTTTCGCCTTCCTTCCCTACTGCCAGCTGATGCGCGCCAACGTGATCGTCGATTTTTTCACCGGTCGCGCGTCCGCGCGTGCGAAGGCGGCTCTGGATGCATTTGGCAGCCTGCTGTTTCTCGCCATAGGCGTGCTGTTAACGTGGCGGCTGGTCGTGGGCGGGATGGACCTGTACAAGAATTCGGATGTGACACCGACGCTGAGCTTTCCGCTCTGGGTCACATTGCCGTTTGACATCGCCTGTATGGTAGTGCTGGTCCTGGTCACGGGCTACACGCTCGCGCAGAATGTCGCCGACTTGCGGTTCGGCGGTGCCGGGCAGACCAAAGCAGGGAACCGCGCAGGATGAGCGATGTCGCGATCGGACTAACCGGTTTTATCGTACTGCTGCTGGTGCTCGCGGTGCGCGTGCCGATCGGCGTCGGCATGCTGATCGTCGGTGCGATCGGATACGCTTCGATCGCGGGCCCGAATGCGCTGCTCAACTATCTCAAGACCGAGATGTATTGGCGCTACACCTCGTTCGATCTCTCGGTCGTACCGCTGTTCATTCTAATGGGCCATTTTGCGGAAAAAGCGGGTCTGAGCCAGGCGCTGTTTCGCGCCGCCAGTGTGTGGATAGGGCACGTCCGCGGCGGCATGGCGATGGCCGCGATCGGTGCCTGCGCCGGTTTCGGGACTATCAGCGGCTCGTCACTTGCCACCGCCGCCATGATGGGCAATGTCGCCATACCCGAGTTGCGCCGCTACAACTATAAGGGGTCGCTCGCCACGGGAGCGCTCGCGGCCGGAGGTACGCTCGGGATACTCATTCCGCCATCGATCGTACTGATCATCTTCGCCCTCATGGTCGAGGGGAACATCGTGGCCCTGTTCCAAGCGGCCTTTCTACCAGGCCTTCTCGCGGTTGCGGGTTACCTCATGGCCATCGCAATCGTGGTGCGGATCGACCCGGACGCCGGACCGGCGGGGCAACGAACAACGTCGAAGGAGAAATGGGCGGCGTTGCTCGATATCTGGCCTGTCGTGCTGATTTTCGTCGTGGTCATGGGCGGACTGTACGGCGGCCTTTTCACCCCGACTGAAGCCGCCGCCGTCGGCGCAACGGGCACTTTCCTGGTCGCGGTAACCCGCGGCGGAATGCGGCGCGAGGGATTCGTCGAGTCGCTGCTCGACACGGCGATAACCTCCGGCATGATCTGCCTGATACTGCTGGGTGCTGACGTTTTCAATGCCTTTCTCGGATTTTCGCAACTCCCGATTGCGGCGGTGGACTTCTTTCAGGACTCGGGACTGGCGCCGATGGCGGTTCTGCTCGGCATGATCGTTCTCTATGTCCTGCTGGGCTGCGTGATGGATTCGCTTTCGATGATCCTGCTGACCAGCCCGGTGTTCTGGCCGATCGTGGCGGGACTGGAGTTCGGCATGGAAGCGGACGATCTTAAACTCTGGTTTGGTGTCATCACGCTGATCGTCGTCGAAGTGGGCCTGATCACCCCGCCGGTGGGACTGAATGTGTTCGTCATCAACGGAATCGCCCGCGACGTGCCGATGATCGATACTTTTCGCGGCGTGCTGCCGTTCCTTGCCTCCGACGCCGTACGCGTCGCGCTGATCGTCATCTTTCCGACCATCACGCTGTTCCTGCCGAGGCTGATCGGCGGTTGAGCGCCAAATAAGCGATCGCTGACTTTCGTCGACTGCATCATGCCCCACGCGTGCAGGCGTCCGATGCCGACCGTCCTCGGCAACGTGGGAACATCGCGCCGACTAATCCCGCTAGGATGGGAGCAATGAAAGCAGCCTATTTCTTGCAGCACGGAGGGCCGGAGGTCCTGCGTTATGGTGAGGTCCCGGACCCCGTCGCCGGCCCCGGCGAAGCGCTCATCGACGTCCACGCAGCAAGCGTCAATGGGGCCGATTGGAAGGTACGCTCGGGGAAGTCCGCCTCGATCACCGCATTCCCGCACGTGCCCGGGCGGGACTTCTCGGGCGTGATCAGCGCGCTGGCCGCCGGAGTGACCGACTTGCGGGTCGGCGACGCGGTCTTCGGCGTCTGCGATGCCGGCCGGGAAGGCGCTTATGCGCAGAAACTCGCCATCCGTGCGGCAATCGTCGCAAGAAAACCTGATGCCCTTTCACACGTCGAGTGCGCAGCGGTGGCACTGGTCGGGCTGACCGCGCTGGTCTCGATCGAAGATACACTTGAGCTTACGTCCGGAGAAACGATACTGATCCAAGGCGGCGCGGGCGGTGTTGCCGGCTTCGCCGTGCAGCTCGCAAAGCATATTGGCGCGCGCGTGATCACCACGGCCCGCGCAGCCAACCACGCCTATCTGCGCAGCTTGGGGGCCGACCAGATCATCGACTACGAGACGCAGGACTTCACGCAGGTGGTATCGGGCTGCGACGCGGTATTCGACACTGTCGGCGGCGACGTGGCTGCGCGTTCCCTTGTCGTGCTGCGCCCGGGCGGGCGTGCCGCGTTCATTGCATCCAGGGGCGTCCCACTACCCTCGGTGCGCCCGGATGTGGCGTTACTGCGACCCAACGTTGCGCGCGATCGCAAGCATCTCGAGCGCGTGGTCGCGCTGGTCACGGGCGGCGCAGTACGCGTACCCGAGATTACCTTGTATGACCTGTCGCAAGCGGCCGCGGCACATGCGGTGAGCGAAGCGCGCCACCTGCGCGGCAAGCTGGTGTTCAAGCTGCGCTGAAAAACAGCGGAACCGCCGCCGTCGCATGAGCCCGGTGCAGTGGAATCGTCAACTGCAAGGGGCGGTCCCTTGGCACGGGGAGCCAATTCGGGAGGAGTTCGGGCAAGCGTTCGAGAGATCGGTCGCCGTTTCGGGACCGCTTGCGCATCATCGGTTTTGTCAGGGACCCGCGTGCTATGCGGGTACCATCGATAGAATTCCCCTACAGATTTGATAATTATTTCTCGCTGCACCGCACAGCGGGAGTGACAAACGTATAGCTTGGGCTATATTCTATTGATTTAACGCGATATTATTCAGGTCGTGAACTGAAGGATTCGACTGTTGGCCCGGGACGGACTTGACCCGACTATGCCTGAAGAAATCCATTTGCACTCGAAGGAGGAGATACGTGCTTACGTTCGGGCAGAACTCGAGAGGCAATTTGCGCTCAAGCAGAAGCAGGTCAATCGCTGGCGCTTGGCCAAGCGAACGATGTGGCTTCTGCTGCTGGCTGCTGGCTACCTGCAATTTTCGCTGATCGACGTGATGTACGAAATGCTGAGCCTCCCGGCGGTGCAGGTAAGCGTGCCCGCGGCTAAACCCCCACAAAAAAAGTCCGGGATTTGAACGTCGATTTCGATCCAGTGCCGCACTCACCGTCCGGCCGCGAACCGACCGGTTCACGGGAACAGACATCACCTAGGCGCGTCGGTGGCAATGCATGTCGCCCGTACGACCCGCAATAGCTGTTTTCTTCTATCACCAAAGCATTCCCGATCGCTCCTGTTCCGGTCGAACCATACGCCAACACCGAAGCGATGCAACGCCCCCGAAGACCCCGATCGCTGCTGGACGAAATCGTCGATCCGTTGATATTGCTTGGGGCACAGTTGCATTTCGCGCTGAGCATGTATGTTCGCGCGATGGCCGCCGCGCACCCGCAGGACGACCCCTATCTGCGACCATGGAAGGTTGCGAAAGACGCCACCTGGCTCCTGTTGCTCGTCGTGATGTATTTGCAGTACTACTTCATCGACGTATTCTCGCAAATCGCGGCGCTTCCTACGCTTGACGTGCGGGTTTAGTCGGAGCGCGATACCGCGGGGACGATGAACTTTCCCGCGCGCATCCGCGTCGGTCGTAGCGCCGACCTGTGCTCGATGATTGAACTCGGCAGGGAAGGCGACCCGTTCGCGACGCGCACCGGGGACGGGACACGCCAGCAAGAACGGGGGGCGACTGGCAGGTGCCCTCCCTTTGGGCGCCGGGCTACGGCTTCAGGTCGACGACGGATTCTCCGGACACAGGATCCGTCACGCCAAGCCCTCCTCCCAAGTCTTCGAGCGACTCGCGCAATGTGTCAAGCACCTTGATCATTGCCGGCCGGGCATTCACCAGGTCCTGCATCGAGATCCACTCCCCAATCATGCAAAACGTCCGGTCGCCCGTCTTTATCAAAGACCCGCGCAGGAATCCTTGAATATCGCGCGCGGCGGACCGGTGCAGGTCGATGAATTTCTGCTCCTGCCCGGGCTTCACGCGGAACCGCACCACGTTGAACGCACTCATAAGGATCTCCCCCTTCCATATAACCTAGGACACCGTAACCGCGGCAGACGCGGTCACCGGTCACAAATATTACGCCATCCAAGGCCATCGACTTGTTTCACCTGCCGCACCAAGGGTTTACGGCATGTCGGTGAATGGCCTTTAGTAGCTTTCGACCCTGCGAACGGCGCCCGCTACCGCTGCATCGCCGACCACATCCTCTGCAGCCGCTTCACCGAAACCGGCACCGGCGTCTTCAGTTCCTGGGCGAACAGATGCACCCGCAATTCTTCCAGCAGCCAGCGGAACTGCTCCATCTGCGGGTCGTATTCGCCCGATATCTGCCGTCTGATCTGTTCGCGCTGCCATTGCACCAGCAGCGGCGCGATCTCGGCAGCCACGCGTGCGTCGCGCAAAGCAGCTGCCGCACCCTGTGCGCGCAGCTTGTCCAGGCGCAGCCCGGCGGCCTTGAGATAGCGTGGCAGCTGCTGCAGTCGCTCAAGGGGCAGTTCGGCGACGAAGCGCCTCGGTAGCAGACGCTCGATGTTCTCCCTGATATCGCGGCAGGGTTCAGGAAACGCCTTGCCCATCTGCTGCAGCTTCTTCTGCAGCCCGACATGCTCCCTCAGGATCACGCCCAGCAGTCGCGCCAATTCGTTCGCGATCAGCGTCAGTCGCGAACGCCCCTCGTCGCGTCGCCGCTCGAACTCTGTACGCTGACGTGGAAGCGGATCGGCTAGACAGGCGCGGTCGAACGCCGCCTCCAGAACCTGCGACTTGAGATCGGAGGCGTCGCCGAACGCATTGAATTGAAGCGCAAGCGCCTGAAACCCGGGCAGGTTCTTCTCAATGTACTTCGCCTGATCCTTCAACTGCAGCATGAACAGACGCCGCAGGCCGGCGCGGTTCGTCTCTCTTGCCTTTTCGGCGGAATCGAGCACTTCCAGACTTACCGCCGCGCCGCGATCCACCAGCGCTGGAAAGCCTACCAGCGTCTGCGTGCCGCGCCTGATTTCCATCAACTCCTGCAGCTCGCCGAATCCCCAGTCGGTGTATGTCTGTGTCGGCGTCTCGTCCTTTACCGCTTCGGCGAAAGACTCGCCGGCCTCGCGGCTGAGTTCCGAGCGCAGCTGCGCAAGATTACGTCCCAAGGCGATCTGCCTGCCGTGCTCGTCGACGACGCGCAGGTTCATGAAAAAGTGGGCGGGCAGCGCCTCGGGCCGAAAACCGTCCAGCGGCAGGAGCAGGTTCAGCTCGCGCCTTGCGAACCGCGCGATGGCCTCGGCAAGAGTCACCTCGCCTGGCTTCTCCATGGCGAGCAGCAGGGCGGCGAACTCCGACAGCGGCCCCAGCTTGTGGCGCAGCTTCTGCGGCAGCGACTTTGCGAGCAGCATCACCTTTTCGCGCCGCAACCCGGGTACCAGCCAATCACACACTGCCGGGTTCACCTGGTTGAGCGCGACGAGCGGCACCGTCATGGTCACACCATCCCGCGCGGTACCTGGCTCGTGGTGGTATTCGAGTGCGAAGTTGCGCCCGGCCATCTCGATGCGATGCGGGAACCGGTCGGTGGTGATCCCCGCAGCCTCGTGCCGCATCAGGTCCTCGCGCTTGAGGAACAGCAGCCTGGGGTTGCGGCGTTCGGCTTCCCGGCGCCATGCATCGAATGCCCTGCCGTTGTGGATGTCCGCTGGGATCAGGCTATCGTAAAAGGCATGAATCAATTCGTCGTCCACCAGCACGTCCGGCCGGCGCGACTTGTGCTCCAGTTGCTCGATCTCGTGAATGAGCTTTCTGTTGTGCAGGAAAAACGGCGCGCGTGACTCCCAATCGCCATTCACCAGTGCTTCGCGAATGAATATCTTCCTCGACTCCACCGGGTCCAGTGGACCGTAGTGCACGCGCCGCCTAACGTAGAGCGGCAGCCCGTACAACGTGCCGCTTTCGAACGCAGCGACGTGGGCGGCCTTTTTCTCCCAGTGCGGGTCGACCCGGTGACGACGAACCAGGTGCGCGCCGACCGTCTCCAGCCACGGCGGCTCTATCGTCGCCACCGAGCGGGCGTACAAACGCGTGGTCTCGGTGAGTTCCGCGCCCATTATCCAGCGCGCTGCTTTCTTGCCGATGCCAGACCCGGGGTGGACCCAGAACTTTATGCCGCGCGCGCCGAGGTAGTGGCCCTCCTCGGTCTTCAGCCCGATGTTGCCGAGCAGTCCCGCGAGCAGCGCGCGGTGGACCTCGGCGTATGCCGAAGTGAATTCGCCAACCTTCCAGCCCATCTCGGACACCAATTCCTTCAGCTGCGAGTGGATGTCGCGCCACTCGCGCATGCGGTTGAAAGAAAGAAAGTTCGACTGGCAAGCCTCGCGCAGCTTCCGACCGGATTTCTTGTGCACCAGGGCTTCCTCGAAAAAATTCCACAACTTCAAGAAGGCGAGAAAATCCGACTTTTCGTCGTCGAATTTCTTATGCGCGTCATCGGCAGCCTGCGCGCGTTCCATCGGACGCTCGCGCGGGTCTTGTACCGATAGCGCGGCAGCAATCACGAGCACTTCAGCGAGGCATCCCTCGCTTTTCGCCGCGAGAATCATTCGGCCGATGCGCGGATCGAGCGGCAGTCGGGCGAGCTGGCGGCCGACGTCCGTGAGCTTTTTCGCGTCGTCAACCGCATTCAGTTCCGCCAGCAGCGCATAGCCGTCGGCAATCGCCTTGGGCGCGGGCGGGTCGACGAAGGGAAAGGCATCGACTTCCCCGAGGCCGAGCGACTTCATGCGCAGAATCACGCTCGCCAGCGACGAGCGCAGTACCTCCGGATCGGTCCAGGAGGCACGCTGTGCGTAGTCGTCCTCGGCATAGAGCCGAATACACACTCCTGCAGCCACGCGACCGCAGCGTCCGGAACGCTGCCTTGCCGCAGATTGCGAAATCGCTTCCACACGCAGCTGCTCGACTTTGTTGCGGTAGCTGTACCGTTTCACGCGCGCGAGTCCCGTATCGACCACGTAACGGATGCCCGGCACAGTGAGCGAAGTTTCGGCGACGTTGGTCGCCAGCACGATGCGCCGACCGGCATGGGGCTTGAATATGCGCTCCTGCTCCGCAGCAGACAGGCGCGCGAAAAGCGGCAGGATCTCGCGCAGCTTCGAATCCCCCGGCGGGTGATGCTTCCTCAGCATCTCGGCAGCCTCGCGGATTTCCCGTTCGCCCGGGAGAAACACCAGCACGTCCCCCTGACCCATTCGCGCCAATTCGTCGATCGCATCGGCGATCGATTGGTTGAGGTCATAGTCGTCGCCGGTCTTCTCGATCGGCCGGTATCGCACTTCGACGGGAAACAGGCGCCCCGACACCTCGATAATCGGTGCGGCCGTGCCTCCGGCGTCCGAGAAATGCCGCGCCAGACGCTCCGCGTCGAGCGTCGCCGAGGTGACGATCACTTTCAAATCCGGCCTGCGCGGAAGCAGCATTTTCAGGTAGCCGAGCAGGAAATCGATGTTGAGACTCCTCTCATGCGCCTCGTCGATGATCAACGTGTCGTATTGCGCAAGCGTCGGGTCGCCCTGCGTTTCCGCGAGCAGAATGCCGTCGGTCATCAGCTTCAGGTAAGAGCGCGGGCTGACGCGGTCGGTGAAGCGGATCTTGAACCCGACCGCAGCTCCAAGTTCCGTCTTCAGCTCCTGCGCAATGCGCGCCGCGGTCGCGCGTGCGGCAATGCGCCGCGGTTGCGTGTGGCCGATCCTTTTGTCGACGCCGCGGCCCATTTCCAGGCATATCTTGGGCAGCTGCGTTGTCTTGCCTGAACCGGTCTCGCCGCAGACGATCACGACCTGATTTGCCGCAATGGCCTCGGCGATGTCGCCGCGCCGTGCCGACACCGGCAACTCGGGCGGGAATTCCGGTCGCGGCAACGCGGCGCGCCGGGCTGCGATTTCTTCCGGGGGGAAGTAAGTGCGAGTTGCGGCCATCAGAGCAAAAAACGGGACATCGGCACACGGCAATTGCGAGGCGCGAATGCTACCACCGCGCAGGACGCAGAGTCAGTTCAGCGTCTTACGACAATGCTCAACCCGCCCCGATTCTATTTCGGTGGTGCCTTGATCGCGGTTTCAAGCCTCAGCGTGCCCATCGGCGTACCGTTTTGAATTGAAGTCTCCCCCGACGGCGGCGGTGGGTATTCTGGCGCAGCGCGGTGCGGCGCGGGAACGACATTGATGGTACCGGACGCCGTTCGCTGCCCCTGCACCTGTGGTGTTGGACGGGGCATGCGCAAGACGAAGTCGTTCACCACCGGCCTCGGAACCAGCTGCCAAATCACCCAGAAGACCCAGACAACGGTAGCCAGGTTGATGAGCGCGAACACGCGCCAGAACAGCGTCGAACCAAATCCCGCACGCGCTGGCGTTTCCATCGTTATCCTGCCCTCCGTCGTCCCCGGTTCGTGCCCCAACTTCAAATTCCCAAACTCTACGCTCATGCCTGCTTGGCGTCGCGCTTGGCATGCGCCATGACCACAGCGATCGCGGTCGATGCCACGCGCGTTTCGGCCGTATCTGCCCGGCTGGTGAGCACGATCGGTACTTGCGCACCGAGCACGATGCCCGCCGCCACGGCGTCGGCCAGATACTCGAGCTGTTTGGCAAGCATATTACCGGATTCGATTTCAGGCACGACCAGAATATCGGCCTGCCCTGCCACCACCGACTTGATACCCTTGGTGCGCGCCGCAACAATCGATACCGCATTGTCATAGGCCAGCGGACCGTCGAGCACTCCGCCGGTGATCTGACCTCGGTCGGCCATCTTGCACAGCGCGGCCGCATCGATCGTAGCGCGCATCTTCGGATTGACGGTCTCGATCGCCGCGAGCAGCGCAACCTTGGGTTCCGGAATCTTAAGTATGTGCGCCAGGTCGATCGCGTTCTGAACGATATGCACCTTGTCCTCGAGCGTTGGCTCGACGTTAACGGCGGCATCGGTAATCATCAACAGCCGCGGGTAGGTCGGTACATCCATCAGAAACACGTGGCTGATACGCCGACCGGTGCGCAGACCGTCCCTGTCCACGACCTCCGCCATTAGCTCGTCGGTGTGCAGCGCACCCTTCATGAGCGCCTCCACCTTCTTCGCCCGCGCCAGGCCGACCGCCGTTTCGGCCGCAGCCCGGAAATGCGGCACGTTGAAGATGCGGGTGCCATCGAGGTCGAGGCCCTCTTTCTCCGCAAGCGCGCGAATCTTGTCCTCCGGGCCAACCAGGAACGGCTCTATCAGTCCCTCGTCGCGAGCCAGCAGCGCGCCCCTGAGCGATTCCGCGTCCACCGGATGCGCTATCGCCATCGGGATCTCCGCCAGGCCTCGGGTCATGTCGATAAGGTGCTGGTAGCGCTGCTGCCTGGATTCGGCCAGCCGGAATTCGGGCAGATCGGCCTTCTGGCGCTTGATCTTCTCGGTCGGAGCCAGGATTTCCGCGGTGCCTGCGATCACCTTGTGCCCGTCCTGGTTGGTGCACATGCAGTCCAGCACCATGTGGTGATTGTGTTCGAACTTACGCTTGCACGTCACTTTGACCGTGAGCCGGTCACCGACGCGAACCGGACGCGAAAAATGCAGCGTCTGGTCGATGTAGATGGTGCCGGGCCCGGGAAACTGCGTGCCGAGAACCGTTGAGATCAACGCACCGCCCCACATACCGTGCGCGATCACCTCGTGGAACATCGAGGAATGCGCATACTCCGGATCGACATGCGCAGGGTTGATATCCCCTGACATGATGGCGAACATCTGGATATCCTCGGGCCGCAACGTGCGCACCAGGGTTGCGGTATCGCCGACGGCGATTTCGTCGAAAGTCTTGTTTTCGATGAATTCGTTCAAATGGGAGTGATCCATGGCGATGCTCCTAAGTCGAACTTGCCAATGCAGCTTGCTTTGCTAAAGCGATTGTTCCTGCCTCGGCTTCGGCGAGATGCGCAAGCTGCAGAAGACTCGAGAGCGGTTCAATATGACGATTTTCTCGCCGGCATTCATCCGGCTGAAGGAGGAGGCTGGGGCGCGTGCAGCAGCCAAGACGCGGCCCATCACGCCGACGATGACCCCGCTGAGGTTCGAAGTAAAGACTCGATCGGCGCGCAGCGTGTCCATATGACCGCTTTCAGGCTCCAATCGAGTCTACCTCTGCACAGGCGGTCGTCCTTTGATCGAGGACAAACGCGGGTCACGCCGTAGACACAAGGAACCAGTGAATCGAAGCGAACTGCGCGGCGAAGCTTCGAAGACTACTCCGATGCCGAGAGCAGCCGCTCGATGTAACGGGCAATAAGATCGACTTCCAGGTTCACCCGGCTGCCGGGTTTGAGATATTTGAGCGTGGTGACCTGCACGGTGTGCGGGATCAGGTTGATTTCGAAGTCGGTGCCGCTGACGGTGTTTACCGTGAGACTCACGCCCTGCACCGTTATCGAACCCTTGCGGGCGATGTATTTCGCCAGATCGGCCGGCGCCCGCACCGCGAGCAGATGACTCTCGCCTATCGGTTCAAAGCGCAGTACTTCGCCCACGCCGTCGACGTGCCCGGAGACGAGGTGCCCGCCCAGTCGATCTGATACCTTCAGGGCTTTCTCCAAATTGACTTCGCCCTGCTGATCCAATCCCGCGGTGCAATGCAGTGTCTCGGCCGAGACGTCGACCTGGAAGCTCGAGGTCGTCGTCGATATCACAGTCAAACACACGCCGTTGACGCAGATGCTGTCGCCGATCGCGACGTCATCCAGACCCAGCCGTACCGCGTGTATCGTGAGACGCACGCCGTTCTGGAGCGGCTGCACTTTGTTGATCTTGCCCGCGGCGGCCACGATTCCTGAAAACATCTTTCTCTTCCCCTCGGCGCTTCGTTCGGGCGGCAACGAACTGCTGTCCCATCGGTTTGTACAGCCGTAAGCTTACACGGGTACTACAAGCGCGCAATGACCCGGATATCGTCCCCGATGCGGGTCAAGTCGCACACGGAGAGTCGCAATCTCTGCTCGAGATCCTGCAATTCGGGCAGACTGAACATGCCCAGGCCGGTGTCCCCTATGAGGCTCGGCGCCAGATAGATCAGGAGTTCGTCCACACAGCGCTCGCGCAGCAGCGACCCGTTCAGCCGGACGCCCGCCTCGACATGCACCTCGTTGATGCCTCGCCTCGCCAATTCGGCCAGCACCTGCGGCAGGTCGGTCTTGCCCGCAGCGTTGGGGATGACGATCACCTCCGCGCCCCGAGCTCGAAGCGCTTCGCTCCTCGCGGGGTCCTCGCGCGCCGCCACCACGAGCGCGTTGCCGCCATCGAACAAGCGCGCATCCGGGCTCACCTCCAGTCGCGAATCGATCAACACCTTCAGTGGCTGGCGCGGCGTTTCGACGAATCGCACGCTGAGCTGCGGGTCATCATCCCTGACGGTCCCTATCCCGGTCAGCACCGCACAGGCACGGGCCCGAAAATGGTGCCCGTCGCGACGCGCGGCCTCGCCGGTGATCCACTGGCTTTGGCCGTTGGCCAGGGCCGTCCGGCCATCGAGCGTCGCCGCGACCTTCATCCTCACCCACGGCCTCCCGTGCGCCATACGCGTCACGTATCCTACGTTGATCTCATGCGCCTCATCCTGCATAAGGCCGTGGGTCACCTCGATTCCGGCGTCTCGCAACCGTGCGAATCCGGCGCCTGCAACCACCGGGTTAGGATCTTGCATCGCCGCGACGACACGCGCGAGCCCGGCACCGACCACTGCATCGGCGCACGGCGGCGTGCGCCCATGGTGGCTGCATGGTTCCAGGCTCACATACATCGTCGCGCCTTTGGCCGCGATGCCTGCTTCCCGCAAGGCATGGATCTCGGCGTGCGGCTTCCCTGCCGCCTCGTGCCATCCTTTGCCGACAACCGTGCCGTCTCTTACGATCACGCAGCCGACTCGTGGATTAGGCGTGGTCGTATACAGGCCGCGCTCGGCTAGAGCGATCGCGCGCGACATGAATTCGCGGTCGGTGTCGGGGTCGGACATCAGGCTCTGGACTCGGGTGATGCCAGCATCGGCGAAAATTCTAGGCTTAGCGGGGTCTCCTGTTTCGGGAAAGTTGCGAAGTTGCAACTTTCCCGAAACAGGAGATTGAACAAGAGCAAAACCAATGTGCCTTCACCGCTCCTGCCGCGGCCCTGGCCACGCGGCCCGGCAACGCTATCGACTCTTGCCGCTCTTGCGGCCGCCCCTCGCCCCCGGGCGCTTGACCTGCTGGATGGCGTCGCGGAAGTCATCGACCCGCTGAAAATCCTCGTACACCGAAGCAAAACGGATATAGGCGACGTCGTCCATCTTTTTCAGTTCACGCATCACCATCTCGCCGACCACTCGGCTCGCGATCTCCCGTTCGCCGAGCGCCAGGATGCGTTGCTCGATGCGCGTGATGGCACCGTCGACGTATTCCGTAGGCACCGGCCTCTTGTGCAGCGCGCGCATGAATCCGGTACGAATTTTCTCCCGATCGTAAATGGTGCGATTGCCGTTCTGCTTCACGATCATCGGCATTTGCAGTTCGACCCGCTCGTAGGTCGTAAAACGCTTTCCGCACCCCTGGCATTCGCGGCGGCGGCGCACGCTGTCGCCGTCTTCCGACAGACGCGAGTCGACGACGCCGGTGTTGTCAGCCTTGCAATAGGGGCATTTCATCGCCGGATCGACGTATCAGGACACGGCCGCCTCGGCGGCTCGCGGATAAACTGGAAAGCGCTTGCAAAGCGCACCCACTTCCCTCTTCACCCGGCCCAACGCGGCATCGTCTTGCGGCGAGTCCAACGCATCGGCGATCAGATTCGCCACTTGTTGGGCCTCACCGGCGCCGAAGCCCCGCGTGGTCATCGCCGGAGAACCAATGCGTATGCCGCTGGTCACGAACGGCTTCTGAGGATCGTGCGGAATGGCGTTCTTGTTGACGGTGATGTCCGCGCGCCCAAGCACCGCTTCGGCATCCTTGCCGGTGATATTCTTCGATCGCAGGTCCACCAGAAACATGTGACTGTCGGTCCCGCCCGAAACAATACGAAGGCCGCGCTCGGCGAGCGTGCTCGCCATGATGCGCGCGTTGGCCAGCACCTGCTCCTGATAGCGCTTGAATCCCGGCTCAAGGGCTTCTTTGAACGCAACCGCCTTGGCCGCGATGACGTGCATCAGCGGTCCTCCCTGAATTCCGGGGAAAATGGTCGAGTTGACGACCTTCTCGTGCTCGGCCGCCGCAAGGATGATGCCTCCGCGAGGACCCCGCAGCGTCTTGTGCGTGGTGCTGGTCACGAAGTCGGCGATGCCCACCGGGCTGGGATAGAGCCCCACCGCGACAAGGCCCGCATAATGGGCCATGTCGACCACCAGGCGCGCTCCCACACCGTCGGCGATATCTTTAAAGCGCTGCCAGTCGATCACCCGGGAATAGGCCGACGCGCCGGCGACAATCACCTTGGGTTTGTGTTCCCGCGCCAGGCGTTCTACCTCATCGAAGTCGATTTCCTCGGCGGCGTTCAACCCATAGCCGACGGCCCGGTAAAGTTTGCCCGACACGTTCACCGCGGCGCCATGCGTAAGGTGACCACCATGCGCGAGCGACATTCCGAGAATGGTGTCTCCGGGCTGCATCACCGCCATATAGACAGCCTGGTTCGCCTGCGAGCCCGAGTGCGGCTGTACGTTGGCGCAGTCGGCTCCGAACAGCTCTTTCGCGCGCTCGATGGCGAGGCTCTCGGCCAGGTCCACGAATTCGCAACCGCCGTAGTAGCGCTTGCCCGGGTAGCCTTCGGCGTACTTGTTGGTGAGCTGCGAGCCTTGCGCTTCGAGCACCGCGGGACTGACGTAGTTTTCCGAGGCGATCAGCTCGATGTGCTCTTCCTGGCGGCGGTTTTCCGCCTGAACCGCGCGATACAGTTCGGGATCGGTATGTGCGAGATCGCTGGCGTGCATTGCGTGGGCTCACGAGTCGAAAGGTGTGCATTCTAGCACGCGCGGCGATCCCGCCGGCAGGCCGCTAAGCCTTAAAAGTCAACCGCTTATACAACGATGCCGGCCCTGGATCAGCGCCCCAAACCGCCTTCGACGTTCCGCTCTCGACGTTTCAACAGATACGGCGTCGCGCCGGCGGCCAATGTCAGGATCGAGGCGGTCATTACGGTCGCAGCCATGGGAATCGGTGTTCCGTCGGCGAACAGGCTGTACATCTGCGCAAACACTGCGCCAATGAACACCTGGCAGAACACACCGACCCCGGCTGCTGTGCCGGCGAGACTCGGAATCACCCGCATCGCGCCAACCTGCGCGTTCGGGAGCGCCATTCCCTGACCGAAGCTGCTCAGGCCTCCCGGAACGAACAGGATCAGCGGCGACAAATAACCGGCGAGCACCGACGCCGTCTGGATTCCGATCGCCGCGAAGTTGACCAGCGACCCAATAAGAACCATGTTCTCGATGCCGAAACGCTGGCTCAACCTGCTCGAGAGCAGATTCCCGAGGAAATATCCGATCGGGAAAGCGATGAAATAGACGCCGAACTCGGTCCCCGAGCGCCCCAGATGATCCTTCATCAGGAACGACGCAGCCGCTGCCAGCGGGTAGAACACGCCGGAGGAAAAACCCGACTGCAGCACAAAGGCCGTGAACCGCGCGTGCGAAAAGAGCGCGGCGTACTCCCTTATGAAGCCCGACGGCTTGCGCTGGCTGTCGGATTTCGGGTGCGTCTCGTACATCACGAGGCCGGAGGCTGCTGCGATCAGCACTCCGGCTGCCGCCGCAAGCGCAAACAGGCTGCGCCAACCAGCCGTGTCGACCAGCACCCCGCCGAAAAGCGTAGCCATCAGCGGGCCCAGCGTGTACGCCATGGTCAGATACGCGATCACCTTGACCAGTTCGTCGTGCCCGTAGGCATCGCGCGCGATGGCGCGCGCGAGAGTGAGGCCGCAGCCTGCTCCAAGGGCCTGTATGACCCTTCCCGCGATCAATCCGTAGAATGAACCGGCGAGGCCCGAGACGACGCTGCCGATCGTAAAGAACAGCAGCCCCGCGAACAATACCGGACGGCGGCCGTAGCGATCGGACAGCGACCCGTAGATCAGCGTCGCGGCGGCCATGACAACCAGCGCCGCGCTGTATGTCCACCCCACCAAAGCGTCCGAGACTTCGAAAGTCGACTTGATCACCGGCATCGCCGGCAGATACATGTGAATGGCGAGCGGACCGATAAGCGAGATCGAAGCCAGCGTGGCGAAAAATCGCCAGTCAGGAACGCGGCGCATCACCCGGTCCGACCATACCAAAACGATCGCATCGTCATCTTCCGCGTTGGCCCAGGACGCCAATCTACCCGGAAACGCGCTTCATTACCTGACGCTGCTGCTGCAACGGACCTCTCCAGATCTCACGCAGCGCAGTCCGCAGCCCACTTTGTGCTCCCCGAAGCGCGGTGGCGCAGATAGAATGCGTCTATTGGGGCACATACCCGTGATCGTACTGGGCTGAACATGGAGCAAGCAGACACCCGCGCCGGAATTCGCGCCAAGCTTGTCGAACTTTATCCTGCATTCGCCGCGATTCCCGCTGCGAGCCTCGACCGCATTCTGGACCAAGCCGTGATTCGCAACGCGCCGTCGGGGACGGTGATGTTCGACGAGCGCAATCCCTGCCAGGCGTTCCCCATGCTGATTGACGGAACCATCCGCGTTTCCAAATCGGCACCGAATGGCCGCGAACTGCAGTTGTACCGAGTGGGTCCCGGGGAGGCATGCATACTTACCTCGAGCTGCCTGCTCGGCAATGCCCCCTATTCCGCACGCGGAATCGCGGACTCGGATGTTACTGCGGTAACACTGCCGTTGCCGCTGTTTTCCCAGCTTCTCGCCGAACACGAGCCGTTCCGAAACTATGTATTCGGACTGTTCGCCGAACGCATTTCTGAACTGATGCAACTGGTCGAGGCGGTCGCGTTCCAGCGCCTGGACCAGAGGCTCGCAGCACTGCTGCTGGGCAAGGGTCGGATCATCCGGACAACGCACCACGGCTTGGCCGAGGAATTGGGCAGCGTGCGCGAAATCGTGAGCCGGCTGCTGAAGAACTTCTCGGACCAGGGCCTGGTGGCGCTGGAACGCGAAAAGATCGAGATCCTCAACCCCCAAGGCCTGCGCGAGGTCGCAGGAAGCTCCTGATCCAGGCGCGGTTGCGAGTCTCTCCGATTCGGTAGCCCCGCGGATTGGCTATGGCTCAATCCTGAATGGCACCGTGCGCGCGGATCGACCGCGCCAGCAGACGTTTCAGGCGCTCGTAATGCGTGCCTTCCCAATAGATGCGCTCGCAGCACGGGCAGCGCCGGAAACACTGATAACCCGCTCTGACCCGCTCGGGTATCCGATCGATGACCTCGGCCTTGTCCGCGTCGGCCAGCAGCACGTTGCACTCGCGGCAACGCGAAAACGGCTTCAAAATCGCCTGCAGCTGAAAGACCTGCACCACTTCCGCAAGTTGCAGTTCGGCGTCGGTAGCGCGCACGAAATGTCCTCGCTCGACCGCGCGCCGCTTGAGCAGACCGCAGTCGCGGGTCAGGATGATGCGGCGCTCGGCAAGCGCCAGCGCGACAATCTGCTTGTCGGCGTAATCGTTGCGCCACAGCGAGTCGAATCCTGCCAGGCGCAGATGTCGTGCCAGCTTGCCCAGGTGCGTGTCGAGCACGAAGCGCGGGTCGCGCAGCGGAGCAGGGCGCAAATGCTGCAGCGGCGAGATGTCCAGCCGCTCGAACATCGGATAGACGGCAACCCGTTCGCCTCCCTTGAGCACGTACTCGAACCCTACCGACGCGCCGTTGACGATGATCAGGTCCACTTGCGTGTGAGGAATACCAGCTGCTTCGATCGCGTCCTTCACCGAACGGCCGCGATCGATGGCGATGGCAAACGCCGTCTTGCGCAGCGTCGGCTGAAGAAAGTCATTCAACTCCTCGTAGAAGCGAAACTCCGCGGTGGCCGCGGTGGCTCGCCCGCCCAGTGTCGCCATGAGCACCAGGTCAGAGCAGCGGCGCGATCGCCGCGAAATCGACATTGCCGCCGGATATGAGCACCCCGACGCGCTTCCCGGCGACTGGATAGCCGCGCTCGAACAGTCCCGCCGCACCGAGCGCTCCGGTTGGCTCGACCATGATCTTCATCCGCTCCCAGAGGTAGAGCATGGCCCTCAGCAGTTCGCTGTCGTCGACGGTCGCCATATCGTTCACCAGCGCCAGAACCAGCGGAAAAGTCACGCGCCCCAGCGAGTGCGTGCGGGCCCCATCGGCGATGGTCTCTGGATTGTGGCAGCGTTGCAGCGTCCTGGTTCTGAACGAACGCGTTGCGTCATCTCCCGCGGCAGGCTCGATGCCGACGACCCTGCACCCGGGCGCGAGTTCCGCCGCAGCCAACGCGCAGCCCGATAGCAACCCGCCACCGCCGCACGGCACGAACAGGTAATCGAGCGCGCCTGCCTCCTCGATCAATTCCTTGGCGGATGTGCCTTGCCCCGCGACGACGTGCGGGTGGTCAAACGGTGGGATCACTGCGACTCCGCCCCGTTCCGAGGCGATCCGCGCAGCCAGTTCTTCGCGCGACGCGGCATGCTTGTCATAGAGCACTAGCTCGGCGCCGTAGCCGCGCGTCGCCTCCACTTTTACTTTCGGCGCATCCTGCGGCATCACGACGGTAACGCGGATACCTAGTTCCTTTCCGGCCAGCGCCACTGCCTGCGCGTGATTGCCAGATGAATAGGTGAGCACGCCCCGCTTGCGCGCTTCTTCGGGCAGTTGTGCGAGCGCGTTGAACGCGCCGCGGAACTTGAACGCGCCCATGCGCTGGAAGTTCTCGCACTTGAAGAACACCCGCGCGCCTGTGCGCGCGTCGACGGTGCGCGAGGTCAGCACAGGAGTCCTGTGCGCGTGGCCAGCCAGCCGGGTGCTCGCGGCAACGACGTCCGCGTAGGTGGCCGGCAACTCGGAGATGTCGGGCGTGCTCATCAAATACTGATTCTACCCCGGCGATGCGCGGAATCCGCAGATCGAATTCGGGGAAGAGCTTCGCCGCGCCGCATGCATTCTGTTAACCAAGGCGATATCATTCGCGTCCCGGTCGCGCGTACCGCGCGCGCCGGGATGCGTCGCCGAATCTGAGCTTCCAAGCCGCGTAACGGCGGCATTTTCACACCAGCGGAGCAAACACCCATGAATGGCAAGATTGCGTTCGAAGAACATTGGAGCCTACTCGAAACCCTGGAGGACTCGCGCAGATTCGTTGCGCCTTTGCGGCTCGGGGCTGTTCGATGATTATCCGAACCTGAAGATCATCATCGGACACATGGGTGAAGGCATCCCATACAGCTTGTGGCGCATCGACGCGCGCATGCGCTTCTCGCCGCGCGGCTACACGGGGAAGCGGTATCTGGGCGAGTATTTCCTCGACAATTTCTACATTACCACCAGCGGCAACTTCTACCAGCCGACGTTCCAGTGTGCGCTGTCGGTCGTCGGTGTCGATCGAATTCTGTTTTCGGTCGACTACCCTTTCGAGGACGCCAAGGACGCCGCATCGTGGTTCGATGGCTTGCAGATGGCGGAATCGGACAAGCTGAAGATCGCCCGTACCAACGCGATCAAGCTGTTCAAGCTCGACTTCGAGTAGCCGAACGGGCGCCCTGGCCCCAGAGTTCGCTTGTGGCGAGCCTCGCCCCCTCGGCGAGAGACTCGAGTTTGGCCCACATGATGGTCGGGTGAACGCGCCGGAGAAACGGTCCCTGCGCAAAGCCGCAGTCCGTGCTCGCCATGACGTTCTCCCGGCCGACCAGTCTGGCTAGGCGCACAAGACGCTGGGCCACCAGTTCGGGATGCTCGACGACGTTGGTCGCGTGACTGATAACCCCGGGCGCGAGCACCTTGCCAGCGGGCAGCTTCACGTTCTCCCAGACGCGCCATTCGTGCTCATGGCGCGGGTTGGCGCCCTCGATGAGATACGCTCCCGCCTTGACCTTTAGCACCAGATGCACAATGTCCTTAAGGGGAACATCGCTGGTATGCGGACCGGGCCAACTACCCCAGCAAACGTGATAACGCACTTTTTCCTCGGCAATGCCCTCCAGCGCATGGTTGATCACCTCGACCTGTTTGGCCAGCCAGTTGAGATAATCCTTATGCGACGCGGGCGGCACCATCCTGTCGTAGGTGACCGCGGCGCGTGCATCGTCGAGCTGCACCAAGAATCCGGCATCGACGATCATCCTGTATTCGGCGCGCATCGCTTCGGCGATCGCTTCCAGGCAGGCGTCCTCCGAGGGGTAATACTCGTTTATCCGGTCGGGTATCACGCTGGAGGGCGCCGCGACCGGCAGGAAAGCCTCCTCCCTTGGAAACTCTTTCAACGCCGCGCGGAAATTGTCGATGTCCCGCTGCAATTGCGGCTGGCCGGTATAGCTGATCGGTCCGACGCACACTGAATCGGTCATGGACGCGAAACCGTCGCGCTTGTCCAATTCGTCGTAGAAAGCCGCGAAGCGGGCGCGGTCCGCACCGCGGGCGAACCGGTTCATCCCGGGTTGGAACGGCCTGCGCTCGAAACCCGACAGGCGCTCCAGCGCATATTGCGACCAGCTGATCGCCTTGCCGCATTCGCCGTCGCTTACTACGTCCACGCCGGCTGCCGCCTGTGCGCGGACGATTTCCGAGACCGACTCCCTGAGTACGCGTGCGTAGGTGGCCTCGTCCACAGGCTTTCCCGCATGCGTGGGTCGCATGCACTCGAGCAGCAGATCGGGCCTGATCAGACTGCCGACATGGGTGGTGAGAATGCGCCTGTCACTCTTTTTCACTGAGTTTCTCCGTTAGATGGAAGGCAGCGTCACCGCAACGCACATGCCGTCACGCGTATTGCAATCAGTATTGCTGACACGCGATTCCCCGTCGCGAACGTTTCAGGCGACCGCGAGCCCCGGCATGTCGAAACTGGTCGCTTTCAGCTCTGCCTGCAAGGAATGCTGCTCCTCGGCCGTGAGCTCGACCAAGGGTGGACGCACCATCGCCCAGTCAGGGTCACCTCTCCAATGGCCGATCATCGCCTTCAGCGCGGAAATCATCGGATATTTCTGGAACACGCCTCGCGTCGCGCTGATCTCCGCCTGGAGCGCATCTGCTTCCGCCGAGCGCCAATTTTGATACAGGCGGTCGATCGCCCCAGGATTGACGTTCCCGGTGGCCGTGATACAGCCCTTGCCGCCGCCGCGCATGTTGGCCAGCAGGAACACTTCGCTGCCGGCGAACACATCGAAGCCCGACTTGGCGAAACCATCGAGCACAGCCTTGGTATTGTTCCAGTCGCCCGAGGAATCCTTGAGTCCTGCGACCGCGCCGGGATACGCTTTCAGCAGCCGCCCGATCAGCGCGAGCGTGATCGGCACCTGCGACACCGGTGGGATGTGATAAAGGTACAGTTGCAGCCGGGTGTCGCCGACGCGCTCGATCAACTCGGAAAAATTGCGGAACAGACCTTCCTCGGAAACGCCCTTGTAATAGAAAGGCGGCAGCATGAGCACCCCGGCGCAACCGAGTTTGACAGCATGTGCGGTGAGCCGGACCGAATCCGTGAGCGCGCACACACCGGTACCCGGCATGAGCTTCGCGGCCGGGACGCCCCCCTGTACGAGACCTTCGAGCAGCATCATGCGCTCATCGACCGAAAGCGAATTCGCCTCGCTGTTGGTACCGAACACCGCCAGTCCCGCGCAGCCGTTGGCGAGCAGCCACTTGCAGTGGCGCAGGTAGCGTTCGGGATCGGGCGAAAGATCGCGTTGGAACGGCGTTACGACGGGAGAGAGCACACCCTGGATGCGCACAGGCATAAGCGATTCCTGCATAGTTGTGGCTGAAGACAGACAGGGACGATACACCAGACCCGGCTGCCCGGGTGACGACGAACCCGGTAAAGTAACGCGGTCATCGGAAACCGCCGATTTCCGGACCTCGCCGCGCCGCGACATCGGGAATTCGGGCGAATGATGACAGCCAAATCGGGTTAAGCTGTTCAGGTCCGGCCGAGCCGGACCGACGAATTCGAGGAATGAGGGGCCGCTACGCGCGGCGGACTGACCCTCATTCCCATGGAGGACGCATGGAGAGGTCGTTCCAATCCGAAGTCGAGCTGCTCAAGCTCGGCCGCGGCCAGGTATTCCACGGCGAGGGCATCCTCGCGGTGACCAAGGCGCTGCTGCAGTCCGGCGTGTCCTACGTCGGCGGCTATCAGGGTGCGCCGGTCTCGCACATGATGGACGTGCTCAACGACGCGCGCGACATCATGGACGAGTTGGGTATCCACATCGAAACCAACGCGTCCGAAGCCGGGGCCGCCGCGATGCTGGGCGCATCGATCAACTACCCCGTGCGCGGCGCGGTGACCTGGAAATCAACCGTGGGCACCAATGTTGCCTCGGACGCCCTGTCCAACCTCGCCTCCGCAGGCGTCAAGGGCGGCGCGCTGATCATCATCGGCGAAGACTACGGCGAGGGCGCCTCGATCATCCAGGAGCGCTCGCACGCCTTCGCGATGAAATCGCAGTTATGGCTGCTCGACCCGCGCCCCAACCTTCCGACCATCGTCCAGATGGTGGAGAAAGGCTTCGAACTCTCCGAAGCGTCCAATACGCCGGTGTTCCTCGAACTGCGCATCCGCGCCTGTCATCTACACGGCAGCTTCAAGGCGCGCGACAACCGGGCGCCGCTCATTTCGCGCAGGCACCTGCTGCATGATCCCGATTTCGACTATGCGCGCATCTGCCTGCCGCCTTCCACCTACGCGCAGGAAAAGCACAAGATCGAGGTCCGCTGGCCGGCTGCGGTGAAATTCATCCGCGAGCACAAGCTGAACGAATGCTTCCCAGGCACTGACGCCGGCCTGAGCGCGGAGATAGGGATCATCTGCCAAGGCGGCCTGTACAACGCCGCCGTACGCGCGCTGCAGCAACTGGGACTGTCGGACGCGTTCGGCGCCGCGATGCTGCCGATATACTGCCTCAACGTCGCCTACCCTCTGGTGCCGGAGGAGGTAGTGCAGTTTTGCGCCGGCAAGCGCGCGGTGCTGGTCGTCGAGGAAGGCCAGCCGGCGTATATCGAAGATGCCGTGCAGGCCATGCTGCGCCGGGAGGCGAAAATCGATACCAAGGTTCATGGCAAAGACGTGCTGCCAATGGCCGGCGAGTACACCAATGCGGTGGTGCTCGACGGCGTCTCGCGATTTATCGAGATGGCCGCCCCGCACGGCGTGGACACGAGTGTTGTCGGCCAGGTGTACGAACGCCTCAATGCGGCCAAGCAAAAGGCCGCCAATCTGCTCGGGTCGCCGGTTCCGCCACGTCCGCCGGGGTTCTGTGTCGGTTGTCCGGAAAGACCCGTGTTCTCGGCAATGAAACTGATCGAGCACCAAACGGGCGCGTTCCACGTATCGGGCGACATCGGCTGCCATACGTTCTCGACGCTGCCACCGTTCAACATCGGCAACACGGTTCTCGGCTATGGTCTTGGACTCGCCTCGAATGCAGCGGTGCAGCCGATGTTCGGAAGGCGCACCGTCACCATCATGGGCGACGGCGGCTTCTGGCACAACGGGCTCACCTCGGGCGTGGCGAATGCCGTGTTCAACAGGAACGACGGCATCCTGCTGATCATGAAGAACGGCTATACGTCGGCCACCGGCACGCAGAACATCCCCTCCTCACCGCACCAGACCGAGTTCAAGTCGCACGACATGAGTATCGAGAAGACCCTGACCGGCCTCGGTGTGCAGTGGATGAAGACCGTCCACAATTACCATGTTTCGAAAATGGCGAAGGCGCTGCTCGACGCGATGACCAGCTCCTATGAGGGGCTCAAGGTGATCATCGCGGAGGGAGAATGCCAGCTCGAACGCCAGCGCCGCCTGCGGCCGCGGAATGCGGCGAGGCTCAAGCGTGGCGAGCGTGTGGTGCGTGAGCGCTTCGGCGTCGATGAAGACACCTGCACCGGCGACCACTCCTGCATCCGCCTCTCGGGCTGCCCGTCGCTGACGGTGAAGTCGGCATCGGACCCGCTGAAAGTCGACCCCGTAGCGCACGTCAACAACGACTGCGTAGGCTGCGGCCTGTGCGGCGAAGTCGCGCATGCGGCGATACTCTGCCCTTCGTTTTATCGTGCCGAAATCGTTCAAAATCCCGGCGGTATGGACCGTTTACTCCACAAACTGCGCAGAACAATTATCGGCTGGCTCCAGCCGGCCACAGCGAGGACCCTCCTATGAATGGCCTGAACGCCCTCCCGGAAAGACCGATTACGATACTCATCGCCGCGCTGGGCGGCGAAGGCGGAGGCGTACTCGCCGACTGGATCATCGGGGCGGCGACCGAACAGGATTATCCGGTGCAGAGCACGTCGATCCCCGGCGTCGCCCAGCGCACCGGAGCGACGACCTATTACATCGAGCTGTACCCGGCGCGCATTGCCGAGCTCGGCGAACGTCGGCCGGTGATGACGCTCACGCCGGCCCCCGGCTACGTCGATGTGATGGTCTCATCTGAACTCCTGGAAACCGGGCGTGCCTTGCTCAACGGATTCGTAACGCCTGAACGCACCACACTGGTCGCCTCGACGCACCGCGTGTACACCACGGCGGAAAAAATGCAGATGGGCGACGGTCGCTTCGACAGCGAGCGCATACTCAAGGCCGCGAGGGAGATGGCCAAGCGTGCCATTCTGTTCGACATGCAGCAGGCCTCCGCGGAAGCCGGAACAGTGATCAGCGCGGTGATGTTCGGCGCACTGGCCGGATCGGCCACGCTGCCGCTGCCTCGCGCGCAATGCGAGGACGCGATCCGCAAGGGCGGCAAGGGCACCGAGGCGAGCCTGAGGGGCTTTGCGCTGGGCTATGCCGCCGCCGAGCGCAGTTCCGCAGCCTCAGGCGATGCGAAGACTGGCACGACCGAGGGTGCGCGCGGACAGCCGGCCGCGATTACATCGCAGACCCCCTTGATGGCCGAACAGATCCGCAGCAATTTCCCCGAGCAAACGCACCGGATCGTAGGCTACGGCGTTGACCGCACCGCCGACTTCCAGGACCGCCCTTATGCCGACCTCTATCTGGATCGCCTTCGGCCGATCGTTACGCGCGACCGCGAGCAAGGCGGCGCCGCGTCGGATTACAAGCTCACCACCGAAACGGCCCGTTTCCTCGCGCTGTGGATGAGTTACGAGGACGTCATACGGGTAGCGGACCTGAAATCGCGCCGCAGCCGCTTCGAGCGCGTGCGCGACGAGGTGCAGGCGAAGCCGGATGAACCCGTGCATATCGTCGAGTATCTGAAACCCGGTATTGAAGAAGCAGCGGCACTGCTGCCGCCCGGCCTGTCGAAGGTGTTGCTCAACTGGGCCGAAAAGCGCGGACTCACGTACAAACTGAATGTCGGCATGCATATCAAGAGCACCAGTGTGACCGGCTTCCTGATACTGCGCTTGCTCGCTTTGTTGAGGCCGCTGCGGCGAATGACCGCGCGCTATGCGCAGGAGCAGGTCCTGATCGAGCGCTGGCTCCGCGCTATCGCCGCGGCTCGCGATCCGGCGCTGGCACTGGAAATCGCGCTGTGCGGCCGGCTCATCAAGGGCTACGGTGACACGAACCGGCGCGCCAAGACGAGCATGCTTCGCATCTTGGATACATTGGTCGAGGGCAGCGCGCTGCCGAACGAGACCGCTCGCGCGAATGCTATTCGGGAGGCACGCGAGGCCGCGCTCGAAGATCCCGAAGGCCGGCAGCTTGAGAGCTCGCTGTCGACGCATGGAATCACCCCGCTGCCTCCGAAACCCAAGCCCATTCAATTCATACGAGACGCCGCGAGAAATCGCCGCGTCGCCTGAGGAGCTCGACTTGGAAATCTCCTTTCACGAAGAAATCGAGTCGCTCAAACTCGGCGAAGGTAAAGAATTCCGCGGCGAAGGCATACTCGCCGTGACCAAGGCATTGTTGCAGGCGGGCGTGTCGTATGTCGGCGGATACCAGGGTGCGCCAGTGTCGCACTTGCTCGATGTCATGGTGCAGGCCGGCGAGTACCTCGACGAACTCGGCGTGCACGTCGAGGCCTGCACCAACGAGGCATCGGCCGCCGCGATGCTCGGCGCGTCGATCAACTATCCGGCGCGGGGCGCGGTGACATGGAAATCCATCGTTGGAACCAACGTCGCGTCCGACGCGTTGTCGTACCTGTCCACGGCCGGCGTCGTCGGCGGAGCGATGATCATCGCCGGGGAAGATTACGGAGAGGGGGCCAGCGTGGCGCTGGAACGCACCCACGCCTTCGCGATGAAGTCCTCGATCTGGTTGCTTGACCCGCGCCCCAACCTCACTACGATTGTCGACACCGTGGAAAAAGGTTTCGAGCTTTCCGAGGCCTCGAACAGTCCGGTTATGGTGGAACTGCGCATACGTGCGTGCCATCTGCAGGGCAGCTTCGTCGCCCGCGATAACCTTGCACCCGCGGTTTCGACGCGACATCGGCTTGATGGGCCACCGCTGTTTAACTACGAGCGGCTGGCGCACCCGCCGGCGACTTTCCGGCAGGAAAAAATCAAGGCCGAGGTACGCATGCCTGCGGCACGCAAGTTCATCCGCGACAACACGCTGAACGAAGTGTTCGCCGGCAGCGAATCGGACCTCGGTATCATCTGCCAGGGCGGGCTGTATAACAGCCTTCAACGCGCGCTGCGGATGCTGGGCCTGGCGGACGACTTCGGAAACTGCCGGCTGCCGGTTCTCGCGCTAAATGTTGTCTATCCGCTTATCCCCGAGGAAATTTCCGGCTTCTGCTCCGGTAAGCGCGCCGTGCTGATCCTGGAGGAAGGCATGCCGGAATTCATAGAGCAGGAAATCGCCACGCTGCTGAGGCGCGCGGCGGAACAGCCCGCTCTGCGGGACCTCGGGCAGACGCATCTGCACGGCAAGGACATGCTGATCCAATCGGGCGAATACACTACCGAGGTGATCGTGCGCGGTTTGGCACGGTTTCTCGGCGAGCACGCCGTGCACCTCGACACCTCGTCGGGGATGCGCTGGATCGAGTCGAACGATGCGGCGCGCGCCCGCGCCGCCGAATTACTGGGCGCTCCATTGCCTGCGCGGCCACCCACATTCTGTGTCGGCTGTCCTGAGCGGCCGGTATTTGCCGCGATGAAACTCGTCAAGCGCGAAATTGGCGAAATGCACGTCGCGGCAGACATCGGCTGTCACGCCTTCGCCACGTTCGAACCGTTCTCTCAGGGCAACTCGATCCTGGGCTACGGCATGAGCCTCGCGAGCGCCGCAGGCGTAGCCCCGATGATGTCCAACCGATCGATGGCGATCATGGGCGACGGCGGCTTCTGGCACAACGGTCTGTTGTCAGGCGTCGCCTCTAACCTGCTTAATGGCGGCGATGCGGTCTTGCTAATAATGAAGAACGGCTATACCTCGGCGACCGGAACGCAGGAAGTCATCTCATCGCCCAGCGAAGGCGAGAAGGCGATCGCACGCGGAAACAGCGCGGTCCACACCGACAAGACCATCGAGAACACGCTTCGCGGAGCCGGCGTTAAATGGCTGCGCACCGTGTACACCTATCGCGTCGCAGCCATGGTGAAAACGCTGCGCGAGGCCTTCACTACACAGGAACCCGGCTTGAAGGTCATCGTTGCCGAGGCCGAATGCCAACTCGAACGCCAGCGCCGCATGCGCCCAATACTCGCGAAGCTGCTCAAGTCCGGCGAGCGCGTGCTGCGAACCCGATTCGGCGTCGATGACGATACCTGTACGGGCGACCATTCGTGCATTCGCCTCTCCGGCTGCCCTTCACTCACGGTGAAACCATCAGCCGATCCGCTGAAGGTGGACCCGGTTGCCCACGTAGACAACGCGTGCGTCGGCTGCGGACTGTGCGGTGAAGTCGCGCACGCGGCGATCCTGTGCCCGTCGTTCTACCGTGTCGATATCGTACAGAACCCCGGCGCCTGGGACCGGTTCATCGACCGGGTCCGGGGAAAAGTGATCGGCTGGTTGCAGCCGGTGTGACCGCGCGCACTTTCGCCGTGCTCGACGCGGGATTTATGCTCTTCCCGATCACGAGAGACCGAGGAGCGTGACCGTGACGCAAGCCTTCAGTGTCGAGGTACCGATCCGTTTTTCGAACTGCGACCCGGCCGGGATCGTTTATTTTCCCGAGTTCTTCGACCTGATCAACTCGCTGGTCGAAGACTGGTTCACGATAGGGATGGCCACCTCCTACGCCGATCTGATGATGCGGGCCCACATCGGCACGCCGACCATCGATATCCAGTGCGAATTCATCAAGCCTTGCCGCTACGGCGAGCATCTGAAGCTGGAACTCATCGTAACGAAGCTCGGGCGCACGTCGTTCCACCTGCGGGAAACCGGTACGGTGGACGGCGAACTGCGCTGGCGTACCCGCCACGTGCTGTGCTTTCTGTCCACCGAATCATATCGTCCGGTGGCCATCTCCGAGGAACTGCGCGAGAAGATGGCGCGCTTCATGTAGCGGCTCACTGTGCCATCGCGGTCAGCGTTATATCGGTGATCCCGCAGCTCGATCGTTTCTGTTTGCAGCCGGCTTCGTCGATTTGACGCCGAGTAGACAAGCAATACCCCTTGTCGGAGCAAGACCGCGAAGACAGGGGGTGCATCACAGCAAGAAATGAGCGAAACTAGACCCTGCGCAACCCCTTTTTTTCAGGTGGAGGTCGACTATGCAAACTCCAAGAAAGTCCGCTCGATGCTCAATCCGCGTTGCGGCGGGCGCATCCGCGGCAGCGCTAGGCATCGCCATGCTCTGCACGACGCATGCCGTTGCCCAGACGGTAAACCTGCGCTTTCACACGCACGTGCCGCCGGTCGCGGGATCGTTCAAGTCCATGGCGTGGTGGGCGAAAAAGGTGGAGAAAGACTCGGGCGGCAAGGTCAAGATCACCATGTATGGTTCGATGCAACTCGGCGGCAAACCCCCGGATCTCTATGACCAAGTCCGCACCGGGGTCGTTGATCTTATCTTCACGCTCCCGGGTTATACCGCAGGCCTGTTCCCGGTCACCTCCGCGTTCGAGTTGCCGTTCATCGGTGCCTCAACGCCCGTCGCTTCCGCTGCGATCAATGCGTTCGTGACGAAATGGGGCAAGAAGGAGTGGAGCCAGGTGCATCCGATCGTGTTTCACTCGGCGGGCCCGGGCGTCATCCACATGAAGGAACACAGACTAGAGAAACTCGAGGACTTCAAGGGACTCAAGATCCGAACTCCTTCGCGCCTGTCCACCGCCGCGCTAAAATCGCTGGGCGCGGTTCCGGTCCCGATCCCCAGCCTGAAAGTTACCGAGGCGCTGATGCGCAATGTCGTCGACGGCGCAGTGCTGCCCTGGTCGATCGCGCTTGCGATCCGCACCATCGATGTCGGCAAGTACCATGTCGAGGCTACGCTGCACGAGCCCACGCTGGCGGTACTGATGAACAAGAACAGTTACGCGAAGCTGCCGCCGGATCTGAAGAAGGTGTTCGACGCCAATTCCGGCGAGTGGCTCGCGCTCGAATTCGGCCGCCGCTGGGCGAAGGACGATTTGCGCGGCCAAGGCAAGGCCAAGAAACTGGGCCACGAGATCATCGTGATCTCGAGCGCAGAAGAGGCCCGCTGGCGCAAGGCGAGCCAGCCTGTCTACGATGCCTGGATCAAGGAAATGAACGGGAAGGGGCTGCCAGGCCGCCAGATGATTGATGACGCGGAACAGCTGGTCGCCAAGTACAGGGCAATCGAGGCGAAGCGCAAGAAATAGCCGGTGACCCGCGACACGGGCGTTGCGACGCAAGTGCCCGCGGCCGGCGCCCACGCTCGGGCCGCCGGGCCGCGGGATTTCATGGACCGTACCATGCGATGGCTTGCCATGGCAGGTGCGGCGGTTTTGCTCGCTTCGGTACTGGTGACGATAATTAGCGTCACCGGGCGCTATGGTTTCGGAATGCCGGTGCCGGGTGACTACGAGCTTGTCGAGATACTGTGCGGTGTGGCGGTGTTCCTGTTTTTTCCGTACACGCATGCGGCTCAAGGCAACATTACCGCCGAGTTCTTTACTGCGGCGCTTCCCGAACGCTATAGAGTAGCGCTGGACGTTTTTCACGATCTTGTGTTCGCATTGGCCGCGGCGATTCTGGCCTGGCGGCTCGGCCACGGATTTGCCGACAAGTTCGCAAGCGGTGAAACCAGCATCATGATCCGCATCCCGCTGTGGTGGGGCTACGGAGTCGCGGTGCTGTCGATGGGGCTGGTAGCGCTGGTCTGTCTGTGGCGAATCACCCGGGGAATCCGGGCGCTGTGGCGATGAGCAACCTGGAACTGGGTGCGGTTCTGTTCGCGCTGATGATGGCGCTCATCGTCGCGCGTATGCCTATTGCGATATCGATGTTCGTTTCCGGCGCGCTTGGCTTCGGCATGCTAGCCGGGTGGCAGCCGCTGCTTTCGTTGATGGCTGACGCGCCGTATTCCCGGGTCGCAAACCACGAACTGACGGTGATTCCGCTGTTTGTCCTGATGGGCCAGTTCGCGGCCAACGGCAGCATCAGCAGCGCGCTCTATACGGCGGCGCGCGCGTGGGTAGGCCATTTTCGCGGCGGCTTGGCGATGGCGACGATAGGCGGTTGCGCTGCGTTCGGCGCCATTTGCGGATCATCGATTGCAACCGGTGCCACGATGGCCGCAATCGCCATGCCGGAAATGCGCCGATTTGGGTACTCGGGCGCACTGACAACCGGGGTCCTTGCTGCCGGTGGCACGCTCGGTATCCTGATTCCTCCGTCGATCATCCTGGTGATCTACGCGATCCTCACCGAGCAGTCGCTGGTGCATCTGTTTCTGGCAGCGATGATTCCCGGCATTATTGCCACTGCCGGCTACGGCATCGCCGTCTGGGCGTATGTCCGGGTGCGTCCAGCGGCCGGTCCTGCGGCCGGACGAGTCGACTGGAGCGATCGATTTCGCAGCCTCAATGCGATTTGGCCGGTGGTCGTTATTTTCGGGGCAGTGGTCGGTGGCATCTATCTGGGCGTCTTTACCCCGACCGAAGGCGCGGCGGTGGGCGCAGCCGCGACCGGATGCCTTTCTTGGGCAGTCGGAGGCATGAGGTTCGACGGATTCAAGGCCGCGCTGCTGGAAACCGCAAAAATCACCGGCATGATATTCCTGATCCTGATCGGGGCCGAGTTCTATTCTTCGTTTCTCGCGCTGTCGCAGTTGCCACAAACATTGGCCGAGTGGATTGGCGAACTCGGCTTTTCCCCCTTTGCGGTTTTGCTGATCATCGTCGGTCTCTACCTCGTCCTAGGCTGCGTGATGGACGCACTGGCGATGATCCTGGTCACCGTGCCGGTATTCCTGCCGGTGATGCTGGCGCTGGATTTCGGCCTTTCGCCGGAGGCGGTCATCATCTGGTTCGGCATCATCGTTCTGTGTGTCGTCGAAGTCGGCCTGATCACACCGCCGATAGGCATCAACGTCTACGTGATCAATTCCATGGCCAGAGGCGTGTCGATGACCGATTCGTTCAAGGGCATTGTCCCGTTCTTCCTTTCGGACCTGGTACGAATCGGGATTATCATCGCGTTCCCCATAACTACCACCTGGCTTGCAGGGGTCGCCTAACAAGCCGCGCAAGCATCACGTCAGATGACATCCTCGGGAGCAAGAAAAAAGAAGCGAACTGCTCCCGATTTCGGCTCGATGCGCCGAGCTCCTACGGGGCTAGATACGCAATGCCAACTTGAATGCCTCCTTGACGGTGTGTATGGCATGGCTCGCAAGCTGCGGATCGCCGACGGGGTAGATTTCCGGCGCCAGATTCTTTTCTTTCAGCGATTCGTATAGCTGCAGGTTCGGCCTGAGCCCGGCCGCGAGCAGCACGGTGTCCGCTTCGAGCAACTGATCCTCCCCGCGCCGCGAGACAACGACGCCCTCATCGGTGATGCACCGCGTAACGACCCCGTTGACGGTTCTGACGCCGGCGTGCTCCAGTTCCTTCACGACGACCCAGCGCGTTCCGCCACCTATGGTGCCGCCCGGGCGGTTCTGCCGCGTCACCAAGGTTACTTCGTGGCCGCGCTTCTCGTAATGCGGGCTCGCCGGATCCAAGGCATCGTACTCCTTCAGAAACTCGACCACTTCCGGCCGCAACGTCCAGCGCCTGGCGAGATGAGCGGCGATTTCGGCGCCGATGCCGCCTCCCCCGATGATCACGACCTTCTTGCCGATTTCGGTGTTGCCCGCCAGCGCACGAATCGCCGGCACCACGTTGGGACGGTCCACGCCAGGAATATCGGGAATGACCGGATCGCTTCCCGTCGATACGATAATGGCATCCGGTCGTTCTGCCCGCAGGTTGGTCTCGTTCGCCTCCACACCGAGCCGAATATCAATCCCCGCGCGACGCACGCTGTGCACGAGCCATTCGAGGAACATGAACAACTCCTCGCGCCCCCAAGGATAGGACGCATGGTGCCACATGCCCCCAAGCCAGGGCTTCTTCTCGAACAGTGTTACCTGGTGTCCTCGCTCTGCGCAACTGAGCGCGGCCTGCAGGCCGGTGACCCCTCCTCCGATCACGATCACCTTCTTGCGTTTCGCGGCCGGCGACATTTCCTCGACCTCCGACACCACGCCCTGCCGCGGGTTGACCAGGCAATGTACGGGCTGGTTGTGAATGACGGTGATATCGAGACACTCGTTGCAGGCTATGCACAGCCGCAGTTCCTCGTATTCTCCGCGCGCGACCTTGTTGGGCCACTCCGCATCGGCAAGCGACTGTCGTCCAAGGCTGATCATGTCCGCCCAGCCCTGGCGCAGGATCGCCTCTGCCTCGACCGGGCGGTTGTTCCGGTTGGAAGCTGCGACCGGAACGTCTACTGCGCGCTTGACTTCCGCTGCGAGGAACGCGTACGCGGCGTGCGGAACATTCGGTGTGAGCTGCGGCACCGAGGTCGCGTGGCCGCCTCCGGAAACGTTGAAATAGCAGACCCCCGCCTGCACAAGCGCCCTCGCGTTCTCGACCGCGCGCTCGACGCTGTAGCCACCCTTCAGGAACTCGCTGCCATGCAGGCGGTAGAAGACCGGGAAATCCCGGCCAAGCGCCCGCTTGATACCTTGCACGGTCTCGATCGCGAACCGCAGCCTGTTTTCCGGGCTGCCTCCCCACTTGTCGGTCCGGTCATTGAATACCTGCGACAGGAAGATGCTGTGAGCACTGCCGCCAATGCCGAGGATGTCGACGGCGGGGAAGCCTGCCTTTGCCGCGCGCACCGCCGTGTCGACTACCGCTTGGACCATCTCATCGATTTTCTCTGCCGGAAAATCGGCCAGGGTCGGGTGATTTTTCTGGTGCATGGTCTGCACGGGGAAAAGCCGCCGCACGCCAACCTGCGCGTAGGGTACCGCCCCGAACTTCTTGACCGCTTCCACGCAGCGCGCGTAATTCGCGATGTGGCGATCATTTTCCAGAAAGAATTCAAGCGGGCTGCCCGCGCCCTCGACATACCAGGCGTCGATGATGCCCACGCCGATGAGGCCGAAGCCGCCTTTTGCACGGGCCGCATAGAAATCAATGCCCTCGTCGGTGATGCCGTCGTGCTCGTTGCCGAGATTGGTATGCATCGGGGGCATGTTGAGCCGGTTCTTGATCCGGATGCCACCGATGGTGATCGGCTCGAAAAGCTTGGGCGTAAGCATGGCTGTTGCTCCCTGGTTGAACATCAAGAATCGGGCGACCGCTCGGGTGATACTCGCAGACGCGCGGCAAGCGCGCGTTTGTCCACCTTGTTTCCGGCAGCGGTCATGGGAAATTCGGCAACGATCTTCAGCATCTCGGGAATCTTCCAGGCTGCCAGTTCCTGCGACTTCATGAAGTCGGCCACCGCTGCGAGGTCGAGCCTTGCGCCGGGCCGCAGTACGATGAAAGCACAGGCGCGCTCCCCCATCTCCTGATCGGGAACTGCGACCATCGCCGCGTCGGCGACGGCCGGGTGGCGGCAAAGAATCATCTCCACTTCCGGCGCGGATATGTTCTGTCCACCCCGGATGATGATGTCCTTGGATCGACCTTCCAGAACAAGAAAACCGTCGCTGGTAAGGCGGCCCAGATCGCCGGTGTGAAAAAATCCGTCGCGCCAGGCATTGGCAGTGCCCGAAGCGTCACCGATATAGCCCCCGTTGCAGTGCGGGCCACGCCCGCAAATTTCTCCTGTCGCGCCGGCGGGGAGCGCACGCTGCTGCTCGTCCAGCACTAGCAGTTCCGTACCCGGAAGCAGCCGTCCATTGGAACGCAGCCGCATTTCGCTCGGGTCGTCGACCCCGTGGCTCGCGACCGCCCCGTAATCCATGAGGCCGTAACCCTGGATGATTTTGGCCCCGGTCGCTTGCTCGAAGCGTGCGCCGATTTCATAGGGGAGCATCCCTCCGCCGCTGACCACCCAGCGAAGGCTCGACAGATCGTGGCCGCCCAGACCCGGCAATTGGAGCACGCGGGCAATCATGGTAGGTACCATCACCGCACCGGTGACCCGCTCGCGCTCGATTAGCGCGCAGACCGCCTCGGGAGAAAATTTTGGCAAGACAATGTATCTCGCGCCCGCCTGCGCCGTGGTGTGAAACTGCATGTCGCCGCCACCGGTGGAAAACGGGATGCAACTGAGCACCACATCACGCTCGGTGATCCTAAGGCGTTCGATATAGACGCGACCGCTCGCGAGGCGGGGCCAGCACGAATACTCTATGCACTTGGGCAAGCCGGTCGTTCCGCTCGAGGTAACGATTCCGGTCATTTCGTAGGGGCGGATGCGTCGTTCCGCGATGTCCGGATGGGCGGGGCCTTGCGCGAGTTCCGCGATCGACGCCATACCCTGCGAGTTCCGTTCGATGCTAAACAGACGCGACATACCCGGCAGTCGCCCGCTGAGATCCCGGTACAGGCCCAACGCGTCGAACCGGTCGTCGGCGCCTATCACCGCTCCGACGGGATCGACCTTTCGCGCCACCGCATCGATTTCGGCTCGCCTGAATCCGGCGTGAAGAAACGCAGGAATGACTCCCGCCTCTTCACAGGCGAGGCGAAAGAGAACAAACAGCGCCGAGTTCGGTCCCTGCGCAAGCAGCACCGCGTCGCGAGGAGTCCCCGCGCTGACGAGCCCGGCTGCAATGCCGTCGACCGCACGCAGCGCTTCGGACCACGTGTACGTGACCCGGTCATCTGCGAGCGCACCCGCATCCGGACGCGTTCGTGCGTTTTGGCGCCAGAAGTCTACGGTGCATTGTGGAGTCCAATGCCCGGCCGCCACCCAAGCATCGATCATTTCGTCCGTATAGCGTTGAATCGCGGTCATCGAGTTTACAGGCAGTGCGAGATCCAGGCGCACCCCATGAACCGGAGGTCATCGTATGCGCCCGGCAAGGGTTCTGTGACCCTGGTGAATCGCGGGAGGCGACAGTCTACACCCCGGGCTTCAACGGGTCGCGGCGGCCCTTGCTCCTCGGCTGATCGCGCTCCCCGATCGGACGACGTGGAACGCTTTCCGAGGCGCCGCAGTAGCGCGTGCAGGAATTTCTAGCGCGTCACTTGCATCGCGCGCCGTTGCGGCGGCGGCAGCAACAGGGCAGCGCCCGCGACATGCAGGTTGCGCAACACGAATTTCAAGTTTCCAGCCGCAGCAGTTCGGCCGCGTTGCCGCCCAGCATGCCTTCGATCACCTTGGCATCCAACGGCAGCTTGCGAATTTCCTCGATCCATTTACGCATGCCTTCGCCGTCGTTGATAAAGTTCGGCGGATAGTCTGTCCCGAACATCAGCTTCTTCGAGCTGATGTTGGTTAGCGCGCAGCGCGTCGTTTCCACGCCGATCTCGCGCCCGGCCATGTTGAAGTACAGCCGGTCGAAATACTTCTGGTAGTTCTCGTAATAGGGTTCGCTGATCAACGGCTTGCCATTCCAGAATTTCGCGCCCATGAACCTGATGTATCGGTCCATGCGCTCCTTGACCGACGAGTATCCACCGCCGAAATGGGCCATGATGACTTTCAGGTCGGGGAACTCCTGCAGCACGCCACCGGCGCAGAAGCGGAACGTGGCGAGCGAAAGGTCGAATTCACGGCCTATAGTGCGAAATAGGTCGTAGGGCGCCTTGCAGGCATCGAATCCCTCCACTTTGATCGACGGGTGGACAAATACGGGAACATCCAGCTTGCATACACGTTCGTAGAACGGCCACAGTTTTCGCGAATCCACCGCTTCCCCGTGGATCTGTGCGGTGATCAGCACGCCCTTGAGGCCGAGCTGCTTCACCGCCCGCTCGAGTTCATCCAAGGCCTGTCTACCTCCGAGCGGCAGCGTCACCGCCATCGCGGCGAAGCGCTTCGGATGCTGTTTGACAACGGCGGCGAAATGGTCATTGAATTTCTTCGCGACGTCGAGGTTTTCCGCTTCCGTCCCTGATAGCACCGCCATGTCGATGCCGGCAATGTCCATGTATTTCAGGTGCAGATCGATGTCGTGCGTTGAGTCGTCCAATGGTCTGAGCGGCGTGCCGTCCGGTGCATGCTGCATCACGAGTTGCCCGGGTTTGCCCCCGCGCATCTCCCAGACTTCGCGCGGCTCGAGATGGTGTTCAAGATCAATGACCATTGTCGACTCCTTCGGTAGTTTGGTGCGCAGACAGTCTCGCCTTCGTCAATTGTCGGGTTGATATTCAGGATTCTGGCGAGGAACAAGGCCGCCACGCAAGGCCTCTCAACCTTGCATCGGCAACGATCAGTCCGACCCCGCGCGATGGATCGGTCCGCGGCGCGCGCTTGAACTCAGGACGAGCCCCAAACTTCGCGCGCGGTTTCGATCACGAGCCTGAGCTTTGCCGCCTGCGATTCGAGCGCAATCTCGTTTCCATGCACGGTGCTGGAAAACCCGCACTGCGGAGACAGGGCGAGCTGATCGAGCGGGACGTATTTCGAAGCTTCCTCGATGCGCCGTTTCAGTTCGTCCTTGCTCTCCAGCTGCCCCACCTTGGTCGATACCAGCCCCAGCACGACGATCTTGCCCTTGGGCAATACCCGCAACGGCGCGAAACCGCCCGAGCGAGCGTCGTCGTATTCGAGAAAATAGCCGTCGACGGCCAAATCTCCGAGCAATGCCTCCGCGACGGGTTCATAGCCGCCTTCGGCAACCCAGGCGCTCTTGAAATTCCCGCGGCACAGATGAATACAGACCGTCATCCCGGCCGGCCGGTCCTTGATCGCGGCGTTGATCAGTTTTGCGTAGCGGCGCGGAAGCTCGTCCGGATCGTCTCCGCGCTGGCGCGCACCTTCGCGCAGCTTCGGATCGCAGAGATAGGCCAGATTCGTGTCATCGAGCTGAAGGTACGTACATCCGGCCTCGCCGAGTGACCTTATTTCGTCCCGGTAGCATGCGGCAATGTCTTCGTAAAAGCCTTCCATGTCAGGGTAGGCGTCTTTGCTGATGGCACCCCGTCCGCCGCGGAAATGCAGCATGGTCGGTGACGGAATGGTCACTTTCGCGACGCGCTTGGTGACCGACTTCAGGTAGTTGAAATCCGCTAGCTGAATCGCCTTGGTATGGCGCAGTTTTCCGGTGACGTGCAGTACTGGAGGTGCAAAGTTGATGTCTTTACCCGCGGACGTGTGGAAGCTCGACTCGATGCCTCCGCGCACCTCTACTCCCTCGAGCTGCTCGAGAAAATCGACATGGAAATAGGTGCGGCGAAATTCGCCGTCCGTAATGCCCTCGAGCCCGAGATCCTCCTGGAATTTGACCACGTCGCGAATAGCCCTGTCCTCGACTTGGCGCAGATCCGCCTTGGACATGGCACCCTGCTGGCACTTTTCGCGCGCCTCCAGCAACTCCTTCGGTCGGAGAAAACTACCGACATGATCTGCCCGGAACGGCGGGGTGGTGCGTTGTGACATGAAGCGCCTCCTGTTGGATATTTGTAATGATCGATCTAAATGCCGGAGTCTGAATCCGACTCGGCGAACCGGATGCCGCCGCCGGCGACATTATCGATCCACTGCGCCGAACGCGCAAAGCCCCCGAACGGGAACAGGTGCAGGCCAGTCACGTTTAGTTCCGCGGCCTCCCTGGCGATATGCCCGACGACTGCCTCCGGCCCCTGCTGAGCAAGCAGACGCGTCAGCGAAATAGCCTGCGAACCGAGCGCGCGCATTGAATTTCCGATTCCGCAGCGCAGGCCGTAGTTGAGCAGCGCGCGTATCGTCGCCGGTCCTGCTACACCCACGCGCACGGGCAGAACCGTGCCGCGCCCCCGAAGCCTGCGCAGCCACTCGAGGATCGGAGGTCCTTCAAAACAGAATTGCGTTACCAGGAACAGGTTCAGCCCCTGCATTGCGGCATAACTGATCTTCCTGTCCAGCGCCGCCATGAGTGCCCCATCCGAAATTCTGGGATGGCCTTCCGGGTACCCTGCGATGCCGACGCTGCTTATGCCATGCTGCTGCAAAAGCCCTGTTTCCAGCAGCGCGGCGCTGGATTCGTATACGCCAGCCGGACGATCGCTGTCCCCGCCGATGAGCAGCGCGCGCGTCACCTGGGCTTCATCGCGCAAGCCGGCCAGGAAATCCGCAGCCACACGGCGCTGCCCCAACTGGCGCGCCGCGATGTGCGGCACCGGATTCATCCCCGCCTGCCGCAGCCGTTTCGCTACACCGACGATATGTCGATACGGCGATCCCGGCACCCAGGCGATGTAGACGTCGGTCCCGCGTGCAAGCAAGGATGAGCAGGCGTCAATCTCGGCAAGGTTTCGAGTCGACGTCTCTATCGATGCACGCTTTGCGAGATCCGCGGCTGATTGAATCAGGTCGCTATGAAACCGCTCCGCGGCCGGCTCGGATTTCGGGGCAAGCATCATTCGGTCCCCCCGTGTTCATTGCACGCAAGCGAAAATGTTTGTCTCACCAAACAGGCGAAGGCGACGCCACGCGGACTGCTTCGCTTTGGCACGGCTAATCGCTCGACCCGGGTCCGATGCAAAGTCACGTCGCATCGCTCCTTAGTCGCGGTGCCGGGAAATGACGAAGGACTCGTCCCAGAACCAGAGTCCCCCATGCCTGTGCAATACCTCGGCGGTGACGTCCAAATAGCGCCGATCCGCGATCACGGTCTCCAGGCGCGCATCCTCTATTTGACCGACGTAGACAGCTGCGTTCCAGGCGGCAAACAAGGTTGATGTGCCAATTGTCGCGGCGATTTCGGAAGGCAGGGCGTGCATGTGGTAGCGGAACAGCGAACGCGCGTCCGAATAGGCGTTGAAGTTGAAGTGGCGCGCGGCGGAACCCAGGCCCGTCTTGACCTCCTTCAACGTCTGATGCCGGTCATGTCTGAAGGGGTTTTCTCCAGGCCATATGCCCTCCACGATTTCTTGGCCAGGATCATTGCCGTGCGATTGGATCCCGAGCAGCCGTCCCCCTTGTCCGAGGCTCCTTGCAAGCGGCGCGATTACCTTGGATGCCTTGAATTCCAGCGGTGCGCGCGCCCGGTATGGCTGGGAGGCGATCACGAGGTCGTAATCGGCCTGTGCACCGCCGCGGCGCGGGATGATGGAATCAAGCAGAAAGCGGTGATCCTCGCGGTAGATGACCAGCACCGCCGGGCGTTCATACACCGGATTGCCACTGACGGGGCTCACGTGGGCGCGCCAATTGTCGGCCAAGAAAGGCGCGAGTGCGGTGATTTGCTCCTCGAATTCATGCGCGGTGGATCCGGTGAGCGCCAGTTCGTGCCATACCAGGCTTGTTGCGGCTGTCACCGAACTGGGCACCAGCCAGGGCGCCTCACGGTAGTAGAGATTCGTCATTACGAGCACAGTTGCCGGATGCTCGTAATACCGGTCCGGCATCTTTTCCAGCGCCAAGCGCACGTCCTCGAGGCTGATTTCCTTGCCGACGATATAAAAGGGCATCGTCGGGAAACGATGGTGCATCGCGCGCATGGCGCGCGTCAGTACGGTCCCATCGCCCACGCCCGCGTCGAAAAGCCGAACCGCGGGCGGGCGCGGCCGTATGTTCCCGAGTTCCATTGCCACACGCTGCGCAACCACGCCCTTCTCGGAGCAGGTATTGACGAACAGCAGATACTTTTGCCGATTGTCAAAAAAGCGGAAGTTGCGGTCGTTCGGGGCCGATGGCGCGGGTACCGATGCGCGGACGGCCGCGGCGGAAGGGCCGACGGCGGACCGGTCACCGGTCAAGGTTTCGCCCGCTGCCGCCAACTTGGGTGCGGAATCGGCGGCAATAAACGAGCGCACGCGTTCAAACGTAGTCGTCGTAATGCGTCCGCCGTCGCGCAGTCGACTGACGAACTTGCCGTCGTTGACAGCCAAACGCCCGAAGGTTGATTCCGCCACGCCATTCTTGCGGCAGTAATCGGCGATATCGCGCAGCAGTGATTCGGCGTGCATGGGACCCGTGCCTCCAGAATTGTCCGCTGGGAGGCGATTACAGGTGAAATCAGTCGCTCTGTCAACGAGTATGTTGTCCCATCACCCTAGTGGGCAGTTAGATGGGATTTTTCCCACTATGCATGATTTACATGGTGATTTACCCGTGCCATTACCCGGAGGTTGGGCTCATAACGCGAGTAACGGACATGTATTGGGCTATCTCCCACGTCTGCCCACTCGCGGGGGTTCGCGTGATTATGTACTTGACAAACCCATTATTTCGTCCCACAATGAGGGCAAGTAGATCGGGAATGAATGAACTTCAATCACTTAGAAGCGTCCCACACCACCATGACAAACTTCGATCAGCCCCATTTTCAGGACGACGACAAGGCTCGCGAATACCTTGAGGCTATCCGCTGGCCGAATGGTCCCGTATGCCCTCATTGCGGCGTTATAGGCGGTCATTACCAGCTACAAGGAAAAGCGCACCGTGTAGGCGTCTGGAAATGCAAGGATTGCCGTGAGCAGTTCACCGTGACAGTCGGGACGGTGTTCGAGCGATCCCATATTCCGCTGCACACCTGGATGCAAGCCGTGTTTCTGCTCTGCTCGTCAAAGAAAGGCATGAGCAGCAAGCAGCTCGAGCGAACGCTAGACGTGACCTACAAAACGGCATGGTTCATGTCTCACCGTCTGCGCGAGGCCATAAAGCCCAACGGTGGTGGGTTGCTCGGCGGGAACGGTGGCACGGTCGAAGCCGATGAAACCTACATCATGAAGAAGCACAATCGCCGCACTAAGGACGAATTCACCAGCAAGAACGCGGTTTTCTCTCTCGTCGAGCGCAATGGCGCCGCTCGTAGTTTTCACGTTCCGGACGTGACCGGGAAAACACTCAAGACCAAGCTATTCCAGTACGCCTCACCCACCGCGCGAATCATGACCGACGAAGCCACGCAATATAAGCGCATCAAAGGGCACTTCGCGGGTCACGAGACAGTCAACCATAGCGCCTTCGAGTATTCGCGCGGTAACGCTCATACGAACACCGTGGAGGGCTTTTTCTCGATCTTCAAGCGTGGTATCTACGGCGTCTATCAGCACGTTTCCACGCAGCACCTTGGACGCTATTCAACCGAGTTCGACTTCCGCTATACCTATCGCGAGCGAAAAGTGAATGTCAACGGTCGCTGGCAGAAACTCGGCTTCGACGACGTCGAGCGCATGAACGTTGCGCTTACCGGCATCTCGGGGAAACGCCTCACCTATCGGCGGACTAACGCGTAGGGGTCGTGTGAAGCTAAGAAAAATTATTTGCCGCTAATGCGAATGATAGAACCCAATCGCGGCCAACTTATTTACGTTAAATGGGAAGATTCTCTCGGGTGTCCTAGAGGATGGGAGCCTATTGACGAAGCGCGGAACGCTCCTTGTTCGTCAATTGAATCTGTAGGATGGGTGATGTCCACCACAAAGCGCACAATTCAAATTGCGCCGCACGTTTCATGTGTCGGCAACAAACTATCCTGCGTTCAAGGACACGTAACAATACCGCGTTCCGCGATTCTTGCTCTTAATCAGATGGAGTTAAACACTAGCCCTTCTTCTTGTGATAAGGAGCTTGCGCTAGATCCGATGCGGCAACTCTCTTCACGCTTGGAGAGGACGACCTCTTAAGCAATTTGCTTGCGGTTGTTGCTGCTTTCTTTCTTGTCTGCTTGGGATTGGTTGCCATATTTAGCCTCATTTAGTGTCCATTTCGTTAGTCAAACTATCCGTCGCGCTTTTTCGGCGCTTGCTTCTTCGACTTTTTGTGCATCGGCGGCGCGTTCAATATCCGCCTTAGCGCACCATCGAACGACATTTGCGGCATCTCCTCCGCCGTCTTGTTCTTCCGTTTCGTTAACTTTTTCATTGGCTTACAATGGCGGTTGCGCCCGTAAACATCTGAGTTTACAATGGTATCCGGTGGGCCTTGCAACACCCGCCGGATAGGAAGCTAGATTAACCGGGTAAAGCCTACCGGCGTTGTTTTTCCACGCATCAGGTGGCAACGCTTTCGGCAGGTGGTATTAGCACCCATAACACGCTCCTTGTTGCGTCCCTCAGGACTGGTTGCAAATGAAGCCCCGCGCCGACGGGGCTTCGCCTTTTGTGCAGTCACGAGAACCGTACCCTCCATACTTTTTCGCCACTTCCTCCGACGCCTTCGTGGAGATAGCTGTCCAAATCAACGCCCTCTCTTTGAAACATCGTTCTCAGACCACGCAATTTCGGGCCGACAACTGTATGACTCTGGACCTCAAATATCTTGGCGAGGCCAGCGGTATCTAGCTCTTGGCCGTCATATGGTCTCAGTTTTGAGAGAAACGTCGCGACAGGCGTACTCTGACCAATCCTCTGCAATTCCTTGAGCGCAGATTGAGTCTGGGCCTCAGATGCCCTCGACAATGTTGCCTCACGCAGAGCTAGAGCCTCTTCCAAGGTATCGCAGAGAATTGAGCCGTCAGGTTTAACCGTAAACATTTCGCGCTTCCGATGAGTAACTGGGGGGCATTGTAACCTCATTCCAGGGCAAACGCAAATGAGTATATAAATGTTATCACATGTTGTGATAATGCAGCCCCGGTGGCCACCGGGGAATGCAGCATCGCTTACTCAGGACGTTCGTGCGTAAGATGCTGATAAATATAAGCAATTTACTGCGGCCAACTTAGTTATAGAGAGCGTGGTCATGGTCGATCCACACGACATAGAACACCTCGTCTATCCATAGTCCGTGGATGCGTCCAAACTCGTCTCTTGCCAATGAAAATTGCCAAGGCTCGCAGTCCTGCATCTGTTCAGACAAATGCGAATAGCCCTGCGTTTCGGAGGTATGGTCCCACTCTATTTTGTGTGAGCGCAGAGCCTTTCCAGCTTGCCGGAATTCGGCGCACGTCATGGTGCAGATCTGTTTTAGTCTTTCGCAGAAGCGAAAGAAATACTCTGGTTTCTCATCAGGCTCGGGAAGTGGAAATCTATCGTGGCTTGTATCTAGGTACTTGAATGAAAAACGTACCAGATTAGAGTGAAGTTGCTGAGGAGTCTTAACGCGTTGGTCATCAATCGTGATCGGCCATTTCCTGATCTTCGTCATCGCTCTCAGCAAACTTCTTGAAGAATCGCTGCATCGACTCCTGCGTTATTACCGCAGAGGACTCACAGTCTCGCGGTAAATTGCCTCTCGCCTCGCGCCAAGGGTCTTCCCTATGTGTTCTAACTTCCAGTTCATAAGCAGAATCGGTCCCATAGACGGTCAGAACTTCTTGGACTAGAGCAGTTAGATCGCCATCCAATTCTGGCGCCTCTACTGGCTCGCCAATCGGATTCCAACGGTATCGTTTGTACTCGCCATATACGCCAGGTTGAACGGGTCCATGTATCCACGCTTCGAGTCGTTCGGGGAAAGCCGGTTCATCAAGCAATGCCAGATGCCAACCCTGTACGTAGTACAGAAGCTTTTGAAGTTTGAGATTGGAGACAGGATCCCCCGCCTCTTGGAAGGAATTGATGATGTAGCGAGCAATTGCGCTGGCGGTCGTCATGGCGACCTCGCGGCATCGGTTATCTAAAGAGCAATGTAGCATAGAGAAACGGATCCTTGGGTAACGGGTTTCTTAAGTACATAATCACGGAGGGTTCGAGCGTGAGTCCCGGGCAACGAAATGTATTTCTGGATTCTGTGGACCCACCCACAATTCTGCGTGATCGCAGCGCTCGCACACGGCAACCGTTTGGCATGCAATCACGTGGATTGCCGCTGACGCGAACCTGAGGGCCGCGTCCGGGTTCCGCTTGCGCTCTGCTCCCCAGTGCACTCGGAAATGCTAGCGCCTCGTCGACCCGGCGCTGCTTGATCGGGACGCTAGACCGACAAGTTTTTCGCCATCTCGCGCAAGACGAATTTCTGGATCTTCCCCGTCGGCGTCCGCGGCATCTGGTCGAGAATCTCTAGCCGTTCGGGCCAGAACTGCTTCGCCACGCCTTCGTCGGCGAGAAATGTCCTCACATCCTTCATCGTGACCCGCGCGCCGGGTCGCAGGACCATAAACGCGCACGCCCGCTCGCCCAGACGCGCATCCGGCATCGCGACCATGGCGACCTCCGTAACCTGGGGCATTTTGTACAGGGAACTTTCGATCTGTACCACCGGAATGTTTTCCCCGCCGCGGATGATGATGTCCTTCTTGCGCCCGCAAATCCTGATATAACCCTCCAGGTCCATGCGCGCAATATCGCCGGTATCGAACCAGCCTTCTGCATCGACATCATAGAGCTGGGGCCGCTTGAGATAGCCCACAAACAGTCCCGAGCCGCGGACCTTCAGCGTTCCCTCCTGCTCTCGCAACGCCTCCGCGCCCTCGTCGTTCACGATGCGCGCCTCCTCTCCGGGAAGCGGATAGCCGTCGGACTCGTGCACCTTGTGCCCGGAAAGATTGGTGGTAGTCAGGATGCCGCACTCGGTCATACCCCAGCCGGCGACAATCGCTGCTTTGAGCCGTTCCTGCGCCGCACGCACCAGTACCGGCGGAATTGGCGCGCCGGATGCGACGAATAGCCGGAACGCATCCAATGCGCGCGTCTCGATCCCGGGATAACTCGACAGATCGGCAAGAAACGGGGTAGCCGCAAATGTGAAGGTCGTCCTGTGCTCCTCCATGAGAGCAACTGCGCGATCGGCGTTCCACACGTCCATCAACACGAGCGGCGCACCGGCCAGGACCGAGACCAACATGCCGTACTCGAACCCGATCTGGTGCGCAAGCGGCGAGGGCATGAAGACCACGTCGTCGCGACCCAATTGCATGCGCTCCATGAACGTCAGAGTCGTGCCAATGAGCGTGTTCGAGGTGTGCATGGTCCCCTTGGGCTCACCCGTCGTGCCCGAGGTGTACAGAAGCTGCACGATGTCGTTCGGTCCGAGCCCCGCTCCGCCGCCCGCGGTGCCATCTTGTAACCCCGCCAGGAGCCGGTCCTCGAAGGAATGCTCGCCCTTCCCGCCAACGAGGAACACGTACTTCAATGAAGGAAGCTCCTCTTTCAGCGCAAAGGCAAGCGCGCCGTGGTTGAATCCGCGGAATTGCGTCGGTGCGATCAGCACCTTGGACTCCGCATGCGCCACCATGAACGAAAGTTCGCGGTGGCGAAATATCGGCATCAGTGGATTGCTGACCGCACCGATGCGTACGCATGCAAGATGCACCGCGACGAACTGCCACCAGTTTGGAAGCTGAAACGAAACAACGTCGCCTTTTGCGACGCCGCAGGCGGTTAGCCCACGGGAGATCGCCCCGACAGATCTGTCTAGCTCGCGCCAGGTATGCCGCGTGGTGCTCGCCTCTTCGTCGCGATAACCGATTATCGCCGTCTCATCGGGCCTATCAGCCACCCAGCGGTCGAAGTATTCGGTGATGACGCGATCGGTCCAAACGCCGCGTGAGCGCTCAATTTCCATTCGACGTGCATCCAGAAACACCCCTTCCACAGCCACCTCCTAAACCTGCGCACCCAAAATCAATCGGACGCGTTGTCTTGCGTTCTCTCGACCTGCGATCGATTCACCTTCCAATACTTCGCACGTATCGCGTGCGGCAAATACGCGCCTATCTGGGGGGAACGACAGACGTCCTTGGCCCCGCATGAGATTCGGTATTTCTTATGGTCACTCTACTACCTGCGGCGATCGTATCCAAAGCATCGCAAAGCCCGCAACGCCCCTCATGACGTCGAGCCGGATCATACCGCTTCCGCATTCCGGCCCCGGCGCGGCTTCTGATGCGCAGCTCCGGCTTCGCGACTGAAATCGCCGTTGCGACGCCTTATTGCGTCGAGGGCCGCGCATCCCTTTTCGGTAAGAAACGGTTCAATCAGCAGCCTTACGCCTTCCGACACGTATTTTGCCAGGCTGTAACGCCCGCGCAGCGCCCAATTCTTGAGCGCCCATGCGTGAGCGAACATTACGTACTGGTAGGCAAGCAAATATTCGTTGACCCTGCACATATATCCGCGGGCGACGCACGCCCGGACGCAGGCCTCCATCAGCCGGTTGGTCCGGAGTTCGTCTTCCTTAACCAGCGTCCGCCGGTCCGGTCGCAGCGACTTTGTCGAACGATAGGCAAGCACCGTGGCCTGTTTGAGGCCATCGACTATGAAGCAATACGCCGACAACGCCATGCACAGCCGCTCGACCGGATGCTTTATTCCTTCCAACCTCGGCGGAATTTCATGCTCGTAGGTCTCGAGTACTAGCTTGAGCGCCAAGAACAGGACGTCGTCTTTGTCCTTGAAATACTGGTAGATCAAACCTGTACTCACGCCAGCTTCCCGTGCGATCTGCTGGATGGTCGTGGTATAGAAGCCTTCCTCCGAAAACAGCTTGACTGCGGCACGCACGATCTGCCCCCGCCGCTCCTCGATCAGCTTCGGGTCGGTGACCGCACTCTCGACGTGCGCTGCTGTACTCATGACAACCGATCTCCCCCCTCGGTGCTCGCCGGTGTGACCGTGCCGCTGGACAGGCTACCGGACCATGAATCCGGTATTCCCGGAACCTGCAGCGCGCGAGCGAAGACGCTTTCAGCAGCCGGGGGCAAAACGCCCCCGGCAAGCGCTCGGCCGGTCAGTCGCCTTCGAACTTGGGTTTCTGCTTCGCGACGAACGCGTTGTAGGCGCGTGTGAAGTCCTTCGTCTGCATGCAGATCGCCTGCGCTTCGGCTTCGGTCTCCAACGCCTGCTCGATAGATTGGCTCCACTCCTGGTGCAAGCACTTCTTCGTCATGGAATGGGCAAACATCGGACCGTCGGCGATTTCCCTCGCCATCGCGTAGGCCCTGTCGAGCAGCTTCTCCTTGGGCAGCAGCTCGTTGAAATAGCCCCATGCGAGGCCTTCCTGTGCGGTCATGACGCGTCCTGTATAGAACAGTTCCGACGCACGTCCGTGCCCGATGATGCGCGGCAGAATGGCGCAAGCACCCATGTCGCAGCCGGCAAGCCCCACGCGCACAAACAGGAATGCGGTTTTGGCTTCCGGAGTTCCATAGCGCAGATCGCTCGCCATCGGGACAATCGCCCCCGCGCCGACGCTGATGCCGTCGACTGCCGAAATGATCGGTTGTGGGCAGGTGCGCATTTCCTTCACCATGTTTCCGGTCATGCGGGTGAATGCGAGCAACCCGTCCATGTTCATCTTGGTAAGCGGGCCAATGATGTCGTGCACATCGCCGCCGGAGCAAAAATTGCCGCCTTCACCGGTCCAAACAACAACGCGCACATCCTCCGCGTATTGCAGCTTGTGGAACGTATCGCGCAGTTCCGCATAGCTCTCCAGGGTCAGCGGGTTCTTGCGCTCAGGGCGCCGGAGCGAAACCGTGGCGACCCGGTCCTCGACCTTCCAGTTGAAATGCTCTGGTTTCCATTCGGCTGCTTTGACTTTGTACATGCGATGCTCCTCGTGTGTGAGTATTTAATATGAAAGTGTTCTCGAAACTTCGGTCAGCCCACCATGGTGAGGCCGCCGCTTACGCTGATGACCTGTCCGGTGATGAAGTCCGATCGACTGCTGGCAAAGAACAACACGGCGTCGGCGATTTCTGAGGGCTTCGCCAGACGCCCCATGGGTGTTACGCGGACGAATGCCTCGCGATGCTTCTCGGGTACCGCCGCCAGCAGTGGCGTGTCAGTCGGGCCCGGGCAAACGCAGTTGACGTTGACGGAGAACCGCGCCATTTCACGCGCCAGCGACTTTGTAAACGCTATCGCCCCACCCTTGGCACCGGCGTAGACGCTCTCTCCCAGGCTGCCCACGCGGCCAGCGTCGCTCGATACGATCACGATCCGCCCCGACTTGCGCTCGACCATCTGGTCCAGGAATGCGCGCGTCACGGCGACAACGCCGAAGAAATTCAGATCGATGATCTTGCGCCAAAAATCCGGCGAATTCTTGACGAAAGGTTCGATCTTGCCCCAGCCGGCCACATTGGCTACGACGTCCACTTGCGGCCGTTTCGCGTAGGCCTGCTGTTTGAATGCCTCGACCGAATCCAGGCTCGTCACGTCCAGCCGGATGAAATCCGCGCCCTGGCCCTTGCCGCGGATTGCGGCAGCTGCCTCCTCGCCCCTGTCTTCGGCGATGTCGCCGAGCAGTACGTGGGCACCGGCTTCAGCCAGCACTTCGGCGGTCGCTCGTCCAATTCCCGAAGCGGCACCCGTCACTACCGCCGTTTTTCCGTCCAGTCGCATCATTTCGTTCCTTGAAGTGGATCACTCTTTGGCGGGCGCGCCCGCTAGCCGCCTGGCACCCCACCGCCCCGCTCCCGGCCATCGTAAGAGACACGGGAGGCGTACTGAATGATCATTCATTCAGGCGTTTTCGTCAAGCGCCCACATCAATCGAAACCCGCTTCTCCAAGCCGTTCAAGCCACGACTCGGCGTCCGCATTGCCTATCGCGCCCGGATGACGGAAAATGCAGTTGCTTGAATATACACATAAGAATCGCCGTGCCAGGAGAACACTATGTCCGCCGTCCCACAAACCCAGGTTTCAAAAGAGCGCCAAGACTTCTACAAGCGGATCGACACCGGGCATGTAGCTCCGTTGTGGGAAGTGCTCCACGACCTGATCACGCCCAAACCAAAGACGCCCTGCGTTCCCGTTGCCTGGAAGTGGCAGACGGTGCTTCCGTGGATTATGGAATCGGGCCAGTTGATCACGGCCAAGGAGGCCGAGCGGCGCGTGTTGGTGCTGGAAAATCCGGGGCTGCGCGGCCAGGCTCGCGCAACCCATTCGCTCTACGCCGGTTTGCAACTCGTCCTTCCCGGAGAAATTGCTCCGGCCCACCGCCATTCGCAGTCCGCGCTGCGCTTCATCGTCTCGGGTGATGGTGCCTACACCGCCGTCGACGGCGAACGCGTGACCATGCACGTCGGTGATTTCATCATTACGCCCTCCTGGACCTGGCACGATCACGGCAATCCGAGCAGCGAGCCGATTATCTGGATGGACGTGCTCGACGTGCCGATCGTCGAACTGCTCGACGCCCAGTTCCTGGAACGGCCAGGCGTTGAGAAGCAGACAATCGTGCGCACCGAGGGAGAATCGTTCGCGCGTTATGGCAATACCATGATGCCGCTCGATCACACGCCACGCAGCCACACTTCGCCGCTGTTCTGGTATCCCTATACGCGAGCGCGCGAGGCGCTGGCAACGCTTGCAGCAAGCGAAAATCCTCATCCCTGCCACGGACACAAACTGCAGTACATCAATCCGGCCAACGGAGGACCGGCGATGCCCACCATCGGAAGCTTCGTGCAGATGCTGCCCAGCGGCTTCAAGGGCCGTGACTATCGTTCCACCGACTCGACGATCTTCTCCTGCGTGGAAGGACGCGGACGCGTGAACGTCGGCGAACAGACCATCGAATTCGGTTCCAAGGACACCTTCGTCGTGCCGTCATGGATGAAATACCGCTTCGAGGTTGAAGAAGAGACGGTTGTTTTCTCCGCCTCCGACCGCCCGGTGCAGCAGGCACTCGATCTCTGGCGCGAGGAAGCCTGAGCGGGCCCCCCTCCGCAGGACACTTTCGACCGGTTCCCTTTCGGCCTGCTTCGACGCGGAAGAATTGTTTCGGGTGGCGGAGCCGTTGTGCCCTGATGGATAATCGCCTTTTCGCCAACCTGAACGAGGCCGTGCGATGCAGATACTCCAACCCCCGGGCTGGGCCAAGCCCAAAGGCTATTCCAATGGCATTGCTGCACAAGGTCGAATGGTCTTCGTCGCCGGCCAGGTCGGCTGGAACGCTGAGGAAAAGTTCGAAACCAGCGATTTCGCCGGCCAAGCCCGGCAGGCTCTGAAGAACATCGTCGCGATTCTCGCCGAGGCGGGAGCGCGGCCTGAGCACATCTGCCGCATGACCTGGTACGTGGGTGATCGCCATGAATACAACGCAAGCCTTAAGGAACTGGGGGCTGCCTACCGAGAAACCATCGGCAGGAACTTTCCCGTGATGACCGCGATACAAGTGGCGGGTTTCGTCGAGGAAGGTGCCAAACTGGAAATCGAAGTCACCGCGGTTCTGCCCGATTGATGCAATCAAAATGAACGCGCAGCCGACGAACTATGACCTGCTGTACAACCCGCGTTTGACGGTAAGCGGATTTCCGCAGATCGTCGAACGCTGGCAGCGCAGTACGGAGAAGGCGCGGGCCAGCCTCGAATGCTATCTGGATGTTCCGTACGGCACGGACGAAACGGAGAAGATGGATATCTTCCGTGCCCGCGGGCCGAGCAAAGGACTGCTGATGTTCATCCACGGCGGCTACTGGCGTGCGCTCGACAAGGGCGAGTTTTCGTTTATCGCCCCCGCGCTCGCGAACGCCGGCATCACCGTCGCGGTGCCGAACTACGCGCTCTGCCCAGGCGTTGAGGTCAGGGACATCGTGATGCAAATCGTTCAAGCCTGTGCCTGGCTGTACCGCAATGGCGGCAACTTCGGCGCACCCGGCGGCAGGCTGCATGTGGCGGGCCATTCCGCGGGCGGTCACCTGGCGGCGATGATGCTGGCCTGCCGCTGGCCCGACTACGCCCGCGATCTACCGAAACGGCTGATCCGCGCAGCCCTTTCGGTGAGCGGCGTATACGACCTCACCGAGATCGTAAAGGTACCCACCGTTAACTGCGACGTTAGATTGACCGAAAAGAGCGCCCTCGCCGTAAGCCCTGCATTCATGCCACCGGCCACTGACGCGCCTCTCTACACCGCGGTGGGCGAAGAGGAAAACCAGGGCTTCCACGTTCAAAATGCGCTCATCGCCAAGCGCTGGAGACGGGTACATGCGGGCCACGTTGCCTGCCAAGGTGACAACCACTTCACCGTACTTGACGAGCTAACACGCCCCGACAGCGCACTGTTCGGAGCCGTGCTCCGGATGATACAGATCTGAGACCGGCAACATTTCACCGTGCAAGCCAGGCGATTGCTGCTCGATTCGTTCCGCACGGCGGTCGCAGCCGCCGATCCGCTGAAGATTGTTTCGGCGCACCTGCCGCCACCACCGCGTGGCAGGACGCTGGTGGTGGGCGCGGGCAAGGCCGCCGCCGCCATGGCAGTCGCCGTCGAGCAGCATTGGCCAGCGAACGCTCCGCTTGACGGTCTGGTCATTACGCGCTACCGGCACGGCCTGCTCGGCAGCCGCATAAAGGTGATAGAGGCGGGCCATCCGGTTCCCGATCAAACCGGTGAAGCCGCGGCGAAGGAAATCCTGCGGGTTACGCGCGGGCTCGAAACCGACGATTTTCTGCTGGTGCTTGTATCAGGCGGTGGTTCAGCGCTGCTGTCATTGCCCGCGGAGGGCATCACCATGGGTGATCTGATAGCCACGACGAACGAATTGCTGTTCTGCGGCGCGCCGATACAGGAAATTAACGCTGTTCGCAAACACCTGTCGGCGCTTCAGGGCGGCCGTCTGGCAGCGGCATGCAAGGCGCCTGTACTCGCGCTGGTCATATCGGATGTCACGGGCGACGATCCCACACACGTCGGATCCGGGCCCTGCGCCCCGGATCCGACGACATACACCGACGCGCTCGACATTCTCGATCGTTACCGCCTAAATGCCCCAACGGCCGTGCGCGTGCACTTGGAACGAGGCGCGCTCGGGGCCATCGCGGAAACCCCGAAACCAGGAAACCCGATATTTGCCCGCGTCGAGAACCGCGTTATCGCGACCGCCCAAGCATCATTGCAGGCCGCCGCGCAGCATTTCCGTGACAACGGCGTCGCGGCAGCGATCCTCGGCGACAGCGTCACCGGTGAGGCAGCCGAAGTGGCCAAGGTCCACAGTGCGATCGCACGCCAGGTAAAGGCGTATGGCGAGCCATGGAACTCGCCTGTCGCTCTGATCTCAGGAGGAGAATGCACGGTCACAGTCGACACCGGCGGCACCGGACGCGGAGGCCGCTGCAGTGAATTTCTGCTTTCGCTCGCGGTCGATCTGGCAGGCGCAAGCGGCGTGCACGCAATTGCCTGCGACACCGACGGGATCGACGGCACCGAGGACAACGCGGGCGCGATGCTCGCCCCGGACACCCTTGCCCGCGCGGCCGCGCTAGGACTCGACGCGGTAAAATTGCTGGAAGCGCATGACAGCTACGGATTTTTTTCTGCCCTATCCGACCTCGTGGTTTGCGGACCAACGCGCACTAACGTCAACGATTACCGGGCCGTCCTGATCGCTTGATCGGGCCGCCTATTTCCGATTTACACCTTCCATTGACAAAGGACTGACATGGCCCACATTCTGCGCACAGCCCCCTCGATGCTCCTGAACATCGCCCGCCCGTCCGTAGTCCCGGGTTCACCCGCGGGCGGCTCGCCATCGACCGCCGGACCGGTAGATCCCAGTCTGATCGAAGATCTGGCCGCGGCCAACCGCATTCTCGCTGACCAGGGGGTGCTCGACGGCTACGGACACGTGAGCCTGCGACACCCCGGAAATCCGGAGCGCTACCTGATGTCGCGCTCGCTGGCCCCTGAACTGGTGACTGTATCGGACATCATGGAATACGACCTCGACAGCAATCCGGTGGACCAGCGTGGCCGCACCATGTATCTGGAGCGATTCATTCACGGTGAAATCTACAAGGCGCGGCCGGAAGTCAACTGCGTCGTGCACAGCCACTCGCCCGCCGTCGTGCCTTTTGGCGTGTCGTCGGTACCGCTGCGAGCGCTCTATCACATGAGCGCGTTCCTGACCGGGGGGGTACCGCTTTTCGAAATCCGCAACGCCGGGGGCATGACTGACCTGCTGGTGCGCAATCCGGACCTGGGACGCGCCCTGGCGAAAACGTTGGCCGACAAACCGGTCGCTCTGATGCGAGGACACGGCAACGTCGTTGTCGGTCCTGACATACAGCTTGCGGTCTACCGCGCTGTCTACACTGAAGTCAACGCTCGCCTACAGGTTCAGGCCATCATGCTCGGCGGAAGCGTCACCTACCTCGAACCGGAAGAAGGCGTACTGGCCGCAACCAACATTGCCGGTACAATCGGACGTCCCTGGGAGCTTTGGAAGAAAAAGGCTCTGCGGAAGTAATATTTCCAACCATCATGCAACCACATTCGAAGCCGAAGCATTTTGGCGTACGCTGAAAAGACTAGATCATGGGACCAGACATTACTAATAGAACGATTTTTGGGTACGCGCGGCTGCTGTCTTTCGCGATAGCCGCGATGTTCATGCTATCCATCCTTGCCCCGCGAATCGTCGCGGCGCAGGCGGCCCCGATTCCCGATCGGCATTCCAGTGCCCGGCTCGACTCCGTCGCCAGGCTGTTGGCAGGCTTGCCGCCCACGTTGAGCGAGCATGAGACCCTGGCACAGACCCCAGCCTGGAAGGAGCACAGCGACGCGATCCAGGGTTCATGGTCAAAGGTTCGCGATGGACAGCAGGTCGCGCTGAAGGCGTGGCGTGATGCCGAACTTCCTCACGGCTGTCCGGTCGGGCAAACGGCGTTGTATCCGTTCAGCGGTCCAGACTTTCTGAACGTGTACTGGCTGTTCCCGGACTGCACCAACATCGTGATGTTCGGACTCGAGCGGATCGGCGACGTACCCAAGGTCGAAACGATGTCGGAAAAGGAGTTCACGAACCTACTTGTGAACGTGCGCGGTTTCATGGTCAACCTGTTTGTGCGCAACTACTTCGTCACGGACACCATGCTCAAGAGTCTCGGCAGAAACCGGTTACGGGGAGTGGTTCCGGTGTTCCTGGTGTCGATGGCGCTCTCAGGAGTCGAAGTGCTTCGCGTCACGCCGCTCGATCCGCCCGTGCCGCTCACCAAGTCCGCGCTGACCACATCCGGCCAAACCGATGCATTGCCGAAGGAAAGGGTTCGAAAGCGCAAACTCAGAGGCGTCTTGATCGACTTTCGTCGCTCCGGTTCGACTCAGATCCAGAATCTGAAATACTTCTCCCTGGATGCTACGGATGCCGCGATGGCAGATTATCCGGAGTTCCTCGATTACCTGCGCACGCTGGCGCCGGCGACCACGCTGATCAAGTCAGCGTCGTACCTGCTGCATGGTCACGAGTTTTCCCGCTTGCGCGACGTTATTCTCGATGCGAGCGTGTTCCTGGTGCAGGATGACACCGGGCTGCCTTACGCACGGCTTCGCAAGCGCGGCTGGGAGATAGCTGTCTATGGAACATATGAAGTGCCGATTCCGCCGTTCCAGGGGGCCTACCAGAAGGGATTGGCTGCTGCGTACGAAAAGCAAAAGCCGAAACCGCTGCCGTTTCGGTTCGGTTACCAGCTCATCAGCAAGCGGGAAAATCGCTCGAACCTGATGGTTGCCCGTCTGTCCTCGCGCCCCAACCCAGCACCTACCCGCTGACGTGGCACATTTCGCGTTGGCGGCCTTGGTGGCATGGCTCCTGGCCTCCATGCAGGCGGTCGACGAATCGACGATGCGGCCTGAAATCCACAGTACGAGCTTCGTGACCTCCGACGGCGTGCGCCTGCACGTGCTCGAGGCTTGTCCGAGCGGCGCTGATGGCACCACTGCGCAATCCCCGGTAATTGCCTTCGTCCCGGGCTGGTCCATGCCCGCGTCGATTTGGCGTGAGCAGCTTGTTGACCTAGGAGCAGGGCATTGCGTTGCAGCGCTCGATCCGCGCGGACAGGGGGAGTCGGACATTGCGCCGGGTGGCTATACCATTGCGAGGCGTGCAGAAGACATACACGAGTTTGCAGCGCGTTACCCGCGCGTCGTCCTCGTAGCGTGGTCCCTCGCGGCGCTCGAAGCGCTCGAGTACGTTGACCGCTACGGTCATGCGAAGCTCGACGCTCTCGTGCTGGTAGACAGCAGCGTCGGAGAGAATCCAGCGCCTCCGTCGGGGCACCGATTTACCGATGCGCTCAAAAGCGACCGCCGTGCCACCATCGAAGAATTCGTGAAAAACATATTTCGATCGCCGCGTCCTGCGCCTGAACTTGCCGAACTGTCGGAAGCGGCGCTGCGCATGCCGCTCGAGGCGAGCCTGTCGCTCTTTCCGCGGACACTCCCCCGGGAACACTGGAGTCGTATCGCGAGAGGCTTTCCCAAACCGCTGCTGTACGTCGTCAGTGCGCAGTTCGCCGAGCAGGCGAAATCGCTGCAACAGCACCGACCGGCGACGCGCGTAACGGTTTTCGCGGATGCCGGGCACGCCTTGTTCGTCGACGAGGCGTCGCGATTCACTTCGCTGTTGGCAGATTTCGTCGGCGAAGCAACCGACCGGACGCCAGCGCCAAAGCAACAGTGACGCTGGAGCAGCCGAATCCCATATAAGAACGACGCAAACGCTTGGAAGCAGAACGGATTTCTCCTTGCGGGTGCTCCGGCTCAACCCGCCCAGCTAACCGGATCTCCAATCTGCAATCCGAGGGCACCGGCTGCGTTGCCGCAGTTCATCGCGATTTCGACCAGTCCGTGGCTGTTTATGTACCAGAGCAGACTGCCCCGTGAAACATCGCCAAATACCCGGGCGCGGTCGATCCGACGACCCTTCGCGTGTAGGATCTTTTCGGCGTTCGCATGATCCGCTCGGATCCCGGTGCACGCGTTTCCATAGTGATCAATGTAGATGATCTGCTCAAGGTCGTCGGCACCAAAGTCGTTGGCGAGTGCCGCGAGCGTTTGCAGCTGACCCGGCGTCAGGGTCCCTGCCGCGATCTGTGCCGCGATCGGCGCGAACAGGTCGCGGCCGTGAAACGAATCCGATAGCCCGACCGGCCGCCAGACGATGCTCCAGAACCGCTTCTCAGCGGCGCGGGCGGCGACCACCGACAGCAGACCGTTGTCAGGACCAACGAAGTGCCGACCAGCAGCGTGCATCACGATCGGGCGGCGCGTGCCGCCAACGCCAGGGTCAATCACGCACAGGAAGACGCTGCCTTCCTGGAAACTGTCCTTGAGCGCATCCAGCAGGTGCGCTGCAGCCCGAATATTGAAGGCCTGCAGATCGTGCGCCAGATCGATCACCGAAGCGTGCGGCGCGAGTCTGTGCAGGACGGATTTCACCTGTCCAACGTAGATGTCCGCCGTCCCAAAATCGGTAAATAGCACTATGTCCACGGACGCATTCTAGCGGTCGAATCGATTCGAGGCCGCGGCCAGAATCGGCCCGCGCACGCTCGCCCCGCGATCCAAGCCGCGTTGCAGCAGCAATGAAAAAGCCGGGCAAGCCCGGCTTTTTCACATTATCTCCGAGCGGAATCAGGATTGGACCGCCTCGGTCGTCGCCGTCGCAGGGGTTGATTCCGCGGGGCGATCGAGCAACTCCACCAGCGCCATCGCGGCATTATCCCCCTGCCTAAACCCGAATCTCAAAATGCGCAAATAGCCGCCAGGACGCTTGGCGTAACGCGGTCCGAGTTCGTCAAAAAGCTTGGTAACCATGGCGCGGTCACGCAACCGGTTGAATGCCAGGCGCCGGTTAGCGACGGTCGCCGCCTTGCCGAGGGTGATCATCGGCTCCACCACGCGCCGCAGCTCCTTTGCCTTGGGCAGCGTAGTCTTAATGACCTCATGCTTGAGCAGCGAATTGGTCATGTTTCGGAGCATCGCCAGCCGATGGCTGCTCGTGCGATTCAGTTTTCGTAGTCCCAGGCGGTGACGCATATGGCGTGCCTCGTTTTCTCTCTTACACTTCAGGTACGGACGGTTTCCAGCCCTGCGGGCGGCCAGTTCTCGAGCTTCATCCCGAGAGTCAGCCCGCGTGAGGCAAGGACCTCCTTGATCTCGTTGAGCGACTTGCGCCCCAGATTTGGCGTCTTCAGCAACTCGGTCTCGGTGCGCTGGATCAGGTCTCCAATGTAATAGATATTCTCAGCCTTGAGGCAATTCGCCGACCGCACGGTAAGTTCAAGATCGTCCACCGGTCTTAGCAGAATTGGGTCGACTTGCGGCGAGCGCTTTTCCTCTATAGCGGGAGCTGTACCTTCCAGCGCGGCAAATACTGACAACTGCTCTACCAGTATGCGCGCGGCGTAGCGAATTGCCTCTTCAGGTTCGATTACGCCACTCGTCTCGATATCGATGATAAGTTTATCAAGGTCGGTACGCTGCTCGACACGCGCCGATTCAACGGCGTAGGACACGCGCCGCACGGGCGAGAACGATGCATCGAGTATGATCCTTCCGATACCTTTGGACTCTTCCGGGATCAGCCGCAGGTTGCCGGGCACATATCCCCGCCCCTTCTCGACCTTGATTTGCATTTCCAGCTTGCCCCCCGGCGCGATGTGGGCGATAACGTGCTCGGGATTGACCACCTCCACGTCATGCGTTACCTCGATGTCCCTCGCGGTTACCGCGCCCTCGCTCTTTTTCGCCAGCCGCAGAAGGGCCTCTTCGCGGTTGTGCAGCTTGAGCACCACACCTTTGAGATTGAGGAGAATGTCGACGACATCCTCCTGCACCCCATCGATCGTGGAGTACTCGTGCAGCACACCGTCGATCTGCACCTCGGTCGCGGCAAATCCCGGCATCGACGAAAGCAATACCCGGCGTAATGCGTTGCCCAAAGTGTGGCCGTAGCCGCGTTCAAACGGCTCCATCGTCACCTTCGCGTGATTGGGCGCGATGGTTTGTACATCGATGATGCGGGGTTTTAGAAATCCACTTGTTTGCATTAGGCGCCCTCGAAAATTACTTCGAATACAGCTCGACGACGAGGCTTTCATTGATAGTGGACGACAAATCGCTGCGCGCTGGCAGCGCCTTGAACTTGCCTTTCATGGCTTTCATGTCCACCTCAATCCATTCGGGGAAACCGCGCGTCCCAGCGGCATCGATCGCCCCTTTGATTCGCAGCTGGTTTCTTGCCTTCTCCACCACCTCAATGGTGTCGCCCGGCCGCACCAAATAAGAAGGAATATTGACCCGCTTTCCGTTCACCAGGATTCCGTTATGCCTTACGACCTGGCGTGCTTCAGTGCGCGATGAACCGAACCCCATGCGGTAGGCCACCGTGTCGAGCCGCGATTCAAGCAGCTGCAGCAGGTTTTCTCCGGCCACGCCCTTGCGCCGATCTGCCTCCTGATAGATCGAGCGGAACTGGCGTTCGAGCACGCCGTACATCCGCCGTAGCTTTTGCTTTGCGCGCAACTGCTTTCCGAAATCAGAAAGGCGGCTGCCGCTCTTCTGACCGTGCTGTCCCGGCGCGTAGCTGCGGCGCTCTATAGCGCACTTATCGGTAAAACATTTTTCCCCTTTAAGGAAGAGCTTTTCTCCCTCTCGACGGCACTGGCGGCATTTCGGGTCAAGATTACGGGCCATAATTGCGTTCCTCAGATCCGACGCCGCTTCGGCGGCCTGCAACCATTGTGGGGCACCGGTGTCACATCGGCGATACTGGTAATTTTCATTCCCAAGGCGTTGAGCGCGCGCACAGCGGACTCGCGTCCGGGACCCGGGCCTTTGATGCGTACTTCGAGATTCTTTACTCCACATTCCTGCGCCATACGCCCGGCCTGCTCCGCCGCGACCTGTGCCGCAAACGGCGTCGACTTGCGCGACCCCTTGAATCCGTTGGACCCGGACGTCGCCCAGGCCAGTGCATTACCCTGGCGATCGGTGATGGTCACGATAGTGTTGTTGAACGACGCATGGACGTGCGCGATACCTTCGGCAACATTCTTCTTAACCTTCTTGCGTACCCGTGAGGCAGTAGCGGGTTTTGCCATTTCTTCGATCCTTAGTTATCCGTTATCCGCGCTCGCGCGCGGTTTCGCAGTTGGTAGCGTTTTAGCCCTTGCTAGGCGCTGACTGAATCTTCACGGCAGCTTTGCGCGGGCCTTTGCGTGTGCGGGCGTTGGTCTTGGTGCGCTGCCCTCGCACTGGCAGCCCCTTGCGGTGCCGTTGCCCCCGGTAACAACCGAGGTCCATCAACCGCTTGATGTTCATGGAAACCTCGCGACGAAGGTCACCCTCGACCGCGAACCGCGCCACCTGCTCCCGCAATCGGTCCATCTCGGATTCCGAAAGGTCCTTGATCTTGATATTGTTCTTGACGCCGGCAGCCGCGCAGATCGCACCCGCCCGTGGACGACCAATACCGTAGATCGCCTGCAGAGCGATCTCGACGTGCTGGTGATTCGGAATGTTCACCCCCGCGATGCGAGCCATGCGATGCTCCTAGTGGTGCGAAAAATAAACCAAATATTATAAGCTGAAACGGGACTCCGAGCTAGCCTTGGCGTTGCTTGTGCCGGGCGTCCTTGCATATCACCCGAACGACGCGTTTTCGCCTAATAATCTTGCAATTGCGACAGATCTTTTTCACTGAAGCCAGAACCTTCATTTGCCACTCCTTGGGGCCTCTTAAGTCGGCCCCCGTCGTTTTGCATGTTCACTTTGCACGGAAGACAATCCGACCCTTTGTCAGATCATAGGGGGTGAGTTGCACTGTCACCTTATCTCCCGGAAGAATGCGGATATAGTGCATCCTCATCTTGCCCGATATAAATGCATGTATTACGTGTCCGTTTTCAAGCTTCACCTTGAAGGTTGCGTTGGGTAGGTTTTCCTGAACCTCCCCCTGCATTTCAATGACGTCTTCCTTCGCCATAAAGCTATCTGCTCGGGAACCCGGCCCCCTTGAAGTTAGCTTTCTTGAGCAGGCTCTCGTACTGGTGCGTCATGATGTACGCCTGTACCTGCGCCATAAAATCCATGGTCACGACGACGATAATGAGTAGCGAGGTCCCGCCGAAATAAAACGGTACGTTCCACTTCAGAATTAGAAACTCTGGTAGCAGACAAACCAGGGTCACGTAGATCGCTCCGGCAAGCGTCAGCCGCAACAGTATCTTCTCGATGTAACGCGACGTCTGGTCGCCAGGTCGTATCCCCGGGACAAACGCCCCGGACTTCTTCAGGTTGTCGGCTGTTTCCTTCGGGTTGTACTGCAGCGCGGTGTAGAAGAAACAGAAAAATATGATCGCGGCTGCATAGAGCATCACATAAACCGGCTGCCCCGGGGAAAGGGTACTCGCGAGATCCTTTATCGCGACGCCTAATGCCGCATTGATTTGCCACTCCCCGAGGAGTTCCAGCACGTTGCCGCTCGCTACATCGCTGGTGAACCAGTTTGCCAATGTCGTGGGAAATAGAATGATCGAGGACGCGAAAATCGGCGGAATCACGCCGGCCATATTGAGCTTGAACGGTAGGTGTGAACTCTGCCCGCCGTAAACCTTATTGCCGACTTGGCGCTTGGCGTAATTCACGAGAATCTTGCGCTGGCCCCGCTCGACAAAACACACTGCCCAGGTCACTACCGCGACTGCCGCACAAATAAGCAACGCCGTCAACGGATGCATCGCGCCGGTACGAACAAGTTCGAGCATCCCGGCAATCGCGCTGGGAAGCCCTGCCGCGATGCCTGCGAAAATTATGATTGAAATGCCATTTCCTAGACCGCGCTCGGTGACCTGTTCACCCAACCACATGAGGAACATCGTGCCCGTTACCAGCGTGGTCACTGTAGTAAAACGGAACAAGAGCCCGGGGTCCATCACCAGCCCGGGCTGAGACTCCAACGCGATGGAAATACCTGTCGCCTGAAATAGCGCCAACAGCACGGTGCCGTAACGCGTGTACTGGGTAATCTTGCGCTGCCCCGCCCCGCCTTCCTTGCGCAGTGCCTCGAGTTGGGGAGACACGGCCGTCATCAGCTGCATGATTATCGAAGCAGATATGTAAGGCATGATTCCGAGCGCAAAAATGGTGAAACGACTCAGTGCGCCGCCCGAGAACATATTGAACAAGCCAAGAATTCCCCCCTGTTGCCCCTGAAATAGCTCGGCGAGTTTAATCGGATCGATACCCGGAACCGGGATGTGCGCCCCGAGACGAAATACGATCAGCGCGCCGGCCAGAAACAGCAGTCGCTTGTTCAGGTCGCCGTACTTGCCGGACTTGCCAAGTTGAGGATTCGAGGTTGCCATCTAATCCAGGCCCTAAGCGTCCTTTTTGACTTTCGTTTTGGGCTTGGCGTCCGTTCTTGCCTTTGCTTCGACCTTGGGCTCGGCCTTCTTCTTGGCCTTGACCGGTTTGTCCCCCGTCCCGCCTGCTTGCTTGTCGGCCGATCTCGCCTCGGCTCTAGCCTTCGCCTTCGCCAGGTAGGCCTTCCTACGTTCGGCCTTCTTGCCCTCTACAACTTTCAATTGCGGCAACTCGACGCTCCCGCCAGCGGCCTCGATCGCAGCTTTGGCGCCCTTGCTCACGGCGATTCCCTTGAGCGCAAGCTTGCGCAGGAGTCGGCCGGCGAGAATCACCTTTGCCCTTGAGGCCCTCCGGGGTACGACACCGCCGGCCTTCAGAATGTCCAGATCCACCGTGTCGCCCGCAACCCGCTCCAGATCCGCTAAGCGCGCCTCGGCGGTGTCGCCACGCATGCGCGACACGAAACCCCGCTTTGGAAGTCTCCGCTGGAGGGGCATCTGCCCGCCCTCGAAGCCTACCTTGTGGAAACCGCCCGCACGCGAACTCTGGCCCTTATGGCCACGACCAGCAGTCTTGCCGAAGCCCGATCCAATTCCGCGACCAACCCTGCGGCGCTCACGGTTGGCGCCAGGCGCCGGTTTGAGGTCATTTAGATTCATCTAGCCCTCACAGCGAACAAGATACTGCACGGCGCGGATCATGCCTCGCACCTGCGGTGTATCCACGACTTCGACGGAATGATTAATGCGCCGCAGACCCAAGCCGCGGATCGTCGCCCGATGGGCTTGCTTGCAGCCGATAATGCTCTTCGTGAGCGTCACCTTGATCTTCTTGTCTGCCATATCGTCCCTTTCAGCTGCTGATTTCTTCCACCGACTTTCCGCGTTTGGCCGCCATTTCCGCGGGGGTATTCATCCTCCGCAGCCCATCCAGCGTTGCACGAACCACGTTATAGGGATTGGTCGAACCAAGGCATTTTGCCAACACGTTGGTCACTCCCATCACCTCGAACACAGCCCGCATCGGTCCACCAGCAATGATCCCGGTGCCGTCAGAGGCAGGCTGCATCAGCACCCTGGACGCGCCATGCTGGCCAATCACCGCGTGCTGCAACGTACCACCCTTGAGGGTGACGCGAAACATCTGGCGACGTGCCTCTTCCAGCGACTTCTGCATGGCGACCGGTACCTCGCGGGCCTTTCCCTTTCCCATCCCGACCCCGCCGTCTCCGTCACCAACGACGGTGAGCGCAGCAAAGCTCATTATTCGACCGCCCTTGACCACCTTAGTCACACGGTTGATCGAAACCATCTTTTCACGCAGACCGTCGCCGCGTTCCTCGCCGCCTTGCATCCTAGGTTGCATTCTTGCCATCGTGCTTCCTCTGCGTTACCCGTACTTTTCTGTTGAGTCTGCAAACGGGGGTTGCGCCCCCATGGTCCATACGGCCTAAAACTTTAGTCCGGCCTCGCGCGCAGCATCGGCCAGCGCCTTTACCCTGCCATGGTATTTGTATCCAGATCGGTCGAACGCAACCTGTTCAATTCCCAGTTGCTTGGCTCTTTCCGCAATGCGCTTGCCGACCGCGGTCGCGCCTACCTTGTTGCCTCCGTTAGCAAGTTCCGCGCGGATTTCCTTCTCTGCCGTCGAGGCGCTGGTCAACACGCGGCTGCCGTCGGAGGAAAACAACTGCGCATAGATGTGCGTATTGGTGCGATGGACCGCCAAACGCACTGTCTTGAGCTGGTGGATCTTGCGTCTGGTCTGTGCGGCTCGGCGCAATCGTTCCGTTCGCGTGTTCTTCATACCCCGTTACCCCTCATTTCTTCTTGGTCTCTTTAATGACCACCTGCTCGCCGGCATACCGGACACCTTTGCCTTTGTACGGCTCCGGCGGACGATAGGCGCGCACTTCAGCAGCGACCTGACCCACCTGTTGTTTATCCACGCCTCTGATCAGGATCTCGGTCTGCGTCGGTGTCTCGACTTTTATGCCCTTGGGCATGGTGTGCACCACGGGGTGGGAAAAACCGAGAGCCAAGTTAAGTGTATCCCCCTGCACCTGAGCACGGTATCCGACACCGACCAGATTGAGCCTTCTCTCAAAGCCCTTGGACACGCCATGCACCATGTTGGCTGTGAGCGCGCGCAGCGTCCCGGACATCGCGTTCCCAGTGATATCGCCTTCACGGGGCTCGAACAAGAGCTGGTCACCGTCCTTTCGGACGTTCACGCTGTCGTCGAGACTTTGCGAGAGCGTCCCAAGCGGCCCCTTGACCGAAATCGCCCCTTCGGAAATCGCCACGTCGACGCCCTTGGGAACTACGATTGGATTCTTGCCTATTCGGGACATGGCTATTCCCTCACGCCACGATGCATAGCACTTCGCCGCCGACACCGGTGGCGCGCGCCTTGCGGTCTGTCATCAAACCCTTCGAGGTCGACACGATGGCGATCCCGAGGCCATTCATCACGCGTGGTATGTTTTCGCATCCTCTGTAGATACGGAGACCGGGCCGGGACACGCGTTCGATCTTCTCGATGACGGGCCGCCCGGCGTAATACTTCAGGCTTATCTCGATCTCCGGTTTGCCATCGCTCTGACGCAGTGAAAAACCGTCTATATAGCCTTCGTCTTTGAGTACCTGCGCGAGCGCAGCCTTGAGTTTCGAGGCAGGCATGTTGACCGATGCCTTGTGTACCGCCTGCGCGTTACGGATTCGAGTCAACATGTCGGAAATGGGGTCGGTCATGCTCATGCGCGGCCTCCTGTTACCAACTCGCCTTGATCACGCCGGGGATCTCCCCCCGCATCGCGATCTCGCGCAACTTGTTTCGTCCCAATCCGAATTTGCGGTACACGCCACGTGGCCGACCGGTCAGCGCGCAGCGGTTTCGAAGCCGCACTGGACTCGCATCCCGCGGCAGCTGCTGGAGCTTGGCACGCGCCTCGCTTCGCTCCTCATCGGAACGCTTCGGGTCGTTGACGATTTCAATGATCCGGGCGCGACGAGCGGCGAATTTCTCCACTGTCTTACGGCGTTTGCTATCGCGATTGATAAGGGCAATCTTAGCCATAATATTTCCTTCAATTGCTCTTGAAGGGAAAACGAAACGCGGCGAGAAGCGCTCGCGCCTCCTCATCGGTCTTCGCCGTGGTGGTAATACTGATATTCATACCCCGCAAGGCGTCGATCTTGTCGTACTCGATTTCCGGAAAGATGATCTGTTCCTTGATACCCAGGCTGTAATTCCCGCGTCCATCGAAGGCGCGCGAGGATATTCCACGAAAGTCGCGTATGCGCGGAATCGCGACCGAAACCAGGCGATCAAGAAATTCGAACATGCGCTTGCCACGCAGCGTCACCATACAGCCGACGGGATAGCCCTCGCGAACCTTGAACGTCGCAATCGACGTCTTGGCCTTGGTGATCACTGGCTTCTGGCCCGCGATCTTGGTCATGTCCGAGACAGCATTGTCCAGAATCTTCTTGTCCGCAGTCGCCTCACCCACGCCCATGTTGAGTGTTATTTTCGAAATACGTGGAACTTGCATCGTCGTCTTGTACCCGAACTGCTGCTTCAGGTCTGGGACGACCTTTTCGTGAAAGTAGGATTGCAATCGAGCCATAGTTGTTCTCTGTCAAATCATTGGTTTAGACATCGACCATTTCACCGTTCGACTTGAAAACGCGAACCTTGCGACCATCCTCGATCACCTTGACGGCGACACGATCGGCCTTCTTCGTTTGAGGGTTGTACAGCGCGACGTTGGAAATATGGATCGGCATGTCCTTTTCGACAATCCCGCCAGGCTGCCCCTTCATTGGGTTGGGGCGCTGATGTTTCTTGACCCGGTTGACGCCTTCCACAAGAACGAAGTTCTTTTCGACGCGTCGAAGAACGGTTCCCCGCTTGCCCTTATCCCGCCCCGCGATGACGACGACATCGTCCCCTTTTCGAATTCTCTCCATGTTCAAGCTCCTCGTCCCGTTGCCCGCTACAGAACTTCCGGAGCGAGCGACACGATCTTCATGAAACGCTCGGTACGCAATTCGCGCGTTACCGGGCCAAATATCCGTGTCCCGATCGGCTCGAGTTTGGGAGTGAGCAACACAGCCGCATTGGAGTCGAAGCGGATCAGTGATCCGTCCCCGCGGCGCACGCCTTTGGCCGTACGCACCACGACAGCACTGTATATTTCACCTTTCTTGACACGCCCGCGCGGTGCGGCATCCTTTACAGTGACCTTGATCACGTCACCTATGCTGGCATAGCGGCGCTTCGAGCCGCCAAGCACCTTGATGCACATCACTGACCGCGCGCCAGTGTTGTCGGCGACGTCCAGTACAGTCTGCATTTGAATCATTTTTCCTCTCCAACTTGTCCCGCCTCGGCGGCGGACAGTTTTGGACCCCGTCCAGGGAAAGACCCGCCACTCGCAGCACCTCGGCGCCGCACCCCGATTAGCGTAACCGGCTAGGCGGAAAAGCCTGTGATTCTAAAACAATTTTTAGCCAATTAGCAAGCGGAATTCGCTTAAACCACTTTCACCTTTTGCACCAACTTGGCCACGCGCCAGGCCTTGGTCTTTGAGATTGGCCTGCATTCCTCGATTATCACGAGATCGCCTTCTTGACACTCGTTTTTCTCATCGTGCGCGTGGTATTTCCTCGAGCGAGTGACGATCTTTCCGTAGAGCGGATGAGTGACTCTGCGTTCAATTAACACGGTTATCGTCCTGTCCATCTTGTCACTGACGACACGGCCGATCAGTGTACGGTGAGATTTCCTCTGTTCACTCATTTGTTCGCCACTCATTTCGCCACCGCCTTGTCACGCATAATGGTGCGCACCCGCGCGATATCCCGCCGCACCTTCTTGATTTGGCTACTGTTTGAAAGCTGTTGAGTCCCCTTCTGCATGCGCAGCGAGAACTGCGCCTTTAGAAGCGCCTGAAGTTCCTGGGTCAGCTGCACCTCGTCTTTGGCACGAAGCTCGTTGGATTTCATCTCTTACCCCACCATTCGTTGGACGAATGTTGTCCGCAGCGGCAACTTCGCCGCCGCGAGCGCGAATGCCTCACGCGCCATCGGTTCGTCCACTCCGTCCATCTCATAGAGCACCTTGCCGGGCCGGATCTGGGCGATGAAATACTCGGGATTCCCCTTCCCGTTTCCCATGCGGACCTCCGCAGGTTTCTGCGAGATCGGTTGGTCCGGAAAAATGCGGATCCATATGCGCCCGCCGCGCTTGATATGGCGTGTCATCGCACGCCGCGCAGCCTCGATTTGGCGCGACGTTATGCGTCCTCGCGTGGTTGCCTTAAGGCCGAATTCGCCGAATGACACCTTGTTTCCGCGCGTGGCGACGCCGCGGTTTCGTCCCTTTTGTTGCTTACGGTATTTGGTTCTTGCTGGCTGCAGCATGTGTATCTCCTACTGTTTCTCTCCGGAGCCGGCCGGTGGTTCTTTAGGCTTGCGCGTCCGCTTTACCGCGGCCTTGGGTTTGGCGGCCTGTGTTTCCTCTGGCTTGGATCCCGGAGCTGCGGAAGTATCCGTCTTGGCGGAAGCATCGCCGGTTACCACCTTGCGCGTACGCGGACGCGCAGGCTTGGGTTTGACATCCGCCCCGGCCTCGCGGCGGCCTTCGGCTTTCAGTTCGCTCTGCGCCTGCGCGCCCTCGATCTTTGCGCTCGCTCCGACCGCAGACTTCTTGACACGCTTGGTTGCCGCCCGCTCCTCCGTGGCAGAAGGTAATGCGGGTGCAGCTGGCTGATCGCCTTTACCGGCCACCTCGCCTTTGTATACCCAGACTTTGATTCCGATCACGCCGTAGGTTGTCTTGGCTTCGGAAAAACCGTAGTCGATGTCAGCGCGCAGCGTGTGCAGTGGAACGCGCCCCTCGCGGTACCACTCCGTGCGCGCAATCTCTATCCCGTTCAGTCGCCCTGCACTCATAATCTTTATGCCCTGCGCGCCGAGTCTCATTGCGTTCTGCATCGCTCGCTTCATGGCGCGTCGGAACATAATTCGTTTTTCAAGCTGCTGTCCAATCGAATCCGCAATAAGCTGCGCATCGACCTCTGGCTTGCGCACTTCCTCGATGTTCACATGCACCATCTGCACTCCGAGGAGTCTGCGCAAATCTGCTTTCAGCATCTCTATGTCTTCGCCCTTCTTCCCGATCACAACACCGGGCCGCGCGCTGTGGATCGTTATGCGTGCGTCCTTGGCGGGACGCTCGATCACCACTTTCGAGACCGACGCATGCGATAGTTTCTTCTTGAGATATTCACGCACCTTGAGATCTTCGTTCAGCATCGGTCCAAAACTCTTGGCGTTCGCGAACCAGCGCGAACTCCAGTTCTTGTTGACCGCAAGCCGAAAACCAATCGGATGAATTTTCTGTCCCATGGCGTGTCCCTATGTTTTCGCCTTGCCGGAGATGCGTTTCTTCTGCGCATCGCCCACGGTCACGAACACGTGACACGTCTGTTTGCCGATCCGTGCGCCTCGCCCCTTGGCGCGCGCCGCAAAACGCCTCAATGTCGCTGCTTTCTCGACCAATACCCGGGTAACTCTAAGTTCGTCCACGTCCGCGCCGTCATTGTGTTCGGCATTGGCAATTGCCGACTCGAGCACCTTCTTGATAATGCGCGCGCCCTTCTTGGGGCTAAAAGCGAGCGCGTTCAACGCCCGTTCCACCGGTAAACCGCGGATCTGGTCAGCGACCAGTCGTCCCTTCTGGGCCGAAAGCCGCACACTGTAGAGCTTAGCTTGCGTTTCCATTAAGGAGCCCTCCGTCACTTCTTCGGGGCCGCGGGTGCAGCAACTTTCTTGTCACCCGAATGGCCTTTGAAGGTACGTGTCATAGCAAACTCCCCGAGTTTGTGTCCCACCATGTTCTCGGATATGTACACCGGCACATGTTGCTTTCCGTTGTGAACCGCGATGGTCAGGCCCACGAAATCCGGAAGCACGGTAGAACGGCGAGACCAAGTCTTGATCGGCCGTTTGTCGCTTGTGCCGCGGATCGCCTCCACCTTCTTCATCAAGTGCTGGTCGACAAACGGTCCCTTCTTAATCGAACGTGCCATGGTCAATCACCTCACTTCTTTTGGCGGAACTGGACGATCATTCCGCTCGTGCGCTTGTTCTTGCGCGTCTTGTAGCCCTTGGTCATCACGCCCCAGGGACTCACGGGATCCCTAGCGGCGGCCGTTTTGCCTTCGCCACCACCGTGCGGATGGTCGATCGGGTTCATCGCGACACCGCGTACCGTCGGCCGAACGCCCCGCCAGCGCATCGCGCCCGCCTTGCCGATGGAGCGAAGATTGTGCTCCTCATTGCCTACCTCTCCGATGGTTGCGCGGCACTCGACCAGCACCTTACGGATCTCCCCGGAACGAAGGCGCAGTTGGGCATAGCTGCCTTCACGCGCAAGCAATTGCACCGAAGCCCCGGCAGCGCGCGCCAACTGCGCCCCTTTGCCCGGCTGCATCTCAATGCAGTGTATGGTGGATCCGACGGGTATGTTTCTCAAAGGCAACGAATTTCCCGACTTTATTGGGGCCTCCACGCCCGAAAGGAGTTGCGCTCCCACCGCCACGCCCTTAGGGGCCACGATGTACCGGCGTTCGCCGTCCGCATAACACAACAATGCGAGATTCGCACTTCGGTTCGGATCGTATTCGAGCCGTTCCACCCGGGCCGGTATGCCGTCCTTGTTACGCAGGAAATCGATCAGTCGATAGGCCTTCTTGTGCCCTCCGCCCTGGTGTCGCATCGTGATCCGGCCGGAATTATTGCGACCGGACTTTCGGTTCTTCCTCTCGGTAAGCGCGGCAACTGGCGCTCCCCTGTGAAGGTCCGCGTTGACGAGCCTCACAACGCCACGGCGGCCGTTCGAGGTCGGTTTGACTTTGACGAGCGCCATTGTCTACTCCATCGCCTGGAAGTTGATTTCTTGGCCTTGGACGAGCGAAACATACGCCTTCTTCCAATTACGGCGTCTGCCCATAATGCGTCCTGTCTTCTTTTCCTTGCCCTTCACGTTGGATACCTGCACGCCCTTGACCTTTACCTTGAACAGTAGTTCCACTGCCGCTTTGATCTCCGGTTTGGTAGCGCTGTCTGCCACCCGGAACACGACTTGGTTGTTCTTATCTCCGATAAATGTGCTCTTCTCGGAAACCGTCGGCGCCAGCAGCACAAGCATCAAACGCTCCTGATTTGCGCTCATTTCATCATCTCCTCAAACTTCTCGACCGCTCCCCTGGTCAGAAGCACGTTCTTGAACCTGACCAGCGATACCGGGTCCGCGTGCGCCACATCCAGCACGAGGACATTGGTCAGGTTTCTCGCCGACAGGTAAAGGTTCTGATCCGAACCTTCTATGATTACAAGAACGTGATCCAACCCCATGTCCTTTACCTTCCGGGCAAGCAGCTTGGTCTTCGGGGCGTCAATGGAAAACTTCTCCACGACTTTCAGGCGATCTTCGCGCGCGAGCTGAGACAGGATGGAAGCGATTCCGGCCCGGTACATCTTGCGGTTGACCTTCTGGCTGAAATTTTCGTCGGTCAGGTTCGGAAAAGTCTTGCCACCACCGCGCCAGATCGGATTCGCCATGTCGCCGGAACGAGCCCGCCCCGTGCCTTTCTGGCGCCACGGCTTCCTACCCGAGTGACGTACGTCGCTTCGGCCCTTTTGGGCGCGCGTGCCCGAGCGGCCATTGGCCTGGTAGGCAACCACGATCTGGTGGACCAGTGCTTCGTTGAATTCGCGGCCGAATAGGGCATCCGAGGCGGACAGCGTCGCCGCGCTCTGGCCTTGTTCATTGATGAGCTTGAGTTCCATCGCCATCCTCACTTCTTCTTAGACGGCGCGGTAGCGACTGCAACCGGCGCCTTCTTCGGCTTAACCGTCGGGCGAACGACGATGTCACGCTGCTTGCTTCCGGGAATTGCTCCCTTGACCATCAGGAGTTGGCGCTCAGGGTCGATACGCACGATCTCGAGACTCTGCACCGTACACTTGGCGTCGCCATAGTGTCCGGCCATGCGCTTACCCGGAAACACGCGGCCCGGATCCTGATTTTGTCCAATGGATCCTGGCTTTCTGTGGGAAACAGAATTGCCGTGGCTATCACGGTTGGATGAGAAGTTATGGCGTTTGATGGTCCCTGCAAAACCCTTGCCCTTTGAGGTACCCGTGACGTCCACCCTCTGCCCTACCTTGAAAATATCGACGCCAACCTTCCCGCCCAGTTTGAGCTCGGCGAGCGAAGTTTCGGACACGAGAAACTCCTTGAACACGTGTCCAGCCTCGACCCCCGCCTTGCCCAGATGCCCGGCAAGCGCTTTGTTAACGCGGGAAGCGCGACGTGTTCCAAAGGTCACCTGCACGGCGCTATAGCCGTCCGTTGCAGGCGTCTTGATCTGTGTCACTCGGTTGTCGGACACGTCCAGCACCGTCACCGGCAGGGAGTCACCCTCGTCGGTGAAAATGCGGGTCATGCCGACCTTGCGGCCGACAAGTCCTAACGTCATTTTCTTACCCTTTACGTTAACCCCACCGCAGACCCCGAATCGCGATGCCCGCGGCGGTAAGGGGCCGGCTTCAATTGGCCGGCAGTTCTCCACTGGCTGCGCGGGTCGGATACCCGCCACTCAGCGCTCTACAGCTTAATTTCTACATCCACTCCCGCAGGAAGGTCCAGTTTCATTAGCGCATCTACCGTCTTGTCCGTCGGATCGATAATATCCATCAACCGCAGATGGGTCCGGATCTCCAGCTGATCGCGCGACGTTTTGTTCACGTGCGGCGAGCGCAATATATCGAACCTTTCGATCCGGGTAGGAAGCGGCACCGGCCCTTTCACAACCGCTCCGGTTCGCTTCGCGGTCTCGACGATCTCGAGCGCCGACTGGTCGATCAATCGGTAGTCGAATGCTTTCAAACGAATCCGAATCTTTTGGCTTTGCATGGCCGCCTAAGTCCCAATTACTCGATGACTTTCGATACGACGCCGGCGCCGACGGTTCTACCGCCCTCGCGAATGGCAAACCGCAGCCCCTCTTCCATCGCGATCGGCGCGATCAGACTGACCACCATTCTGATGTTGTCCCCCGGCATCACCATCTCGGTGCCCTCGGGCAGTGCCACACTGCCGGTCACATCGGTGGTGCGAAAATAAAACTGCGGCCGATAGTTGTTGAAAAACGGCGTGTGCCGCCCACCCTCGTCCTTGGACAATATGTAGACCTCGCACTCGAACTTCGTGTGCGGGGTGATCGACCCAGGCTTGGCCAACACCTGCCCGCGCTCAACCTCCTCGCGCTTGGTGCCTCGCAGCAGTACGCCAATATTGTCCCCAGCCTGCCCCTCGTCGAGCAGCTTCCTGAACATCTCCACACCCGTGCATACGGTCTTGAGCGTCTCCTTCAAACCCACTATCTCAATGTCTTCGCCTACCTTGATGATCCCGCGCTCCACACGGCCCGTGACCACCGTGCCCCGCCCCGAGATCGAGAACACATCCTCCACCGGCATCAGAAACGGACCGTCCACCGCACGCTTGGGCATCGGTATGTACCCATCCAGCGCCTCGGCAAGCTTCACGATCGAGCCCTCGCCCAGCTCCGAGGGATCCCCCTCCATCGCCTTCAGCGCCGAGCCCACCACAATCGGGATCTTGTCCCCGGGAAACTCGTACTTGGACAGCAGCTCCCTCACCTCCAGCTCCACCAGCTCCAGAAGCTCCTTGTCATCGACCATGTCGGCCTTGTTCAGGTACACAACGATGTAGGGCACCCCCACCTGCCGCGCCAGCAGAATGTGCTCGCGCGTCTGCGGCATCGGACCATCGGCCGCACTCACCACCAGGATCGCCCCGTCCATCTGCGCCGCACCCGTGATCATGTTCTTGATGTAGTCCGCATGCCCCGGACAGTCCACGTGCGCATAGTGACGATGCTCGGTCTGGTATTCCACGTGCGCCGTGTTGATCGTGATCCCGCGCGCCTTCTCCTCCGGCGCCGCATCAATCTGCTCGTAGGACTTCACGTCCCCACCATATTTCCTCGCCAAAATCATCGTCATCGCCGCCGTCAGCGTCGTCTTGCCATGGTCCACGTGACCAATCGTCCCCACATTCACATGCGGCTTGGTACGTTGAAACTTGGT
>Ga0156227_1092_pt1 | contig 84208 bp, 71 predicted proteins | sample RifCSPlowO2_12_FD_107875 | JGI IMG/M metagenome (GOLD analysis project Ga0156227, IMG submission 107875) | Betaproteobacteria bacterium RIFCSPLOWO2_12_FULL_63_13
CGCTGGGTGGGTTTGAGTCTGTCCGCTGGCGCGCTCTTCGTTCTTTACACCTTCCTGTTCAGCTACAACGTGAGGCGAATGTCGGCCGTGACACCATCGGAATACTGGGTGGTCGTGGACGCCCTGACGGCGCTCCTGCTCATCGGTTCGGTATGGGCGGCAACGGTCGGAATCGTCGTGGCGCTCAAGCCCAGCCTGCTGCGCGACCTGGAGACATCGGCCGATCATTGGGTATCGACCGAAGGAATCGCTCGTTTTTTCAACAGGCTGCGGCCGTCGCCCGATGACGGCATTCTGCGCCGGCGCAAGCTCGCGGGCGTGCTGATCCTCGCCGGCAGTTTCTTCGCGCTCAGCACCCTGGGGCCATTGCTGGCGCGTGGCGGGTTGAACTTCTAGCGCCGAGCACGCGATGGATGCCCGATCCCTTTCGGCGGCGGCCCGCGCGTGGTGGTTTTCTAATTTCGTGTGGAAAAACATTCCCTTGCATTTATTTTTTCATCTGGTTATAGTCATCGCGCTTGGGAAGGGAGCATGGAGGCCGCGGCCTCCAATCGAGGGGCTGCGGCCCCACGCAACAGGAGACCCACCATGGACGTAAAACAAGCTGGTTTTACCTTGATCGAGCTGGTGATGGTGATCGTGATCCTCGGCATCCTCGCGGCCGTCGCGATACCGAAATTCGTCGATCTGTCGAGTGACGCCAAGACCGCCGCCGCGGCGGGCGTCGCCGGCGCGCTGGCATCGGCGTCGGCCACCAATTACGCCGCGCGCAGCGTATCCGCGACCAATGGCGTGGCGATTGCAAATTGCCAGGACGTTACCGGCGCGCTGACGTCGGTGCCCTCGGTGACGATTTCGAGTACCACGGTCTCAAACGGCGGGTCGGCCGTTTGCACCATCACGCATCAGGGCGTGACCGCGAACTTCACGGCGATCGGCATCAGCTGAGCGTCCGTGGAACGCCATTCTCCACTTGGGAGAATCGACGCGTTCCTGGCTCGGCTTTCCGGGAAGACTGTCCGCCAGGGCGCATCGGCCCTGGCCGATGCGTTTTCGGAAAAATTCCCGCCGCCGGGCGCACGGCGCAAGGCGCAATCCAGGCTGAAGATCGATTCCGCGCTCGATTCCCTGTACCGGGATGCAGCCGCGTTCCGGCGCGAGCACCGCTTGGGCGTTCTCGGGCGGGCCCGTTTCGCGAAGGCGTTTCAGGACGAGTTGCTGGCGCGGGGATACCCTGCGGAGCTGGTGATGAAGATCACGAGTGCGATCACCGCCACCGCGCTGGTCAGCGATAAGGGACACAGTCTCGGGAAGGTCAATCCGCGCTCCTGATCGACGCGCTTCGGTCATCGCGCCGACGCGCCGACCTATGACGAAATCCGCTTCTTGATCCGGGACGGGCGCGAAATTGGCACTTCATCCGATGGATGCATCCGTTGCGTTTCTGCTGCGCGGATTGGGCCGCATGCTGCGCGCGCGGGGCCTTGAAGGGCTCGGACAGCGCTGCTTTGCGCACGCGCTGAGCATGACTGCGGTCGCCGTCGACCAGCTCTACTCGGAAGCACGCGCGCGCTGGGAGGCCGGCGATCATGCCTCGGCACAGTTGCTGCTCGGCAGCCTGCTCAAGCGCGACCCCGAGCATGCGCGCGGCAACAGCCTGCTGGGCGCGATTCACTTCGCCCGCGAAGATTTCGCAGCCGCCGAATCGCAGTTTCACAAAGCGATCAGTGCCGATCCCGCGTTGGCCGCGGCGCACAACAACCTCGGCAATCTGTTCCTCGAGCGGGAGGATTTTGCGAACGCGGAGAGTTGTTACCGGCGCGCGCTGCAGTGCGAGGCCGGTTACGTGGAGGCGCTGAACAACCTCGGCGTGGTGCTGAACCGCCAAGGCCAGTTCGAGGCCGCGGAACGGTGGTGCCGCCAGGCGCTCGCATTGCGCCCCGGGTATGCAGGAGCCCTGAACAACCTCGGGAGCGCCTTGCTGGGCCAGGCGCGGCGGGCGGAGGCGATCGATTGCTTTCGCCGCGCGCTGGCCGAGCAGCCCGGGATGCCCGAGGCGATACTCAATCTCGCGCAGGTCCTCGGGGATCCGCAGCAGCTCGCCGGGCTGCTGGATCATTTTCGCGCGGTGCTGGAGCGCAACCCCGATTCCTATGTCGCGCATCTGCGCGTCGGCACCGCGCTTCACATCCTGGGCCGGTGGGACGAGGCCGAATACCACTTGCTGACTGCGGAAACGCTGCGCCCGGGGGCCGCGGAAGCTCTGGCGATGCGCGGCAACAATGCGGTGACGATGGGAGATCACGAGCTGGCCTTGCAGTGCTACGGCCGGGCGCTGCGTCGCGAGCAAGGCGGGGGAGCCCACAGCAGTTATCTGTTCCACAGACTTTATGATCCGGCGCTCGCGCCGGCGGATTTTCTTCTCGAAGCACGGATCTGGTCGATACTTCATCTCGAGTCTCGCGCTCCGCTTGCACTGCGCCGCGCGCCGCCGGCGCGGAAGCAACGGCTGCGCATCGGCTATATCTCCAAGGATCTGGTCCGGCACTCGGTTGCCTATTTCATCGAACCGGTGATGGCACACCATGACCACGACCGGTTCGAAATCTACTGTTATTCGAACCATCCGAAACCGGACGAGGTTAGCGAAAGAATCAAGGCTCGCGCAGACCACTGGCGCGACATCGCCTTCATGGCCGACGACGACCTGTTCCGGCAGATCGTCGCGGACGGGATCGACATACTGATCGACCTCTCGGGCCACACGAGCGGCAATCGCCTGGCGCTGCTGGCGCGCAAGCCCGCGCCGATACTTGCGAACTATCTCGGATACGCCGCGACGACCGGCATGCGGGCCGTGGATTACCGCATCGTCGACTGCGTTACCGATCCGCCGGCCGAGGCGGACGCGGTGAACTGTGAAACGCTCGTGCGTCTGCCGGACTGTTTCGTCGCCTACCAGCCGCCCCCCGATGCGCCGGCGGTAAGCCCGCCGCCCTCCGTCAAGCGCGGCTACGTCACGTTCGGCAGTTTCAACAGCCTGATCAAGGTCAATCACGAGGTTGTCGCGTTATGGGCGAAGGTGCTGCATGCCGTCGCCGGCAGCCGGCTCGTGCTCAAGGGATTCGCGTTTTCGAGCCAGGCCACGCTCGATCGTTTCATCGAGATGTTCGCAGGCGAAGGCATTTCCGCCGATCGACTCGAGCTGATGTCCTGGCATGCCGAAATAAGCGGGCATCTCGAACGCTACAGCCAGGTCGATATCGCGCTCGATCCCTTTCCGTACAACGGCACGACGACAACCTGCGAAGCGCTTTGGATGGGCGTGCCGGTGCTGACGCTGGCCGGAGATCATCATTGCGCCCGTGTCGGCGCGAGCCTGCTCACCGCCGTGGGGCTCGGCGAACTGGTCAGCCGCAACAAGGACGAATTTGTCTCGCACGCCGTTCGTCTCGGCGGCGATCTGGAATCGCTCGCCGCCCGTCGCACCGGCCTGCGCGAACGAATGCGATGCTCGCCGCTGCTCGACGCCCGGAGCTTCACACGAAACCTGGAAGCAGCCTACGCCGCGATGTGGCAACGCACCCTCGACGGGCAGCGTGCCGAAGCGCCCGCGTCCGCAGCGATCGGGCGCGCGGCGCGTTGCACTTTGGAGTTGCCCGATCGCGTGCGCATCGATCTGCCCGACTCGCTCGAAGTGATGACGCGTTACGTGATCGAAGAACAGGGCGACTGGTTCGAGCAGGAAATTCCTTTCGTCCGCGCGCTGCTCGGGCCGGGCATGAACGTCATCGATGTCGGCGCCAACTACGGCGCTTACACGCTGACGCTGGGCCGTTGCGTCGGCGAAACCGGTCGGGTGTGGGCATTCGAACCATCGCCGGAGGTCGCTGCGGCATTGCGCGGGAGTTGCGCGGAAAACGACTTCGCGCATGTCGAGGTCATTGAAGCCGCCGTCGCGGAGCGCTCCGGCCGCGCCGCGCTCGTTGACCGCGGCGGAGCTGAATTGCGGCAGATCGTCTTCGAAAGCGATACGAGAAGCGGCGACCATCAGGTCGCGGTAACGTCGCTCGATCTTTGGGCCGAAGCGGCCGGCTGGCCGTCGATCGACTTCATCAAGATCGACGCCGAAGGCCTGGAGACGGACATCGTCCGCGGCGGCCGGCGCTTCTTCGCGCGTCAGTCGCCTCTGGTCATGGCCGAGTTCCTGAACGGCGCCGAGCGCAACGATGGGCTGATCGGCGAGTTCGACGCCCTCGGGTACCCGGCGTGGCGTCTCGTGCCCGGACTGCAACTGTTGATTCCGGTAGATGACGAAACACTGGCGGATGCGCCGCCTCTCAACCTGTTCTTCTGTAAACCGGAGCGTGCCCGAGCGCTTGCGGCGGCAGGGCAGCTCATGCTCGCAACGTCACAGATCCAGTCCGGCGCTCCGCAGCCCGGCATCGACGCGCTAGCCGACTTGTTCGCGTTACCGTACGCGCGGATCTGGGCGCGCGCCTGGTCCGAGTGCATGAGACCGGACGCAGGCGCCGGGACCGATCCGGCATCTTCCGGCTACCGGAACGCTCTGGCGCACTATGCGTCTTCGCGAAATACCACCATGGCGCGCGCGGCTCGCTGGCGTCACCTCGATGCAGCTCTGCGGATCCTGGCCGGCGTCGGCGGCGCCGCGGCGACCCTCGCCCGGCGCCTGACCCATGCGCGCGTGCTGTACGACGCCGGATTGGCCGCCCGCGCTGACGGCCTGCTCGGAACCGTCATTGCACGCCTGCTCGAGGGTGACCCCGAATTCGCCGAGCCCTTCATCCCGCCATGCCCGCGTTACGAGCAAGTCGCTCCCGCAGGCGCAAGCGCGGACTGGCTGTTGGCGGCGTGCTACGAGCAACGCGAGCGGGTGAACGCCTTGACGGGCTACCTTGACCCCGCTGCTTCGTTGCGACGCCTGCGGGATATCCGCGGCCTCGGCTACGGCGACGAGGCTATCGCCCGGAGGATCGCGATGATCGTGAGGCGTTTTGACCAGCGCCGGCCGGCCGGCGATACGTCCGAGGCGGCAACGACCGGCGAAATCTGAGTAATCCTAACAGCCCGCCACGTCCAGGGTAATCACCGGCGCCTGGTTCGGCGCCGCGGCCGTATACGAAATCCTGCACTGCGACGGGACGGCGGCACCGACCACATCGTAGGTCCGTACCCCCGCCCCCTGGGTAATCGTGAACCCCTCGGCGGTGGTGACTTGCGACGCCACGTCGATGCCGGTCGATGACGCATCCGGATAACGGTTCACCATCGCCACCAGCGCGCCATCCATGTTCACCTGGCCGCCCGACGAGGTGCAAGCGCCGCTGTACCCCTGCGAAAGGTCTATCTCGCAACGCGCCTTGGCGAGATAAGCGGCCGCCTTGATGGTTCCAAAAATCGACTGCGCCTTCGAAATGCGCGCGTCGCGCTGCAGGTTGACGAAGCGCGGCAACGCGACCGCCGCCAGTATGCCCACGATCGTGATAACGATCACCAATTCGATCAACGTAAAGCCGGCGACCCGACCGCCACTTTGCGCATACGCAAATCGCTTCATCACAGTTTCCCCTTGTTTCTTCATATGCTACCGCTAAAACCAGCGGTACGGATTGACCGGAATCAGCATCAGCCCCTGCACCTCGGACGGCCCGTCCGACTTCAGCGCGCGCACCTGCCAGCGCAGGATCCCCCTCCGTTCGCGCTCGACCGACAGGTGAAAGGAGAGCTTGGGAATGTAACCAAGCTCCCGCGTATCCTCGTCAAAGAACCAGCTTCCCTTGGGCAGGGATCCGATATCGCCATGCCGCACCGGCCCGACGTAGCCCTCCGGTGAACGATCGATCCACGCGACCGGATTGGCCCGCACCATGGCCGAAAGTTCGCGCGTCCGGCCCTGGATCAGCTTGTCGGCAATCTGGTATCGCATCCCCGAGCGCATGTTGCGAACGGTGAGCTGCACGACCGTCGATTCGGTCATTTCCTCGTAATACAGCGATGCCACCAGCAGCGATCCGGCAATCACCGAAAGCACTGCGGCGACCACCGAGAATTCAAGCTTGCTCAGTCCGGTTTGCCGGCCGTGTCCCGGGGGCAGGGTCGACGAGATCATCCGTGCCGGCGCAGCCTCAACGATTGATGGCGACTTTTCCGAGGTCCCAAATCGGCAGGAAGATCCCCAGCGCGAGTATCAGGACCAGAATACCGAGGAACACGATCAGGATCGGCTCGACCTGTTGTCCCAGGGTCTTGATTTCGTATTCCACCTCGCCCTGATACATGTCGGCAACTTCCTGCATCATGTCCTCGAGCGCCCCCGATTCTTCGCCGACGGCGATCATCTGCAGAACGACCGGGGTAAACACGGCGGAAGCGATCGCTGAATGCAGGATGCTGTCGCCACGCTCGACACCGTCGCGCATGTTGTCGATCTTCTCGGCGAGAAACGCGTTGTCGACCGTCTGCGCGACAACGGCCATCGCCTGCACGATGGGGACCCCGCTTTTCATCGCCAACGCGAAGCTTCGCGAAAAACGTGCCATCGTAGCCTTGCGCATGATCTTGCCGGCAACCGGCATTTTCAGTTTGACCCTGTCCCACTGGTAGCGCCCGCTGTCGGTGCTGACCCAGGACCTGAACCCGACTGCGGCGAGCACGGCGCCAAGCGCGAGCAGGTACCAGAACGAAACCATGAAGTTCGAAAATACGATCAGCACCCGTGTCAGCAGCGGTAACGTGGCGCCGAAGCCCGTGAATACCTTTGCGAAGGTCGGGATCACGAAAATGTTCACGATCACCATTGCGACCGCCATCGCCGCAAGCACGAACGACGGGTAACGCAGCGCGGTCTTGACCTGGTCGCGCATGTATTTTTCGAATTCGAGGTGGTGAAACAGGCTCAGAAACACGTCTTCGAGCCGGCCGGTGAATTCGCCGACCCTGACCATGGCCAGGTAGAACGGGCTGAACACGCCGGGCTGCCGCGCCAGGGACACCGACAACTCGCGCCCCGACTCCAGGCTCGCGCGGGTCTCCCGCAGCACGGCTTTCATGGGATTGCTGCTGGTGGACTCCTGCAGGCCGGTGAGCGCGCGCAGCAGCGGGACGCCCGACTTCAGCAGCGTATAGAGCTGGCGGCTGAACAGCAGGATGTCGACATGGGTGACCTTTTCCTTGAAATACTCGCTCAACGACAGGGAAACCCCGGTCCCCGCGCTTTCCTTCACGGGCGTGATATCGAGCGGCGTGATGCCCTGCCCGAAGAGCAGATCGGCTGCCGTCCCCGCGGTGGCACCCTCGATGGTGCCATGTACCAGTTCGCCCGATGCGGATCGCCCCGTGTACGAAAAGCTCGGCATGCCGGCTAGTCGTCGAATTCGTTGCTCATGCGCATGGCCTCTTCGATGGTCGTCCGGCCTTCCCGCGCCAGCCTCGTCGCATCGTTCTTCAGCGTGAAACGCCCCAGTTGCCGTGTGGCCGCCTGAACGAAGACGTTAACGTCAGGCTGGTTTGCCGCCTCGACCACTGCATGCGTCATTTCGAGCATTTCGTAGACGCCGGTGCGGCCCTGATAGCCGGTGCCATTGCAGTGGGTACACCCTGCCCCACGGAGGAACGTACCTTCCTCGCCGCCCGTCTCGACATGCAACCACTCGAGCTCCTGCGGCGAAGGCCGGTGCGGCTGCGCGCAGCTCTCGCAGACGACGCGTACCAGCCGCTGCGACAGGACCAACTGCAGCGCCATCGCGACCATGTAGCGCGGCACGCCCATGTCGAGCAGCCGGATCGGGGTTGCGACCGCATCGTTCGTGTGCAGCGTGGAAAGAACCATGTGGCCCGTAATGGCCGCCCTCATGCCGATCTCTGCCGTCGCCTGATCGCGCATCTCGCCGACCAGAATGACGTCCGGATCCTGGCGCAAAGCACTGCGCAGCACCCGGTCAAAGGTCAGGTCGATCTTTTCATGCACCTGGACCTGGTTGATGTTGGGCAGCCGGTATTCCACCGGGTCCTCGACCGTGATGATCTTGCGCTCCGGGGTATTCAGCTCCGTGAGCGCCGCGTACAGCGTCGTCGTCTTGCCGCTTCCGGTAGGACCGGTGACCAGCACCATCCCATGGGGTCGGTGAATCGCGTTGCGCACGCGATCGAAAATTTTCGGCGGCATGCCGAGCCGGTCCATTCCCAATAGTCCGCTCGCCTGATTGAGCATGCGCATGACGACGGATTCGCCGTGCTGCGTCGGCATCGTCGATATCCGGATGTCGATCGGGGCGTTGCGCACCTTGATGTTGAACCGCCCGTCCTGGGGAACTCTCTTCTCGGATATATCCAGGCCGGCCATCAGCTTGAGGCGCAACACGACCGCGTTGGCGATCTTGACCTCGGAATCGGTCTGGACATGCAGAACTCCGTCGATGCGGAACCGAATTCGCAGGTACTGCTCCTGCGGCTCGATGTGGATGTCGGAGGCGCGCATCCTCACGGCCTCCTCGAACACGGTCTGCAGCAGTTTGACGACCGGCGCTTCCTCCTGGCCGGATGGCGCGCCGAGCAACTCGCCGAATTCGACCGGCACATCGCCCAGTTCGGCCGTCAGTTCCTTCGCAAATCCCTTGATCTCACCGGTGCGCCGGTAAATCCGGTCGAAGCTTGCGAGCAGTTCACTCTCGGTGACCGCCGCAAGGTCCAGATCACGCTTCAGGATCCGCGTCAGTTCGTCGTAGGCGAACAGGTCGGTCGGGTCGGCCATCCCGACCCTGAGCTTGCCCGGCGCGGCCTCCAGTACCAAAGCCCGAAATCGCCGCGCCTGGGCTTCGGGCAGAAGAAGCACGACCTCGGGCTTCAGGTCGAAGAACTTCAGCTGGACGAAAGGTATGTTGAGCTGGCGGGCGAGCGCCTGCGACAGCCCGTCTTCGGTGACGAAATCGCTTTCGACCAGCACGCGGCCCAGTTTTCGCCCGGATTTTTTTTGCTGCGCGAGACCAAGCTCCAACTGCTCGCCGGTGATGACCCCCTGCCGAACCAGCAACTCGCCCAGACGCAGCTTTTCAGGCCTTGCCATTCGAATCAGACCTCAATCTATGCGACTCTATGGGACGACCCAACGAACCGCGCCCATCTATTTGATATTTCAATATTCTCTTCCAATACTCCCCACGGTGGCAAGGAATTGCCGTTCCTCTTCCGCCATTGGGCATTGGTCATTACGGCGCAAAAAGGTGGTTGGATTAGCTTATCTCTGCTCCCTATACGGCCGCTTGGCCACGACAAGACTTGTGCGTCCTTAGGCGGGGACCGGCATCGCTAGTTGAGTTGCACGCGCTCGCCAAACGGTACCGGAGCGTTGCCGGTCACGAGCCACAGCACCGGGTAGTCCGGCTCGAGTTCCGGGAACTCGCCCTGCGCGTCGGTGAAATAGAGCAGTGCGTCGGGCCGTACCGGTTCGTTCTCCACCCATTCGAACACCGGCGTAAAGCGTGTACCGCCCCCGCCGCTTATGCCCTCCGGGAGCACGATGCGTTCCCACGGCGAGAACCGGGAAGGCGCGTGCGGCGCCAGCGTCGCATCGCAAAGCAACAGTGCCACGCCGGCGCGGATCTGTCCTTTGAGCGCGTCGATCTCCTGCAGAAAGTCCTGCAGCGCGTCGCGCGGAATCGAACCGCTGGTATCGACTGCCACGACGAGATTCGCTTCGCGGCTCTCCATGCCCGGCAGCAAGGCCTCCCCGTCGCGCCGGCTGCGCCGAGCGAAGCTGTAGTCGTCGCGCGCCACGCACATCAGGAATCGGGCCAGCAACGAACGCCACGGCAGGCGCGGTTCGATCGCGGCATCGGCAATTGCGCCCCAATGCCCGCCCAGGCGTCCGACGCGAGCGGCCTCGAGGGCGCCGGCAGCGAGGCGGCTTCGCCAGGACTGCGCAAGCGCTGCCGCCTCGGCCGCGGCCGGCGGCTGGAACCTTGCTTCGTCCACGGCGTCGCGTTGCGATGCGGAACCGGCGCTGTCAGACTCCGGGCGCGCGATCGCGCGCATTTCGCCTCCCCCGCTCTGCCGGTCGCCAAACCAGTGGTCATCCAGGGTTGCGCCAGCCGCGTCATCGGGCAGCAAAGGATAGATCTCCTCGGCGGCCAAGCCGCGGAACGCGGCGTTCCACAGCGCGTCCGGGGGCGCGGACATGCCGTCGTCGATCAGCAGCCCATTGACCGCAAAATCACAGGCGATGTCCCACCTTGCGCGCAGCCTGGATCCACGCCGCGCGAAATGTCCCAGCGCACAGTGCAGCGCCTCGTGCGCGAGCATGAATTGCGTCTCGGAAAAACCGAGCGAGAGCACATGCGCCGGATTGAAGTACAGCGCGCGCGCGTCGGTGGCAAAGGTGCGACAGCCCGCGCGGCCATCCAATGGCAGGTAAAGAATCAGCGCCCCCAGAAACGGCCGCTCGAGAACCAGCCGCGTGCGCGCGGCGCGCAATCGTGCCAGCGCCGCCGCCTCGGAGGCACTCGTTTCACGGCTCTCACTCGCGCTCATAGGACAGGAGCCCGTTCACGTCCGCGGCCCAGTGCGAGAATTCGGGCTGTTCGTACAGCGGCGCGCCGACGACGGACTGCAGGTCCACCACCAGCATGACCCCGATTTCACGGTGCGCAAGACGACGCGCATAGCGCAGCACGTGTCCGACCGGCAGCGAGCGCTCGGCGGCATCAAGGCGTGCGATGTGGCGCACCAGCGCTGCAGCGACTGCATATTGCAGGTCGATCGATCCCGGAACTTCCGCATCCCGTCCCGCGGCAATCGCGGCCACGTCGGGTAGCGCGCCGATGTGATCGATGAATGTCTTGCAGGCGTACGCGGCGGCCGCGCCCACGCAGCCCTTCAGGGCTTCGGCGAGCATCTCCGGGTCGGAGTCGAACTTGTGCAACGCCCGGTCGGCGAACTCCCACGAGCGCGGCGACGGAAATGCATGGCTCGCGCGCGCAGCATCGAAATCGAACAGCAGATCGGGGCGAAAACGCAGGAACGCGATGAGCCGCGAATCGATCGACTGGGTGTGGGCCCATGCGATCCAGTCTTCGAGATCGGGGTCGATATCGAAGTGAATGAACCGGTTCGCCAGCGGCGTGGGCATCTGGTAGGTCAGGCCCCTGTCGCCCTGGCGGTTTCCCGCCGCGATGATCGCCCAGCCCTCAGGCACGCGATATTCGCCCAGCCTGCGGTCGAGGATGAGTTGATAAGCGGCCGCCGTTACCGTTGGCGGTGCCGAGGTGATCTCGTCGAGGAACAGTATCCCGCGGGCGCCGTGGCGTTCCGCATCGGGCAGCAACGCCGGCACCGACCACGACACGTTAGCGCCGTCGCGAAACGGTATCCCGCGCAGGTCGGTCGGCTCCATCTGCGCAAGGCGCACGTCGATTACCGGCGCGCGTTGCCGCGCCGCGACCTGCGAGACGAGCTGCGACTTGCCCACGCCGGGCGGCCCCCACAGCATCACCGGCGTGTGAACACCTTCGCGACTGGCGAGAAATTCGCGCTCGAGCAAAGCCAGAATTCGAGAAGCACGCATGGCGATTCAGTCGAATACCGAGGCAGAGTTCACACGCCTTTAAGGTATCATTAGTCGGCGAAACGCGTCTCCCTTTCTCACGCTGCCACTGTCTGTTAACGTGTCATGAATTTCTGCTCGAACTGCGGCGCCGCGATCGTCGTTCGTGTTCCGGACGGCGATACGCTGCCGCGCCACGTGTGCGACGCCTGCGACACGATTCATTATCGAAATCCGCTCGTGGTGGTCGGCTCGATTCCGGTATGGGAAGACCAGGTGCTGCTGTGCAAGCGCGCGATCGAACCACGACTGGGCAAGTGGACGCTGCCCGCGGGATTCATGGAACTCGGCGAATCGGTCGCGCAAGGGGCGATTCGCGAAACCGAGGAAGAAGCCAGGGCGCGCGTAAGTCTCGAAGACGTGTTCACGATGCTGTCGGTGCCCCACGTCAATCAAGTGCACATCTTCTACCGGGCGCAGTTGCTGGATCTGAACTTCGGCCCCGGGAGCGAAACCCTGGAAGTGGCGCTGTTCACTGAAGGGCGAATACCGTGGCAGGAGATCGCGTTTCGCACCGTTTTGACGACGCTAACGCACTTCTATGCCGACCGCCGGCGCGGTGCCTATAGCATGCACACCGAAGACATTCTGGCGCCGAAGAGCACTGGAGGTTACAAGCGCTGAGAAACAGCGCCGCCCGGCGGTACGGCATGACGCCGACGGCGCCTCGATAACGCGCCGGCAGGGCGTCGCCGACCTTACCCCGGGCGGTTCGCGCGAGGCGCTATCGGGTCTCAGAGCACAGGTTGCTTTTCGGGGGTGGCGGAGATCTTGTGAATCGAGATATCGGCACCGTTGTATTCGTCCTCCTCATCGAGCCGCAGGCCCATCACTGCTTTCAGCCCGCCATAGACGATCGCGCCGCCGACCAACGCTACGACGATCCCCAGCGCGGTACCGGCCAGTTGAGCGCCGAAGGCCACTCCGCCCAGGCCGCCGAGCGCTTTGGATCCGAAGATTCCCGCGGCAATCCCGCCCCAGGCACCGCACAGTCCGTGCAACGGCCACACGCCGAGCACGTCGTCAATCTTCCAGCGGTTCTGGGCCAGCGTAAACAAATAGACGAATATCACGCCGGCGGCGGCACCGACGAAAAGCGCACCGACCGGATGCATGACATCCGAACCTGCGCATACCGCCACCAGACCCGCGAGCGGTCCGTTGTGCACAAAACCCGGGTCGTTGCGTCCGGCAAAAAGTGCCGCAAGGGTTCCGCCAGCCATCGCCATCAGCGAATTGAGTGCAACCAATCCGCTCACCTTGTCCAGCGTCTGCGCCGACATTACATTGAAGCCGAACCAGCCGACCGAGAGCACCCAGGCACCCAGCGCAAGAAACGGAATCGATGACGGCGGATGGGAACTCATTACCCGCCCGTCCTTGCCGTAACGTCCGCTTCGTGCACCCAGAAACAGCACTGCGACCAGTCCGATCCAACCGCCCACCGCGTGTACGACCACCGAGCCGGCGAAATCGTGAAACTCTTCGCCGAAGCTCGACTTCATCCACGCCTGAACGCCGTAGTGCTGATTCCAGGCGATACCCTCGAAGAACGGATAGACAAACGCGACGATCAGAAGCGAGGCAACGAGCTGCGAATTGAACTTCGCGCGCTCGGCTATGCCGCCCGAGACAATGGCCGGCACGGCAGCGGCGAAAGTGAGCAGAAAGAAAAACCTGACCAGTTCGAATCCGCTCCTGGCGACGAGCGTTTCCGCCCCGGTGAGGAAACTCATGCCGTAGGCAATACCGTAGCCGATAAAGAAATAGGCGAGCGTGGAAACAGAAAAATCCGTTAGGATTTTCACCAGTGCATTGACCTGGTTCTTCGAGCGTACCGTGCCCAGTTCGAGAAATGCGAAGCCCGAGTGCATCGCGAGCACCATTACCGCTCCGATCAGAATGAACAATACGTCCGAGCTCGCCTTTAGCGTATCCATCGACCCCTCCGAACACAAAAATTGTTTTACCGCAAGCAAAATGCATTCCAATGGTGCATGCCGCTGTTTTCGTGGAGCCTGCGGCGCAAACAGCTTCGAATGTTCCGCGATTACGCCCCTTCACGGTGCGTGCATATCGCTTCGCGCACCGAAATTGAGCGTCGGCATCCCTGCCGGATTGCGTCGCATGGCGACGCAATCGGACCGACGAAATGGATTCACCGACTTCGCGGCGTCGGCTCGGTCACGACAGCGCTCGCAGCTGGCGCATACACGCAGTGGCGCCTCAGCGTAAGGTAACGGCTGATGATTGCATGGCTTGAGAAAGAATCACCCTTCCCGCCGGTGGAGGCGGCATTGCGCAATCCGGACGGACTGCTCGCGGCCGGCGCCGATCTGTCGCCCGAGCGCCTGCTCGCGGCGTACCGGCGCGGCATCTTTCCGTGGTATTCGGACGGCGATCCCATTCTGTGGTGGAGTCCGGATCCACGCATGGTGCTGATCCCCGAGGAGTTCAAGATTTCGCGCTCGCTGGCCAAGACGTTGCGCAACAAGGCCTACCAGATTCGCTTCGACACCGGATTCGATCAGGTAATGTGCAGCTGCGCGCAGGTGAGACCGGACCGCTTAGGCACCTGGATCTCCGCTGAGATGCGGGAAGCTTACAACCGCCTGCATCGCCTGGGACATGCGCACTCGGTCGAGACCTGGATCGACGAACGGCTTGCAGGGGGTCTCTATGGCGTCGCAATCGGCCGAGTGTTCTTCGGCGAATCGATGTTTGCCGACATCCGCGACGCTTCGAAAATTGCCCTTGCCGCGCTGGTGCGCCAGTGCCTGCACCGTGGCATCAGGCTCATTGACTGCCAGATGCACACCGGCCACCTCGCGTCGCTCGGCGCCCGCGACATCGCGCGCAGCGAATTTTCGCGCCTGCTCGCGGAATTGATAAACTATCGGTGCTCGACAGGCTCCTGGGCGGGCGCCGCACATGGCATTATGGCCGCCAAGACATGACGAATTGATGACACCATGTCGCTGCTAAACGATCTACCCCCTGCAGTATTGCAGTTCTATGTCACTGCACCCTACCCGTGCAGCTACCTTCCCGGCAGAATGGCACGCTCGCAAGTTGCCACGCCCAGCCACCTGATCGGCAGTGAGTTGTACGGCGATCTGGTGCGCGGTGGCTTCAGGCGCAGCGGGATATTCACTTACCGCCCCTACTGCGACAACTGCCGAGCCTGCGTGCCGGTGAGGGTCCCGGTGAAAGAGTTCAACCCCACGCGCAGCCAGCGCCGGGCATGGGCCCGCCACGCAGGCCTGCAGGCCCATCCAACCGCGCTGCGCTTCCGGGTGGAGCACTATTCGCTCTACCTCCGTTATCAGGCGCAGCGTCACAGCGGCGGCGGCATGGACCAGGACAGCCGTGATCAATATTCCCATTTCCTTCTGCAAAGCCGGATCAATACGCGCCTGGTCGAGTTCCGCGAGGGCGGCGCGCTGCGCATCGTGTCGATCGTGGATCACCTGAGCGATGGACTGTCGTCGGTCTATACCTTCTTCGATCCGGCCGTCGACGGCGCCAGCTTTGGCACCTACAACATCCTGTGGCAGATCGAGCAGTGCAGGAATGGCGGACTGCCGTACCTGTACCTCGGCTACTGGATCGCCGAGAGCCGCAAGATGGCCTACAAGACGCAGTTCCGGCCGACCGAAGGCTTTGTCGACGGCGAGTGGCGCCGGCTTTGATGGCAGCGATTTGAAACGCACCGTTGTTTTGGCCGGAAAGGGGATGTTGCGCGGACGATGAAACCGTCCGCGCGGATCGTCGATTGCGTACGGATAAGACCCATCCGTCCGCAATCGGCGATCTTGAATAAAAACCTTGGCGCTTGGGTCACCGCACGCCGTCTGTGGTTTTATTCAAAACCCCGATTGCCGCACGGATGGTGTGTATCCGTGCGGCAATCGGGGTTGGCGCGCGCAGCGCGCAACGCCACCTGCGGTCTGTGGCACCCGCGTCTACGCTCACCCAGGTCCGGCGGGCGCGCAGGCTTTGATAGAATGCCGCCATGCTTTATCGTGCCATGCGGCCGCTCCTTTTTGGACTGGATCCGGAACGCGCACACCGTCTCAGCCTCGCCTCCCTCGATACGCTACACCGGCTGGGGCTCGCGCGCCTGGCGCTCGGCGCCGCGCCGAGTCTACCGGTGCACGCGATGGGCCTGGATTTCCCGAACCCGGTGGGGCTCGCCCCGGGACTGGACAAGAATGGTGAGTACGTGGACGCACTTGCCGCGCTTGGTTTCGGGTTCATCGAGATCGGCGCCGTCACGCCGCGCCCGCAACCGGGCCACGCGAAACCGAGGCTGTTCCGGCTGCCGCAGGCCGAGGCAATTATCAACCGCATGGGCTTCAACAACGCAGGCGTCGATCGGGTCATCGAGAACGTGCGGCGCTCGCGATACCGCGGAATCCTCGGCATCAACATCGGCAAGAACGCCGACACTCCGGCCGATCACGCGGCCGATGATTACCTCGTCTGCCTGCGCAAGGTCTATCCGGTGGCAAGCTTCGTGACTGCGAATGTGTCCTCCCCCAACACGCCGAACCTGCGCAGTCTGCAGGGGAAGGATGAACTTGACGCGCTGCTGCGCGCGATGATGCGCGAGCGCAATGATCTGGTGCAGACACATGGGCGCAGCGTGCCACTGGCCGTGAAGATCGCGCCCGATCTGGACGATGAAGCGATCGAATACATCGCCGAGCTCCTGCTTGCGCATCGTGTCGACGCGGTGATCGCGACCAACACCACCACTTCGCGCGAGGGTGTGGCAAACCTTCCGCACGGCCGCGAGCAGGGCGGCCTCTCGGGTGCTCCGCTCCGCGCAAAATCGACCGAGGTGGTGGCAAAGCTCCAGCGGGCGCTGAAAGGACGTCTGCCCATTATCGGCGTGGGCGGCATCGCGAGCGCCGCGGATGCACGCGAGAAGCTCGATGCGGGCGCCACGTTGGTGCAACTCTATACGGCGCTGATCTATCGCGGGCCCGAACTCGTCGGCGACATCGTGCGCGGGCTGGCTGCCTCGGGACGCGCATGAACACCCCGCCCGCTCTGCGGATCGACGCATTGCTGCCGCAGACCCAGTGCACCCGATGCGGATTTCGGGACTGCGCCTCCTACGCCGAAGCGCTGGCATCCGGCAAGTCTGACATCAACCGCTGTCCGCCAGGGGGCGACGCAACCATACACAGGCTTGCCGATCTGCTGGCGCGTGAGTACCGGCCCCTCGATCCGGAGTGCGGTGTCGAACGGCCACACCACGTCGCATTGATCGACGAGGCGTACTGTATCGGCTGTACGCTGTGCATACAGGCGTGTCCCGTCGATGCGATCATCGGCGCGCCGAAACAGATGCACACCGTGCTGACCGAGCTGTGTTCAGGCTGCGACTTGTGCGTGGCGCCGTGCCCCGTGGACTGCATCGCGATGCTGCCCGCGACCGGTAAGCTCGCAATCTGGGACGCCGGGCGCGCCCGCGCGGCACGGCAGCGGTTCGAAGCGCGAAGGGCGCGCCTCGCGGCGGACCGTATCGACCGGGAATCGCGACATTCGAAGGAGGCGACGCTTCTGTCCGACTGCGCGCAGCCCGACAAACGTTCGGCGATACAGGCGGCGATCGAGCGCGCCCGGGTGCGCCGTGCGAGCGCCGAGGAAGCCGCGCATTCCCGCCGACGAGAACGCAGGTGAACGCAAACAAGCGCCGGCAGATCTTTGCGCGTCTTCGCGCGCAGATGCCGGAGCCTCGCAGCGAGCTCGTCCACCGATCTGCGTTTGAGCTGCTGGTTGCGGTGATCCTTTCGGCCCAGGCCACTGACAAGAGCGTGAACCTCGTGACACCGCGCCTGTTCGCCGCCGCCGGTACGCCGGCGGCGATGGCAAAGCTGGGCGAGCAGGGCCTGGCTGAGCACATCAAGTCGATAGGCCTGTTCCGCTCCAAGGCGAAACACATCATCGCCGCCTGCCGATTGCTCGTAGAGCGTCATGCGGGCGAAGTGCCGCGGGATCGCGAGGCATTGCAGGCCCTGCCGGGGGTCGGCCGCAAGACTGCCAACGTGATCCTGAATGTGGCTTTCGGCCAGCCGACGATAGCGGTGGACACCCATATCTTCCGCGTGGCCAACCGCACCGGCATTGCCCCGGGCAAGAATGTGGACGACGTGGAAGCGAGGCTGCTCAAGTTCGTCCCGGAGGAGTTCCGGCGCCACGCCCATCACTGGCTCATCCTGCACGGTCGGTACGTGTGCAAAGCGCGCAAACCCGAGTGCCCCGCTTGCCTGATCCGTGACCTGTGCGAGTATCGTGACAAGACACCGGATGACGCGAGACGGAACGCAAACTGATGTTCGCTCCGAGCCGCGAGCAGGTCAGACAATTCTTCTCCGACGCGTGGGCCAAGTATCGCGCGGGCACGCCGCTGCAGGGCCTCGAAACCATCGCGCTGGACGTCATCCTTCTGCATCCCGAATACCGTGTGGTGCTCGAGGCTCCCGAGCGCGCGGCAGAGCACGATTACACGCCCGAAATGGGTGAGACCAACCCGTTCCTGCATATGAGCCTGCACTTGGCCATTGAGGAACAGTTGTCGATCGACCAGCCGCCGGGCATACGCGCGGCATTCGACGAAGTGCTGCGCAAGGCCGACAGCCGGCACGATGCACTGCATACGGCGCTTGAGTGCTTGGGCGAGATGATGTGGAAGTCGCAGCGCGACGGCACCGCGCCGGACGGGCAAGCCTACCTCGAGTGCCTCCGGGGCCGACATCGCCCGTGAGGTGACCCGGGCAAGCGCCGAACGTCGACGGGTGCAGGCTGGCACTGCCGGCGTCACCCCCTGAGTTCTGGCCCCGGTGTACCGGGTAGCTCTGGTGTATTTGGATGCCTCGGGTCCCGGTTGACTGAGTTGTGAGACTGTCAGATAATGATAATTATTCTCGTATAAAAGACCCTGCTCGAATTGGTGTCATCCATGAAAAAGTCGCACGCCCACACCCTTGATGCGCTGCACCCTGGTGAGACCGGGACCATTCTTGCGTTGCATACCGGCGCCGAGTTATACCGGCGGCTCGCCGCACTCGGACTGCGCGTAGGCAAGCATGTTCGAATCCTGCGGCGCGGGCGCTTCGCCGGACCATTGCACGTTCGCGTAGGAACAACGGATCTGATGCTGCGGCCCTCGGATGCATGCTGCATCCAGGTGCAGCGCTCGCACCTCTGAGCGGTGCGAACGGCTTCATAGCAGTCCCTCGATGAAGCGTGTCGCTCTGCTCGGTATGCCCAACACGGGCAAATCGACGCTGTTCAATCGCCTGACGGGCGCACACGCAAAGGTCGGTAACTGGCCCGGGCTGACGGTAGAGCTCTTGAGCGCCAGAATTCTCGTCGGCGGCGACATGGTGCATCTGGTCGATCTGCCCGGCATCTACGACTTGTGCGGCCACTCGGAAGACGAGGCCGTTGTCACCGCGTTTCTCACGCAAAACGTACTCGATCTGGCGATCGTCGTGCTCAACGCCTCACAACTGGAGCGCCAGATCATTTTGCTGGGCCAGATCGTGCGTCCGGGATTGCCGGTAATCCTGGTGCTGAACATGGCGGACGAAGCGGCCGCGCTGGGCGTTACCATCGACAGGGACGCGCTGAGTTCAGACCTCGGGATACCCGTCTGCCTGATTTCCGCGAAATACGGTCAGGGCGTCGAACAGCTGCATGCGCTCGTCGCCACCGCATTGCGCGAGCTAGCGCCCGCCGAAGCAGCACCGGCCAACGGGCCGCTTCTTGACGACGGCGCGCTCGATGCCGCGTTGAGGCGCTCGGTGATGGTTCCCGCCCATGCATCGCATGCACTGACCGAGAAGATCGACCGCGTCCTTCTGCACCCGTGGGTGGGCCTGCCCATTTTTTTCGCTCTGATGTACCTGTTGTTCCAGGCCGTGTTTTTCGTCGGCAAGCCGATCCAGGACGCGATGAATTGGGCGCTAACCGCCTTTCGCACCGCAGTACTCGATCCGACGTTTGCCGCGTTGCCTACCGTGGTCGGCGGACTGCTCCTTGACGGGATCTACAACGGACTGGGAACGGTCGCGAGCTTCGTGCCGCTGATCATCCTGTTCTTCCTTGGCATGGCGATCGTCGAAGATACCGGCTATCTGTCGCGCGCGGCATTCCTGATGGACGCACTGATGTCCCGCTTCGGCCTTGACGGTCGCAGCTTCGTGATGATACTCATGGGCTTCGGCTGCAATGTGCCCGCTCTCATGGGCACTCGCGTCATGCGCTCGCGCGGACTGCGGCTGCTCACGATGCTCGTGATCCCCCTTTCATTGTGCTCGGCCCGGCTGCAGGTGTTCCTGTTTTTCATCGCCGCCCTGTTTCCTTCCAACATGGGCGCGTTGGTGCTTTTTACTCTTTATGTGGTCAGTATCGCCACCGCGATGCTGACCTCGCAGTTGTTCAAGCCCCGCTTCGTGAACAATGACCCCTTCGTACTGGAAATTCCGCCCTACCGGTTTCCGACGCTGCGCCAGATGGTGTTCCGCGGATGGCACGAAGTCGCACATTTCCTGCGCCGCGCAACACGGTTCATCGTTGCCGGAGTAGTACTGGTGTGGTTGTTGACTAACTTTCCGAGCGCGGCGGTGCCCGGGAGTGCGGATACCTGGGCCGGCCAGATCGGAAACCTGCTCAATCCGGTGCTCGGTCCGCTGGGAATCGATCCGAAGCTGACCATTGCATTGATCTTCGGAGTCGTCGCCAAGGAGGTAGTCATCGGCGCGCTTGCGGTAATCTACGCGCGCGAAGGCGGCGCGCTGATGAATGCCATCGCCAGTGAAATCGATTGGGTGCAGGCCTACAGCTTCATGCTGTTCGCGTTGATCTATACGCCTTGCCTTTCCACGATCGCCACGATCCGCAGCGAGGCCAGGAGCGGCCGATTTACCGCACTCGCCATCATCTGGCCGATCGCGCTTGCGTGGATGATCAGTTTTGCCTTCTACCAGAGCGCGCGGCTGCTAACGGCCGCCACTTAACGTCTGCGCGCGAATCCCTGCGGGACGGGACAATCCGCGCTCGGATGCGACGCTGCCCTTTGCCGGCTGCCCCTCACCGGCTCTTGCCGCCGGTCAACGTTTCACGCCGAGAGAACCGTTCTGGCGGGAGAAATAAGCAGCCAGGTCCTGCATCTCCTGCCGCGACAGATTGGCGGCCTGGCTCCCCATGATCGCGTCCTTGCGGGCACCGGACTGATAATCCCGCAACGTCTTGTACAGGTAGTCCTCATGCTGCCCGGCGATGCGCGGATATTCCGGTTGCAGCGGCTTATTTCCGTCGGCACCGTGGCAAGCTGCGCAAACCTGTTTGGCTTTTTCCGCGCCCTTGTCAGCATTTCCGGAAGCAGTTGCGACGGATGCAAATGCACCTAGGACCAGCAATGTTATTGACTGCCTCATATGTGCCTCTTCACTTGGCACCGCTGGCGTTGCCGTAATACGCGGCAAGGTCCTCAATGTCCGCATCGCTCAGCCCGCGCGCGATCCCGGTCATGCTCGGGTGATTGCGCGCGCCGTCCTTGTAGGCCTGCAAAGCCTTGACGATGTACGGTGCCGACTGCCCCGCGATCTTGGGCACGTGATACACGTCCGGATAGGCCGTGCGGTAATAGGGGATGCCGTGGCAGCCGATACACATCGACACCTTGCTCTTGGCGGCGTCTGCGCTGCCCGCGGCATTCGCCGGCAGCCAGAAAGCGAACCCAAGGCCCACGGTGATCACCACAGCCGCCCGCTTCATGGAAACGTTCATTGCATATTCTCGCAGTGGCGCGGCCCGGGCCGCCTTGGAAAAGGTGGGGAATTCTAGCGAACCCCGCACAACCGGTCAAAGCATAGTAGGGCTGCCTGTGCGCCGAAAGTACCGGAATTTCATACTTCCGCGCCGCCGCAAGCACATCGCACGTACAAACGCACGTATAATTTCAAGCATTCTCCTACTCCTGCGCGGCGGCAGCCAAGCTGTGCAGGTTCGAACCGGCGGGATCATCCCCACCGCTGAACCGGTCCCGATCCGAGGGGCTGCTTCGGATATGCCGAAACCGGTCGTTCCGCCGGAGCGCACGAGGGGGCGTATTCCCTCATAAATGTGGCAGCCGTCAAGGACTCATATGCGATTTAAAGGATCCGATACATACGTCGCTACCGACGACCTGATGCTCGCGGTGAACGCGGCGATCACGCTTCAGCGCCCTTTGCTGATCAAGGGTGAGCCGGGCACTGGAAAAACCAAACTCGCCGAAGAGGTGGCAGGCGCGCTCGGGCTGCCGCTTCTTGAATGGCACATCAAGTCAACCACCAAGGCGCAGCAGGGCCTTTATGAATACGATGCCGTGAGCCGCCTGCGCGACTCGCAACTTGGCGATCAACGCGTGCATGACATAGCGAACTACATCGTGCGCGGAATGCTCTGGCAGGCGTTCACCGCCGACTCGCCGGTCGTGCTCCTGATCGATGAAGTCGACAAGGCCGACATCGAGTTCCCGAACGACCTGCTGCGCGAACTCGACCGCATGGAATTCTTCGTCTACGAGACGCGCGAACTCGTTCGTGCCAGGCACCGGCCCATCGTATTCATCACCAGCAACAACGAAAAAGAGCTCCCCGACGCGTTTTTGCGCCGTTGCTTCTTCCACTACATCCGCTTCCCCGACAAGGACACCATGGAGCGCATCGTCGACGTGCACTTTCCGGGAATCAAGAAGATGCTTCTGCGGGAGGCGCTGGAGGTATTTTTCGAGGTGCGTGAGGTCCCTGGACTGAAGAAGAAGCCCTCCACCTCGGAACTGCTCGATTGGCTCAAGCTGCTGCTCGCCGAGGATATTTCGCCCGAGACGTTGCGCAGCAAGGACAGAAAGACCATCGTCCCGCCGCTGCATGGTGCGCTGCTCAAGAACGAGCAGGATGTGCACCTGTTCGAACGGCTGGTCTTCATGGCGCGTCACAACCGCTAATGCCAACGGCGCTTGAGATGGGCCGCACCGCGCCCCTGGGCAGCGCGGTTCTGCCGCACGTGATAGTTCCTGGCAACCCGACCTGACCATGCTCGCCGGTTTCTTCCTCAAGCTCAAGGAGGCCAGGATTCCGGTCTCAATCAAGGAATACCTGACCCTGATCGAAGGCATGCAGGAACACGTGATATCGCCTTCGATCGATGAGTTTTATTACCTCGCCCGTACGACGTTGGTGAAGGACGAGTCGAATTTCGACAAGTTCGACCGCGCCTTCGGCGAATTCTTCAAGGGCGTCGAGGCCGTCGCCGGCGCCGAGCTCGACCTGCCGCTCGAATGGCTGCGCAAACAGGCCGAGCTCAATCTCAGCCCAGAGGAAAAGGCCAGGATCGAAGCGCTGGGCGGGTGGGAAAAGCTGATGGAAGAACTCAAGAAACGTCTTGAGGAACAAAAGGAACGCCACCAGGGCGGCAGCAAGTGGATAGGCACGGCCGGCACGTCGCCCTTCGGCGCGTATGGCTACAACCCGGAAGGCGTGCGCATCGGGCAGGACAAGTCACGCAATCGCAGAGCAGTGAAGGTGTGGGACCAGCGCGAGTATCGCAACCTGGACGGTTCGGTGGAACTCGGGATACGCAACATCAAGGTTGCGCTGCGCCGGCTGCGCAAGTTCGCGCGTGACGGTGCGCCTGACGAACTGGACCTGGACACTACCATCGACAAGACCGCGCGGAACGCCGGCTACCTCGATCTTCACATGCGTCCGGAGCGGCACAATGCGGTCAAAGTGCTGCTGTTCCTCGACATCGGCGGCTCGATGGACGACCACATCAAGTTGTGCGAAGAACTGTTTTCCGCGGCGAAAACCGAATTCAAGCACCTGGAGTACTTCTACTTTCACAACTGCCTGTATGACTTCGTGTGGAAGGACAACCGCCGCCGTCATGCCGAACGCATCAATACCTGGGACATTCTGCACAAATACGGGAACGACTATAAGCTGATATTCGTCGGCGATGCGACCATGAGCCCCTACGAGATCCTGCATCCGGGCGGCGCGATCGAGTACATGAACGAAGAGGCGGGCGCCGTCTGGATGAAGCGCATGCTCAACGTCTACAACAAGGCGGTCTGGCTGAATCCGGAGCCGGAGGAAATCTGGACCTACCGGCAGTCGATCGGAATCATGCGCGAACTGATGGGCGCTCGAATGTACCCCACCAGCATAGAAGGGCTGGAACGCGCCATGCGTTACCTTTCGCAGGGCGGCAAGTAGGCCGGTAACCCTTTGCCGGCGCGACCTCGGGCGGCGCGATCGGTCAGCTGCCCTTGCCCGGCGGCGGCACGACCTTCAGCACTTCGTCGAACGTGGTCATGCCCTGCGCTACCTTCATCGCACCGCTAATGCGCAGCGACTTCATGCCTTCCTTGTAACCCTGATCGCGAATACTCGCGAGATCAGCCGAAGCGTTGACGAGGCGCTTGATGGCCGGCGACATGAGCAGTATCTCGTAGATTCCGACCCGGCCGAGATAGCCGGTGTTGCGGCACTCCAGGCACCCAACCTGTCGATAAACAAAATCCGGCTGCCTGGACTTCCAGGGAGCAACGAATTCATCCCAGGTGGGGTCTCCATCGCGCAGCGAGTCGAAAGGAATTTTTTCCTTGCAATGCGGGCAAAGCGTGCGGACCAGGCGCTGCGCCATGATCCCCAGGATCGTCGAGGTCAGCAAATAGGGCGGCAGTCCCAGATCGAGCAGCCGCGTAATCGCCGAAGCGGCATCGTTGGTATGCAGCGTCGAAAGTACAAGATGGCCGGTCAGCGCGGCCTGCACGGCCATCTCGGCCGTTTCCAGATCGCGTACCTCGCCCACCATGATGATGTCGGGATCCTGGCGCATCAGCGCGCGTACCCCTTCGGCGAATCCCAGGTCGACCGAGCGCTGCACCTGCATCTGGTTGAATGCCGGCTCGATCATTTCGATCGGATCCTCGATGGTGCAGACATTAACCTCGGGGGTGGCAAGATTCTTCAGCGTCGAATACAGCGTGGTCGTCTTGCCCGAGCCTGTCGGACCCGTGACCAGAATGATTCCATTGGGCGAGCCGATCATCTGGATCCAGCGCGTCTTGTCGTCGTCGGAAAAGCCGAGTTCGACGAAATCCTTGACGATCACATCGGGGTCGAAGACCCGCATGACGAGCTTTTCTCCGAACGCGGTCGGCAGGGTCGACAGCCGCAGCTCCACCTCCTCGCCCTCGGCGGTGCGCGTCTTGATGCGGCCGTCCTGCGGCCTGCGTTTTTCCACGACATCCATGCGCCCCAGGATCTTGATGCGGCTGGTCATGGCCGCCATCACCGGCATCGGTATCTGATACACTTGGTGCAGAACGCCGTCTATGCGAAAGCGCACGAGGCCGACATCGCGACGCGGCTCCAGGTGAATGTCGCTCGCGCGCTGGTCGAACGCGTACTGCCAGAGCCAGTCGACCACGTGAACGACGTGCTGGTCGTTGGCATCGAGTTGCCGGTTCGACCGCCCCAACTCGACAAGCTGTTCGAAATTGCCGAGTCCCGAACGCTGGTCGCCCGACTTTTCCGCGCCCTTTATGGAGCGCGCCAGGTTGTAGAACTCCACCTGATAGCGGCTGATATCTTCCGGGTTAGCGATGACACGCCGGATCTCCAGCCTCAGGATCGGCTTCAGTTCCTTTTCCCACTCCTTGATATAGGGCTCGGCGGTCGCGATGACCACCTCACGCGTACTCACTTCCACCGGCAGGATGCGAAAGCGCGTCGCGTAGGCGTTTGACATTACGTCGGTCACCGCCGCGAAATTGATCTTCAACGGGTCGATATGATAGTAGGGAAGTCCGACCTTGCCCGCCAGCCATTCGGTCAGCCACTCCAGGTTCATGATCCGATGGGGCGGCGGCTGCGTTTTCCATTTCTGATCGGCGATGACCACCAGCGGGTGATGATCGGAGCGGTGCAGGCGCCGGTCGGCGACCAACTGATCGGCATCGCTGCGTGCAACCAGGCCATCGACGACCAGCGCCTCGAGAATTTCCGACAGGGCAAGCCGGCGCTCGGAGACAGACGCGGCGACGGGCTGGAGCGCGGCAGTTTTGACCATCGACGGCACTATAGCCACCCGCACCGGTCACGGCAAGCCACCGTCGCGGCGATATTTACAGGCTCGCCAAACTGCTACAATTTGGGCGTGTTCCGGCGTCAACGCCGGAAATCACGTCAGAAATCAATACCAGGAGACCACCATGACCATAAAAGCAGGCGACAAGCTGCCCGACGGCAAGCTCACCGAAACAACCGAATTCGATACCGCTGCAGGCTGCCCGATGAATCCGCAGGAAGTCGACGTCATCCAGGCCACCAAAGGCAAGAAGGTCGTGATTTTCGGCGTGCCAGGGGCTTACACCCCGACCTGCTCGGCGAAGCACGTCCCCGGATTCGTCTCAAACCATGACAAACTCAAGGCAAAGGGCGTGGACGAAGTCTGGTGCATCGCAGTCAACGACGCGTTCGTGATGGGCGCCTGGGGCCGCGAACAGAAGGCCGCGGGCAAAGTGCGTATGCTCGGTGACGGAAGTGCGGAATACACGAAAAAGCTCGGACTCGAACTGGACCTCACCGCGCGCGGACTGGGTATGCGCATGCAACGCTTTGCAATGATCGTCCAGGACGGCGTGGTCAAGGACGTCGCGGTAGAGGCGGCCGGCAAATTCGAGGTTTCCGCGGCCGAAGCGGTACTCGGAAAACTCTGAGTCCCGTTCGATCTGCCTGCAGGCTGCAAAAAGGGGCGCTCAAGCGCCCCTTTGGCGTCGGAAACCGATGCCCCGGCAGGGGTACCGTGGAGCGATCCGAGTAGAAGATCTCCACCCGGAAATTCTACTTCAGCTGCCCGGCGTCCAGATCCTTGAACCGCTCCCCGCCAGTTCCAGCATCAGTTCATTGACCCGTTTTACGAATCCGGCTGGGTCGTCCAACTGCCCGCCCTCGGCGAGAAGCGCCTGGTCAAAGAGCACGTGCGTCCAGTCTGCAAAACGGCTCTCTTCGTATTTCAGTCGCTGCACCATCGGGTGCCGAGGATTGATCTCCATTATCGGGCTGGACGGCGGTGCCTTCTGGCCCGCCGCCTTGAGGATACGCGCCAGGTTGCCACCCAGGTCGTGCTCGTCGGCAACCAGGCAAGCCGGAGAACTCTCGAGCCGCAACGTCACGCGAACGTCCTTCACCTTGTCGCCGAGTGTCTGCTTGATCTTTTCGACCAGGTCCTTGAAGTCTCCCTCCTGCCGCTCCTGTTCCTTCTTCTCCTCTTCGGTCGCGAGTTTGCCGAGATCCAACGCGCCTTTGGCCACCGACGCCAGCGCCTTGCCATCGAACTCGTACAGATTGGAGACCAGCCACTCGTCCACCCGGTCCGCGAGCAAGAACACTTCCACGCCGCGCTTCCTGAATGCCTCCAGATGGGGACTGTTCCTGGCGGCAAGGAAGCTTTCCGCGGTGACGTAATAGATCTTCTCCTGACCTTCCTTCATGCGGCCGACGTAATCGGCTAGCGATACGTTCTGCTCTTCGCTGTCCGTGTGCGTCGACGCCATGCGCAGCAGCTTGGCGATGCGCTCACGGTTGGCATGATCCTCGCCGATACCCTCCTTCATCACGCGTCCGAACTCGCCCCAGAACTTCGCGTACTTATCCTTGTCGTTTTCGGCAAGATCCTCGAGCAGTGACAGCACGCGGCGCGTACAGCCGGCGCGGATCGCATCGATATCCTTGCTTTGCTGAAGAATTTCGCGCGATACATTGAGCGGAAGGTCGTTCGAGTCGACCACGCCGCGTACGAATCGCAGGTACGCCGGCATCAACTGTTCGGCATCGTCCATGATGAACACGCGCCGCACGTAGAGTTTGATTCCGTGCCGCTGGTGCCGATCCCACAGGTCGAACGGCGCCCGCGATGGTATGTAGAGCAGCTGGGTGTACTCCTGTTTGCCCTCGACCTTGTTGTGCGTATAGGCAAGCGGAGGCTCGAAATCGTGGCCGACGTGCTTGTAGAACTCGTGGTACTGCTCTTCGGTAATGTCGGCCTTGAAACGCGCCCACAGCGCGCTGGCCTGGTTTACCGACTCGTCCTCGTCGGTGGTGCGGTACTCGCTCTTGTCCTTGTCCCACTCGGTCTTCTTCATCACGATCGGGATCGCGATGTGATCGGAGTACTTGCGAATAATCGCCTTGAGGCGCACATCGGAAAGCAGGTCGTCCTCGCCTTCGCGAAGGTGCAGCGTCACGTCGGTGCCACGTCCTTCCTTCTCCACCTGCTCCACGGTGAACTCGCCGCCGCCGTCGGATTCCCACTTTACCGCCGCTTCGGGCGGCAGCCCTGCGCGCCGGGTTACCAGAGTGACCCGGTCGGCGACGATGAACGAGGAGTAGAAGCCGACGCCGAACTGCCCGATCAGGCGCGCGTCCTTCGCCTGATCGCCGGTCAGCGCCGCAAAGAACTCGCGCGTGCCCGATTTGGCGATGGTGCCGATCTGCTGTATCACCTCCTCGCGCGACATCCCGATGCCGTTGTCCGATACGGTGATGGTGCGCGCCTGTTTGTCAAAAGAGACCCGGATTCCCGAGGACGCATCGCTTCCAAACAGGCTCGCATCGGAAAGCGCCTCAAAACGCAGTTTGTCGGCGGCATCGGACGCGTTCGAGATCAATTCGCGCAGGAAGATCTCCTTGTTGCTGTAGAGCGAATGGATCATCAGTTGCAGAAGCTGCTTGACCTCCGCCTGGAATCCGAGGGTTTCCTTGGTCGTCGTATCCGACATCGTGCGGTTCTCCGGAGTTTGTTGGGGTGGACTGTCCCGAAAAAGCGAAATTGCGTGCTGAAGACACGCCCTGCGGCCTAATCTGGGGCCTTTCCGGGAGCATTTCAAGCCCGTGACCCCACGGTTTGCCTGGAAATGTACGTCTGTGACCGACCCTCCCGGTCTGCCCGCGTCGCCGGGCGACGGCGCCCGGGAAACCGGTTCGGCGGACGGTCCTCGGCTAGAATGCCGAACTTGCTTCGCGATCCATTGTCTTCGAGGTGTCGGTATTCATGTCGGGTCATCCCATGATTAGAACGATTTTGCTCTTTGCGCTGTCGCTTGCGCTGGGGTTTGCCCCGGCGGTCGCAGTCGAACCGCCTGCGGGCATCACCACGGTCACCAGCGTGGAGGGCGTGACGGAGTACCGTCTTGACAACGGACTGCGGGTACTCCTGGTACCTGACGCATCGGTCGACACCATTACGGTCAACGTCACCTATCTGGTCGGGTCGCGCCACGAAGGCTACGGGGAATCGGGTATGGCGCACCTGCTTGAGCACATGCTGTTCCGCGGCACGCCCAGGCATCCGAACATCTGGGCCGAACTGAAGAAGATCGGCGCCAACGCCAACGGCACGACCTCGTTTGATCGCACCAACTATTTCGAGACATTTCCCGCCCGCGAGTCCAGCCTTGAAGCGATCCTCCGCCTGGAAGCGGACCGTATGCTGAATTCATCGGTGTCCAGGAAGGACCTCGACTCGGAAATGACGGTGGTCAGAAACGAATTCGAGGCTGGTGAAAACCGTCCCTCCGGTGTTTTGCGTCAGCGCGTTGCGGCTACCGCGTTCCTGTGGCAGGCCTACGGGCGAGCCGTCATCGGTTCGCGCTCGGACATCGAAAACGTGCCCATCGAACGGCTGCAGGCTTTTTACCGCCGCTACTACCAGCCCGACAACGCGGTGTTGATCATTGCGGGCAAGTTCGACGAATCAAGCGCACTTGTGCTGACGAAAAGATATTTCGGCAAGCTGGCGAAACCGGCACGTGTGCTTCGCCCGACCTATACGGTGGAGCCCACCCAGGACGGCGAGCGTACAGTCACACTGCGTCGCGCCGGGGAAGTGCCACTGGTAACGGCCATGTACCACCTTCCCCCCGGGAGCCATCCCGATTTTGCGCCCGTGGACGTGCTGGTCGAGATCCTCGCCCATGTCCCATCGGGCCGGCTGCACAAGGCCCTGGTCGAATCGGGTCTCGCGAGTACAATTTTCGGCCACAGCCAGCAACTGTACGAACCGGGCTTTGCATACTTTGGAGCAAGCGTGGGTCAGGCACGTCCGCTCGACCCGGTGCGCGATGGCCTTATTTCCACCTTGGAAGGCTTCGCGCGTAACCCGGTCACCGGCGACGAGGTCGCGCGCGCGCGCACCCGGCTGCTCAACGATATCGAACTCAGCATCACCAGTTCACGCACGCTCGCCGGGCTGCTCTCGGAAACCGCGGCTATGGGCGACTGGCGCATGCTGTTCCTGCACCGCGACCGCCTACGCAAGCTAACGGCGGCCGATGTGCAACGCGTTGCAACGGCCTACTTCAAGTCCTCCAACCGCACGCTGGGGATCTTTCTGCCCACGAGCGCGCCGGAACGTGCGGAAATTCCGCGCGTTCCGGACATCGCGGCGATGTTGAACGACTACAGAGGTGCCGGGCCGATTGCCAAAGGCGAAGCGTTCGATCCCTCACCCGAAAATATAGAGAAGCGCACTGTCCGGCGCACCCTGCCAGGCGGAATGAAGCTCGCTCTGCTGCCCAAGAAGACCCGAGGCGGAACGGTAGTGGCCCAGCTCGGACTTCGCTGGGGCGACGAGTCGAGCAAGAACGGCCACAGCGCGGCCTGCGGCGTGGCAAGCGCCATGCTCATGCGCGGCACGAAGAAGAGGAGCCGAGATCAGTTGACCAACGAATTCGCGCGTCTCAAAGCGAACGTTGGCGTCGGCATTGAAGGAGGATCGATCGAGACGGTGCGCGAGAATCTGCCGCAGGTCCTGAGACTGGTCGCCGAAATCCTGCGTGAGCCCTCGTTCCCAGAGAGCGAATTCGAGCAACTGCGCCGAGCATCGCTCACCAGCATCGATGCTCAGAAGAGCGACCCGGGCGCCCTTGCGAGAATTGCACTTATGCGCCACCTCAACCCGTACGCTCCCGAACACTGGAATTACAATCCGACGTTGGACGAGCGCGCCTCGCGGCTCAAGGCGCTTACGCTGGACGACATAAGGCGCTGCTACGAGAAGTTCGTCGGCGCGTCTGACAGCGAACTCGCGGTTGTAGGTGATTTCGATCCGGACGAGATCTCACGCCTGGCAGATGAATTATTCGGCGATTGGAAGAGCCCCCTGCCGTATTCGCGCATCAAGCAGCAATATTTCGAGGCGCCGAAGATCGACCGCAGCATAGAAACCCCGGACAAGGCCAACGCGACGCTGCGCGCGGGCGAGAACCTGAAGCTGCGCGATGACGATCCGGATTTCCCGGCGCTCGTACTCGGCAATTACATGGTTGGTGGTGGACCTGACTCGCGACTTTGGCGGCGCGTGCGCGAACGCGAAGGGCTGTCCTACGGAGTGGGCTCGTATCTCTCGGCCAGCAGTTTCGACAGGAAAGCCAGTTTCGGTATGTATGCGATCTACGCTCCGCAGAATCGCCAGCGTGTGGAGTCTGCGATACGCGACGAACTAACCAAGGCACTTGCAGATGGATTCACCTCCGAGGAAATCGAAACCGCGAAGAAGGATCTGTTGAACGGTCGCAAACTCGCGCGCACCCAGGACGAATCGCTGGCCGGCCGGCTGCTGTCCTATTTGGTCCTCGACCGGACGTTTGCATGGGATGTACAACTCGAGCAGCGCATAGGGTCGTTAACGGCAGACAAAGTGCAGCAGACCATGCGCCGGTACATCGATCCGAACCGGCTCTCGATCGTCAAGGCGGGGAATTTCGAAGCCCCTCCCAAGTGAACGCGGGGCGCTCCACCGACAGAGCAAATCGCCTGGCGTCCCTCGCCGCTGTTCAGGCGAGGGACTCATACTGGATCGCGACGACTTCCAGCTCTTCGCCTCCGACAGGCGTATTTAGCGTCACGACGTCGCCTTCGCAGGCGCGCAGCAGGGCCCGGGCGACCGGCGATACCCACGAGATGCGTCCGCGCGCCGGGTCGACTTCGTCCGTACCGACGATGCTCACCGTTCGCTCGGTTCCCTTCCCATCGCGGTAGGTCACCGTCGCGCCGAAGAATACGCGGTCTCGGTCCTGATCGCGCGGATCAACCACTTCCGCCGATTCCAGGCGTTTCATCACGAAACGTATGCGACGGTCGATCTCGCGCAATCGCCTCTTGCCATAGATGTAGTCGCCGTTTTCCGACCGGTCCCCGTTGGACGCGGCCCAGGAAACCGTTCTGACCACCTCGGGCCGGTCCACCTCCACCAGCGTCTTGAGTTCGCTCTTCAGACGCATATGCCCTGCTGGCGTGATGTAGTTCTTCGCCCCCTGTGGGAGCGGCGGCTCTATCGCCCCCGGCTCATCCTCGGGAAGATCCGTTTCGCGGGTAAATGCCTTGTTCATACCTGCGGATGCAAAAGGGATATAGTATTAAGCAACGGTCTGCCGTTGATTATAATAGGATGTTGGCAGACAGGCCCTGTCTGCCGCCGGACGGTTCACGGCAATCGGTGCCAACCGAGAACAAAAGGGGAGAGCCATGCAGATGAGCGTACGCACCCGAGAGTGGACCCTCGTCGGGCTGGTCGCGGTCGTCGCGATAATCGCCAACCTTCCGGAAGAGCTGCTCGAGCAAGTCGGCGCAGACCGCAACTGGCTCCTGGGCTTGCTTGGGTTGACGGTATTCATCGCGCTGTTCCTTTATCTGAAGTTCCAGGCTTTCTTCCTCGTCTTTGCGCTTGCGCTGCTGGCCAACTTGCCGACCGCGGTGTCGGAATCGCTGGGAATCGCCCGCCTTCCGCTGGTCATCGCCATGGCGCTGATGGTGGGCATCTCTCTCATCAACTACGTGATAGCGCTGCTGCCGACGGGACTGGAGACCAAACCGCGCGAAAAGAGCAAGGAAGGCATCGTCGCACTGTTCTACGCCATCGAGAAAGGCAATCTTGTCTATGCGCAGAAGGTGCTTTCGATGAATTTCGACCCTAACATGGTCGCCGATAACGGATATACCCCGCTCATGTATGCAGCGGCGCGCGGCGACGCAAAGATGGTCGATCTGCTGGTGCGCAACGGCGCCGACGTCAACATGATCAGCCGAGACGGCGATACGGCACTCGAACTGGCGTTGCGCACGGGCTCCTCGGAGGTTGCAGATATCATCAAGAAAGCGCGCGCGGATCAGCTCGCCCGCGAAGAGGCGGCCCGCGCCGCCCAGGCCAAGAAATAGGCTTACCGAATACCCGGGCCCGCCCGCTGCGCAGCGGCGACAAAGGCTGAGTATTGACGCGCAAAGCGCCCGCGCGGTTCGAACGCGGCCAGGAGTCCCGCGAGGTGTAATCGATAGAATGTGAGACCGTGAAGGCGCGCCCTTCAAATTGCAGGAGTATCCTCACATGGCCGGTCCCCATTACCTGCGCTTCGACACGCTGAGCCTGCATGCAGGCCAGGCCCCCGACCCTCAGTTCGGTTCCCGCGCGGTTCCCATATATCAGACGACCTCATACGTCTTTCGCGATACCGATCACGCCGCGGCGTTGTTCAACATGGAGCGCGGCGGTCACGTCTATTCGCGAATCTCCAATCCGACCAACGCGGTGCTCGAGGAACGCATTGCCGCGCTTGAGGGCGGCGTCGGGGCGATCGCCCTCGCCAGTGGGCAAGCAGCGCTGCACCTGGCGATCGCAACGTTGATGGGCGCAGGCTCACACATCGTCGCCTCGCGCGCACTGTACGGCGGCTCGCACAACCTTCTCGCTTATACGTTGCCGCGCTTTGGTATAGAAACGACCTTCGTCGATCCGCGCAGCCTGGAAGAATGGCGCACCGCGATCCGGCCCAATACCAGGCTGCTGTTCGGCGAGACGCTGGGCAATCCCGGCCTGGACGTGCTCGACGTGCCGTCGGTCTCCGGCGTCGCGCACGAGGCCGGCTTGCCCCTCTTGGTAGATTCCACCTTCACCACGCCCTACCTCATGCGCCCGTTCGAGCTGGGCTCCGATCTCATCTACCATTCGGCAACGAAATTTCTTGGCGGGCACGGAACTGCCATCGCCGGACTGCTGGTCGACGGTGGAACGTTCGACTGGGAATCATCGGGAAAATTCCCTGAACTCACAGAACCCTACGCTGGATTCCACGGCATGGACTTCAATGAAGAATCGACCGTCGCTGCCTTCCTGCTGCGCGCTCGCCGTGAAGGCCTGCGTGACTTCGGCGCCTGCATGAGCCCGATGACCGCCTTTCAGATCCTGCAGGGCATAGAAACACTGCCGCTTCGCATGGAGCGGCACGTTGCCAACACGCGCCGCGTCATCGAATTTCTTGGATCCGAACCCGCAGTCGAATCGATTTCGTACCCGGAACTTCCAGAACATCCGGACCACGAACTGGCGAAGAAGCTGCTGCCCCGCGGCTGCGGGTCGGTGTTCAGCTTCAACGTGCGCGGGGGCCGCAATGCCGGACGCAGGTTCATCGAGGCGCTTTCGGTGTTTTCCCACCTTGCAAACGTCGGTGACGCCAAGTCGCTTGTAATCCATCCGGCCACGACCACGCATTTTCGGATGGACGATGCCGCGCTGGCGGCCGCGGGCATCGGGGCGGGGACCATACGGCTGTCGATCGGGCTCGAAGATCCGGAGGACCTGATCGAGGATCTCGGCCGGGCTTTGCGCGCTTCGCAGAGGGGTTAGGCCTTTGGATGTGGACACGGCCGTGTCAGGGTTTGTATTCGTCTCGCTGATTCGGGAAGTTGCAACTTCGCAACTTCCCGAATCAGCGAGATTGATCAAAGGCAGGACCGTGCATGCCGCATCCTCCTCGCCCGGGCCGAAGGCTTGACGCGATGGAACTGAACGTAGATGGAAAATCTGTCTTTTGCTACACCGGCGGCAAGCCTTTCGATTCGAAACTGCCGGTGGTCGTATTCATTCATGGCGCCGAGCACGACCATTGCGTCTGGGTGCTGCAGAGCCGATACCTGGCCCACCACGGCTACGCAGTGCTTGCGCTGGATCTTCCGGGCCACGGCCGCTCTGCCGGGCCGCCGCTGGCGAGTGTGGAGGCAATCGCCGACTGGATCTTAGGTCTGCTCGACGCGGCGGGCGTCGGCCAGGCTGCGCTGGTCGGCCACAGCATGGGATCGCTGGCCGCGCTCGATCTTGCCGGGCGTCATTCGGGACGAGTCAACTGTATCGCGCTCATCGGAACCGCGTTTCCAATGCGTGTATCGCCGGAGTTGCTCGACGCGATCAGACACGACGAGCCGCGGGCGCAGGACATGGTCAACATCTGGTCGCATTGCTCCTACGCCCACTACCCGAGCAATCCGGGCCCCGGGTTCTGGGTCATCGGAGAGAACCTGCGGCTCATGCAAAGACAGAAACCGGGCGTCATGCACGTCGATTTTTCCGCCTGCAACGCCTACGGCGCCGGCATGGAGCGCGCGGCGCAGGTGCGCTGCCCGGCCCTGCTGGTGCTGGCAAGGCGCGATGTCATGACCCCCGCGCGTTCAGGTCGCGAACTCGCCAGAGCGATCAAGAACGCACGTGTCGTCGAAGTTGCAGGCAGCGGTCATGCGCTAATGGCAGAAAAACCTGATGAAGTGCTCGAGGCGCTGATAGAGTTCCTGCCGCTCCGCCGTTAGACGCTCAGCTTGATCAGTACCGGTTGATGATCCGATGCATCTGTCTCCCCGTTGACGAGCACCTGCTCCACCCGCGGTACAAGATCTTCGGTCACGAAAATGAAATCACAGCAAAATGCGTCGCCTGGCCACTGCTTCTTGTCGTAGACCCCGAGCGTTGGCGCATGCGGCGTTCCAGGTTGCGCGATCGGCCAGCTGTCCCTGTACGCGGGGATGCCGGAGCCCGACGCATATCGGTCCTGCAACCTCCTGTACAGTGGATCCCCGGGCCGAAAATTGAAATCGGCAGTGAGCACCGAGGAAACCGGTCGCGGCAGGGTCTCGAACGGACCGTCTTCCTTGTGCCCGCGTATGACATCTCGGGCATGTGCACAGGCTTCGGCGTGCAGTTCGCGCAGGCGCTCCACCTGCGCCGCACGCTGACTCGCCGAGTAATATGCAAGATGGGTAGTTGTTACTCGCAGCGGACCCCACGGCGCCTGCACTACGGCCTCGATTGCGACGCGCTGCATACCGGGTACTCCCGGATCGGCCGGAAACGGAAGCAGATGTCGGAAGACCTGAACCACCGGAAGACGGCTGAAGAGCGCGTTGCCGAACTGCCTTCGCGAAGCGCCGCGAGCAAGTGCATCCACGGCGATGCCCTCTACGAGCCGGTAGTCGCTCAGTTCATCGGCCAACAGCGCAAACTGGTCGGTGCCTTCGGAACCGCCCAGGCCTGGATAGTTACGCGCCACCTCCTGAAAGCAGAGCAGATCCGCATCGGCTGTTTCACGACAGGCTCGTGCGATACGGGCCGGATCGGCGACACCGTCGCATCCGCGGCACGATTGAATATTCCACGTGATAAGCTTCAGTTCGGTCATCGCCGTTCGAGGCAACTGAATGGCAGATATAATCCCATGATCAGCGATGCGCTCAAAATACCCTTTTTCGAATTGGTTCGCTTCGCCCAATTTCTAGCCTGCGTCTTCGCGCTTGCGGCTCCCGCGGCTGCCGAACGCCTGCCGATCAACAGCATTCGCTTGCCGCCCGGATTCGAGATCGGCGTCTTCGCGGACAATGTTGACAACGCGCGCTCGATGGCGCTCGGAACGAGCAACGTGCTGTTCGTAGGCACGCGATCCGCGGGCAAGGTCTACGCCTTAAGGTACAGCGAAGGCCGTGCGACCCGGATCATAACCATAGCTTCCGGGCTCAACAGGCCCAACGGCGTAGCGTTCAGGAATGGCTCACTCTATGTTGCCGAGGTAAACCGTATCCTTCGCCTGGACAATATCGAGACGCAGTTGGAGCGCCCGCCGAAACCCGTCGTTGTGAGTGACCGCTACCCCGCCGATACGCACCACGGCTGGAAATTCATCCGTTTCGGCCCCGATGGCTGGCTGTACGTACCGGTCGGCGCGCCATGCAACATCTGCGAACCCGACCCGGTACGGTACGCGCTCATTTCCCGCATTCGGCCCGATGGCAGCGGTTACGAGGTCTTCGCGCGCGGCGTGCGCAACTCGGTCGGCTTCGACTGGCACCCCGAAACCAGACAGCTGTGGTTCACGGACAACGGGCGCGACTGGCTGGGCGATGACCTGCCCTCGGACGAACTCAATCACGCGCCGCGCGCAGGGATGCATTTCGGCTATCCATACTGTCACCAGGGCGACACGCCCGATCCCGAGTTCGGTCACAGCCGCCGGTGCTCGGAGTTCACGCCACCGGCGGTGAAACTCGGCGCCCACGTGGCTGCGCTCGGCATGCGCTTTTACACCGGCAACATGTTCCCCGCGGAATATCGCCACAGCCTTTTCATCGCCGAACACGGTTCCTGGAACCGTTCCGAGAAGACCGGATACCGTGTTCGGCGGGTGAGGGTGTCCAGCGGAGGGGAAATCAGCAGCGAAGTCTTCGCCGAGGGCTGGCTAGAGGGAGGCTCCGCCTGGGGACGCCCTGTTGACGTCGAAGTGATGCCCGATGGCTCGCTGCTGGTCTCCGACGATCGCGCCGGAGCGATCTATCGCATCAGCTACCGCAGAAAATAGCGGACGTCGGAGCGGGTCAAGCCCAGTCCCCGTTCAGAATTCGATCGGCCCAGAAAAGCCCGATGACGGTCTTGGAATCAGTGATGCGCCCTTCCCTTACCCAGTCCAGCGCCGATTCGAGCGGCAAGCTGAACACTTCCAGGTGCTCGTCCTGATCAGGTTTCGCGCCCTGGTAGACCAGCCCCCGCGCCAAGTAAATCTCGATACGCTCGTCCGAATAGCCCACCACTGGATGGGTCGTGGCAAGGTGGAGCCAGTCCGAGGCTACATAGCCCGTTTCCTCCAGTAACTCGCGTTTCGCGCATTCCAGCGGCGCCTCGCCGGGATCGATCTTTCCCGCAGGCAGTTCGAGGAACTCCCGCCGCAACGGATAGCGGTATTGGCGCTCCATCACCAACCCGCCGCTTTCGAGCACCGGAACGATCGTCACCGCGCCCGGGTGCTCGATATATTCGCGTTCGGTGCTTGCCCCATCAGGGAGTTGCACCCGGTCTCGGCGAACCTTCAGTAAATTGCCGCGAAAAACCCACTCGCCGTCGACGGTCCGCTCGCTGAGGTCCTTGATTCTCCAGGCCGGTTCGGGCCATTTGCTCACGTTGCCTCCTGCCACAGGCCTGGCCTATCAGGCCGGCTCGGGTCCGACCGTACCGCGGCCCGCTCACGAGCGGGAATTACAGGGTCTTTATGGAGAAAAAGCAAAGCTGCATCAGGGGGCCGGGCAGAATCCCGAGCAGCAGCACGGCAAGGCCGTTCGCCGACAGCAGCACCCCCATGTCCAGGTGCACCACGACCGGAGTGGTGTCCTGTGCGTCATCGAAATACATCAGCTTGACCACGCGCAGATAGTAGAACGCACCCACGAGAGAAAACATCACTGCCACCACCGCAAGCCAAACCTGGCCCGCGGCGATCGTCGCCTGCAATACGGTGAGCTTGGCGTAGAAACCCGCCGTGGGCGGGATCCCGGCCAGCGAGAACATCATCAGCAGCATGATGAATGCAAACCACGGGCTGCGCCGGTTGAGTCCCTTGAAGCTGGACAAATTCTCGGCCTCGAATCCCGCTCGCGAGAGCAGGATGACGATACCGAAGGCCCCGAGGCTCATCAACACGTAGACCACTGCGTAGAACATCGATGCGCTGTACGCGTCCGCGGCATTGAACCAGTTGTTGTCGACAACACCGGAGAGCAGTCCAAGCAGCAGAAAGCCCATGTGCGAGATCGTCGAATACGCAAGCATGCGCTTGATATTCGTCTGAGCCAGCGCCGCCAGATTGCCGATTGCCATGGACAGCACCGACATGATCAACAGCATTTGCTGCCAATCCACAGCGAGCGCGAGCAGTCCGTTGACGAGCAGCCGCATAGCCATCGCGAACGCGGCAAGCTTGGGCGCCGAGCCGATGAACAGCGTGATCGCCGTAGGAGCACCGTCGTACACATCCGGAATCCACATGTGAAACGGCGCCACACCGAGCTTGAATCCCAGCCCTGCGACCACGAACACCAGCCCGAATACCATCACGGTCTTGACCGGTCGCCCTCCTTCCAATGCATGCGCCACGGCCGAAATCTCGAGCGAACCCGTTGCGCCGTAGATCATCGACATTCCGTATAGCAGCAGGCCTGAAGCGAGAGCGCCAAGCACGAAGTACTTCATGGCCGCCTCGGTCGATCTCGGCGAGTCGCGATTGAGCGCCACGAGCGCATAAAGGCACAGTGACAGCAGTTCCAGCCCCAGGTACAGCGTGACGAAGTGATTGGCCGAAATCATCACCATCATGCCGAGCATCGCAAAAAGCACGAGCACGAAGAATTCACCCTTGAGCAGGTCCCTGTCGGACATGTAGGCGCGCGAATAGACCAAACACGCCGCGACTGCGCAGTAGGTAAGCAGCTTCAGCAGGTTCCCCATGTAATCGGAAACGAACATGTTGCTGAAGGTGAATGCGACGATGCCGCCGGTCGCCTGGACCGTGCCCACCGTAAGCACCGCGCAACCCAGCAGCGTAAGCATTGACAGCCCGTAGGTCACGCTGCGATCGCGACCGGGAATCACCAGGTCGGTGATCAGGATCACCGAGACCATCGCAACCAGGAAGATCTCGGCGTAGGCCGGCAGGAGGTCGGGCATCGGAAAACTCATAGCTTGCTCACCGCCACGTGCTTGAGGAGATCATTGACCGAGGCATGCATGATCTCCGTGAATGCCGCCGGATACACGCCCATCCAGAGCACCGCCGCCGCGAGCAGCGCAAGAAACAGGAACTCGCGGGCGTTGACATCCGTCAGCTTCTGAACGTGGTCATTGGCGACTGCGCCGAAAATGACGCGCTTGTACATCCACAGCGTATATCCGGCGCCCCAGACGAGCGTTGTGCCCGAGATAAATGCGAGCCAGAAGTTGGTCTTCATTGAGCCCATGATGACCATGAACTCACCGACGAATCCGGAGGTGCCGGGCAGGCCGCAATTGGCCATGGCGAAGAGCATCATGAACGCTGCAAACTTGGGCATCGTATTTACCACGCCGCCGTAATCCGCGATCATCCGCGAATGCATCCGGTCGTACATCACGCCGACGCACAGAAACATCGCGGCGGAAACGAAGCCATGCGAAATCATCTGCACCAGCGCGCCCTCGACTCCATAGGCGTTGAATATGAAAAAGCCGAGGGTCACGAATCCCATGTGCGAGATCGACGAATAGGCGATCAGTTTCTTCATGTCGGCCTGCACCAATGCCACCAGACCGATGTAAACGACCGCGACCAGAGACAGCGTGATCATGAACCCGGACAGCGCGTGGCTCGCATCAGGCAGAATCGGAAGAGAAAAACGCACGAACCCGTAGGCGCCGAGCTTCAACATGATCGCCGCCAGCACGGCCGAACCGCCGGTAGGCGCTTCAACGTGAGCATCGGGCAGCCAGGTGTGCACCGGCCACATCGGCACCTTGACCGAGAACGCCGCCAGGAACGCGAAGAACAGCAGCACCTGCGCGTCCATCGCGATCGGCAATTTGTGGAAGTCCAGTATGGAGAACGAACCTCCGGACTTGTTGTACAGGTACAGGAGCGCCACCAGGAACAGCAGCGATCCCAGCAACGTGTAGAGGAAGAACTTCACTGCCGCGTATACCCGGTTCGGGCCGCCCCATACGCCGATCAGGATGTACATCGGGATCAGGGTCGCCTCGAAAAACACGTAGAACAGTATTGCATCGAGCGACGCAAATACCCCGTTCAGCAGTCCGGAAAGAACAAGGAAGGAAGCCATGTACTGCGCCACACGGGACTGAATAACCTGCCAGCCTGCAATCACCACCAGCACGGTGAGAAAACTGTTCAGCAGGATGAACAGCACGGATATACCGTCCACGCCCAGATGGTAATTGACGCTGAATCGCTCGATCCAGGGCGACAGTTCGACGAACTGCATGCTGGCGGTCCCGGTGTTGAAGCCGGCGACAAGCGGAATCGTCACCAGGAATCCCGCCACCGCACCGACAAGGGCCAGCAGCCTCGCCGCCGGAGCGTTCTTGTCGTCGCCGGTGCCCAGCACGACCAACCCTGCGACAATGGGCAGCCAGATCGAAAGTGAGAGCCAGGGCGTCTGCATCGCCTATCCTGCCGCCGCAAGCATGCCGTAAAGCGTCAGCAGCACGAACACGCCCAGGATCATGGAAAACGCGTAGTGGTAGATGCGTCCCGACTGGATCTCACGCACGACGCCGCCAACCCAGCCGACCAGCTTCGCCGAACCGTTGACCATTACGCCGTCGATCAGGGTTACGTCACCGATCTTCCAAAGTGTCGTTCCAAGTTTCACTGCCCCGTTGGCAAAAAACCACTGGTTGAATTCATCAAAGCCGTATTTGCGCTCCAGGATGGTAGTCAGCACTCCTGCCTTGCTGCGCACCACGGCCGGCAGCTCTGGCCTTGCGATATACAGGTACCAGGCAGTCGCCAGTCCCGCGGTCGCGAACCAGAACGGCAATCCGCTCAGTCCGTGCGCCATCATGGTCCATACCCCATGAAATTCGCGCGTCATCTCCGCAATCCATTCGTGCTTGGAGGCGACGGCAATGGAAGTGCCGAAATAATCTCCGAAGACGATCCAGCCGATGATCCAGCCGGCGCATATGGAGGGAATCGCAAGCAGGATAAGCGGCACCGTGACCACCGCCGGCGTCTCATGAGGCGCGTGCGCATGTTCATCGTGGCCGTGGCTCGCCCCATGGCCATGCCCGTCCGAGTGCCTGAAGCGCTCCTCGCCGTGGAAAGCGTAAAAAATCAGCCGGAACGAATAAAGTCCGCCGATGAACACGCCGCACAGCGTTGCCAGATAGGCAAACCCGGCACCCGTGGTGTGCGAGGCTTGCACCGCCTCGATGATGGTGTCCTTGGAGAAGAAGCCCGCGAACGGAGGGAAACCCGCGTTGGCGAATGCTCCGATCAGCATGGTTGCATAAGTAATCGGCATGTACTTGCGCAGCCCGCCCATCCTTCGCATGTCCTGCTCATGGTGCAAGGCGATGATCACCGAACCGGCGCCAAGGAACAACACGGCCTTGAAGAAAGCATGCGTCATCAGGTGGAAAATCGCCGCGCCGTAGGCCGAAGCGCCGAGGGCCACGGTCATGTAGCCAAGCTGGGAAAGCGTGGAATATGCGACGACGCGTTTGATGTCGTATTGCACCAGCGCGACCAGCGCCATGAAGAACGCCGTGATGCCGCCGATCACCAGTACAAACGAGCGCGCGGTATCGGACAGTTCGAATAGCGGCGACATGCGCGCCACCATGAATATACCGGCGGTCACCATGGTAGCCGCATGGATCAGGGCGGATATAGGCGTTGGACCTTCCATGGAATCCGGAAGCCAGACGTGCAGCGGGAATTGCGCCGATTTGCCCATGGCCCCGACGAACAGGCCGATACAGATCACCGTGAGCAAGGCCCAGTGCGAGCCGGAAAAGATCTCTATCGTCGACTCCGACATTGCCGGGGCCTGCTCAAACACCGCCGTGTAATCGAGTGTTCCGAAATAAGCGAGAACCAGGGCGATGCCCATCAGGAATCCGAAGTCGCCCACGCGGTTGACCAGAAACGCCTTCAGGTTGGCGTATACCGCCGTCGGACGCGTGTACCAGAAGCCGATCAGCAGATATGACACCAGCCCGACCGCCTCCCAGCCGAAGAACAACTGTATGAAGTTGTTCGCCATCACCAGCATAAGCATCGAGAACGTAAACAGGGAGATGTAGCCGAAGAAACGCTGGTACCCCGGGTCGTCTGCCATGTAGCCGATCGTATAGATGTGGACCATCAGCGAAACAAAGGTCACCACCACCATCATTAGCGCCGAAAGGCGGTCGATCAGAAAGCCGATCTCGAAACTCGTTCCTCCGGAGGTGAGCCAGGTATAAACCGTCCCGTTGAACGTGTTTCCTTCGATCACGTCGGCGAAGATCACGCATGATCCGACGAAGGACAGGGCAACCAGAAGGATGGTCGCCCAGTGGCTGACCGAACGACTGACCACTCTGCAGAACAGGCCGGCGATGATCGCGCCGGCCAGCGGCGCCAGTGGCACGAGAACATAAATCTGTTGCATGCCGGTCATGGTGCCCGCTCCATCAGCTCTTCCAATGGCGCAATAACGCCCCGCCGCAGGCCTGCGTCATTCGCTTTGCTCGCATCCCCGCCGCGCGGGGTCCCTGCTCGGTTGCTCATGCCGGTCTACCCCTTGAGACTGTCGAGGTCGTCAACATTGATCGTGTTCAGACTGCGGAAGAGGACCACTAGAATCGCCAGCCCGATCGCGGATTCCGAGGCCGCCACCGTCAATATGAAAAACACGAACACCTGGCCGGAGATATCGCCCAGGTAGTGGGAGAAGGCAAGAAAGTTCGTGTTCACCGCGAGCAGCATCAATTCGATCGCCATGAGCAGGACGATGACGTTCTTCCGGTTAAGGAAGATTCCCACCACGCTGATCGCGAACAGGACGGCGCCCAGAATTAGGAAGTGCGATAGTGAAAGCAAGTTCTCTCCCTATACCTACCCATACACCGCATGTCCGCGTCGCTGTGCCGCCCCATGCAGCCAGTTCGACCGTTCAATCCTGCTTCTCCGTCGGCATAGACACCAGCCGCACACGGTCCTCGCGCTTCACCGCTATCTGTTCCGACGGGCGCTGGTATTTCGTGTCCTTGCGCTTGCGCATGGTCAGCGCAATCGCCGCGATAATTGCCACCAACAGCACAACGGCCGCCAATTCGAACGCGAACGCGTAGTCGGTGTACAGAACGCGTCCGAGTTCCCTGATGTTGCTGTGCGCCGCTCCAGGATCTGCGGGCCTGGGCAGCGTCTCGAGCCCGAAGTAGCGGCCTCCCAGAACGAATATCATCTCCACCACCATCAGCCCGCCGACGGTAAGCGCGAGCGGCAGGTTGCTCCAGAAGCCCTCTCGCAGCCGCTCCAGATTGATGTCGAGCATCATCACCACGAACAGGAAGAGCACCATCACGGCTCCCACGTACACCAGCACCAGTGTGATGGCCAGAAACTCGGAGCGCAGCAGCAGCCAGATACCTGCCGCCGTAAAGAACGCGAGCACCAGGTGCAGTGCAGCGACTACCGGGTTACGCGCCGTAATGACGCGCAGCGCGGCGAATATCAGGACGCCCGCGAAGAAGTAGAAGATGATGGTCTCGATATTCATCGGTCTTACCGGTATGCAGCGTCCTTGGCCCGATCACGGGCAATCTGCTCTTCGTACCTGTCGCCAATCGCAAGCAGCATTTCTTTGGTGAAATAAAGATCGCTGCGTCTCTCGCCATGAAACTCAAAGATGTTGGTCTCCACGATGGCATCGACCGGACATGCCTCCTCGCAGAAGCCACAGAAAATGCACTTGGCCATGTCTATGTCGTAGCGGGTGGTGCGTCGTGTTCCATCGCCGCGCTCGGCTGTCTCTATCGTGATGGCCATCGCCGGGCATACGGCCTCGCAGAGCTTGCAGCCGATGCATCGCTCCTCGCCATTGGGATAGCGGCGAAGCGCATGCAGGCCACGGAAGCGCGGGCTCAGAGGCGTTTTCTGCTCCGGATAGAGCACGGTGATCTTGCGATTGAAAAGGTGCCGGCCGGTAACGGCCATGCCCTTCAAGAGTTCAAGAAGGAGGTAGGTCTTGAAGAAGCCGCGGATGCGTTCAATCATCAGCGTCGCCTCCGCACTAGTCGACTAAGGCCAGCGCCAGGCTGTCGGCTCCTGGCCGCATTCGCTTTGCTCGCATCCCCGCTTCGCGGGGGCCCTGCTCGGTGGCTCATGCGTCCCCCCCTATTTGAATATCGACCACGGCGTCTGCATCCATCCGGCGATCACGACCAGCCACACCAAGGTGACTGGTATGAAGACCTTCCAGCCCAGCCGCATGATCTGGTCGTAGCGATAACGCGGAAACGTCGCCCTGAACCAGAGGTATAGCGAAAAGATGAAAAAGACCTTGATCAGCAGCCACAGGATGGGCGGGACCCAGTTGAAAATGACGCTATCGATCGGAGACGCCCAGCCGCCGAAGAACATGATCGCCGTCAGGAAGGCGATGAGGATCATGTTCGAATATTCCGCGAGCATGAATTGCGCGTACGCCATGCCGGAGTATTCGACCATGTGGCCCGCGACGATTTCCGATTCGCCTTCGACGACGTCGAAGGGGGCCCGGTTTGTCTCTGCGACCCCGGAGATGAAATACACGAGCAGCATCGGTGCGAGCGGCAGCCAGTTCCATGACAGGAAATTGAGCCCCATGTCGGCGAACATGCCACGCCCCTGCTGCGCGACGATTGCGGAGAGGTTGAGGCTTTGCGATACGAGAAGCACGCAGACCAGCGCGAAACCCATCGCGATTTCGTAAGAGACGATCTGTGCTGCCGAGCGCATCGCTCCGAGAAACGCGTACTTGGAATTGGACGCCCACCCGGAAATGATCACCCCGTAGACGCCGAGCGAGGTCATCGCAATCAGGTAAAGCAGGCCCGCATTGAGGTCCGCCAACACCACTTCCGGGCTGAACGGCATTACCGCCCAGGCCGCGAATGCCGGTGTGATCGCCAGCACGGGTCCAAGCACGAACATGAACTTGTTCGCGCCGCTGGGCACGATGATTTCCTTCAGCAGCAGCTTGATCCCGTCGGCGATCGGCTGAAGCAATCCATAGGGGCCGACGCGAATCGGCCCGCGCCGGACCTGCATCCAACCGATCAACCAGCGCTCCCACAGGGTGCCATAAGCCACCGCGAGCTGGACCGGCACGACGATGCACGCTATCAGGATCAGGGTCTTGACCAGAGTATAGAGATGCCCCCCCAGCGTGGGTCCGAACCACTGCTGCGACATCGCGAGCAGTTGGGCGGGCAATTGAGACAACATTTCCATCTAGGCCCGCACCACCAGGGTGATCTCACCGAGCATCGCGCCCAACGTCGCGCTCGCAGGATGACCTGCGGCGATTCGCACGCAGTCCGCCGGCAGCAGGTCGTCGATCCCCAGCTCCAATACCGCCTCGCCGCCACCCTGACGCACCCTTACCTTCAAACCGGCCTCGACCCCGAGTCTTGCCGCGAGCGCCGCATTCATCCACGCCTTTGGCGGTTGCGCATCATGGGTTTGCTGCAGCGAATCCGCGCGGCGCACGATGGGATCGGTGAAATAGATCGGCACATCGGCCACGCGTTGCAGAATGCCGGCAACCTGCGATTCACGTACCGATTCCGTACCCGCGTTCAAACTCCGCTCAAGACCAGCGACTCGATTGTCCAGCCGGGCCGCGACGTTGTCGGGCGTGCAGACCTCGTCGCGCACCTGCTCGCTTGTGTCGTAGTCGAAGCCCGCGATGTCCATCAGGTTTCCAAGCACGCGAAGCACCTTCCATGCCGGCCTTGCGTCGGCGAACGGGCGCACGACACCGTTGAAGCCCTGCATGCGACCCTCGGTATTGACAAACGTGCCAGAAGTCTCGGTGAAAGGCGCGATGGGTAACAACACGTGCGCGTAATCCTCGGCACCGGTGCTGTAGGCAGACATCGCGACAACGAAATCCGCCGAGCGCATGGCGCTTAGCGCCGCGCTTGGATCGCCGCAATCAAGTTCCGGCTCGATTCCGAGCAACAGGTACGCCTTGCGCGACCCCTTCCCGCCGTCTCCGAGCATTGCGCGCGCGTTCAATCCGCCGCCAGCGGGCGTGCAGCCCGCCAAGTAACCGCCGACGCTGTTGGCCGCTTCGCCGAGGTAGCCGAATCGAGCATCCAGAATTTCCGCGAGCATCTGCACGAGCGCGTGCAGGCGCGTTGCCTGCGGATGTTGCTGCGCGGTGTTTCCCAGGAACAGTCCCGTGTTGCTGCCGGTGGCAAGACTCGCCGCGACCGCCCTGGCCGCCGCGCTGACATTCGCGCCGGCCGCGAGGGGCGGCACCTGCCTGCCCTTCGCCTCCGCGGCGGCACTCACTATCTGGGCAAGCGTGTCCGCAAGCGCATTCGGCGAGCAAACGATCTTGTTTGCCAGCGCGATCAGCGGGTCGTCGCCGGCCACATGAACGAGATTCACCTGCTGACCACGCTTTGCCGCCTGGCGCAGACGAGCGGCGATAAGCGGATGGTCCTTGCGCAGGAACGAGCCTACGACCAGCACTCGGTCGAGCGCGCCGAGTTCGGCAATCTTCATTCCCAGCCAGGGCGCTCCGGACCGCTTGCCGTCGATGGAAAAGTCCGTCTGACGCAGGCGGAAATCGACGTTCTCGCTGCCAAGACCGCGCATGAACTTCGCAAGAAGCGCCATTTCCTCGAGGGTGGAATGTGGACTCGCGAGCGCACCGATCTGCTCGGCACCATATTGCGATCGGACAGCTTTGAGCCGCGTTGCGACGTAATCGAGCGCTTCCTGCCACTGGACCTCGCGCCAGGTGCCGCCCTCGCGCAACATCGGTTTGGCGAGGCGGGCCTCCGAGTTCAATCCCTCATAGGAGAAGCGGTCCTTGTCTGATATCCAGCACTCATTGATCTCTTCGTTCTCGAGCGGCAGTACGCGCATGACCCTGCTGTGCTTGACCTGGACCTCGAGATTGGTGCCCAACCCGTCGTGGGGACTTACCGACTTGCGTCGCGCGAGTTCCCACGTGCGTGCGCTGTAACGGAAGGGTTTGGAGGTGAGAGCCCCGACCGGGCAGATGTCGATCATGTTGCCCGAGAGCTCCGAATCGACCGAGCGGCCGACGAAGCTCATGATCTCCGAATGTTCTCCGCGGCCCTTCATGCCCAGTTCCATGATGCCGGCGATTTCCTGGCCAAAGCGCACACAGCGGGTGCAATGGATGCAGCGGCTCATTTCCTCCATGGAAACGAGCGGACCTACGCTCTTGTGCAGCACCACGCGCTTTTCCTCGGCGTAGCGCGACTGACCCTTGCCGTATCCCACGGCCAGATCTTGAAGCTGGCACTCGCCGCCCTGGTCGCAGATGGGACAGTCCAGCGGATGATTGATGAGCAGGAACTCCATCACGCTATTTTGCGCATTGCGCGCGGGCTCGGACTGCGTCCACACCTTCATGCCCTCAGCGACCGGCGTTGCACAGGCTGGCATCGGCTTGGGCGCCTTTTCGACCTGAACCAGGCACATGCGACAGTTCGCCGCTATGGACAGCTTCTTGTGATAGCAGAAATGCGGTACGAAGATACCCAGGCGGGCAGCAGCATCCATGACGGTCGAGCCCTGCGGCACCTCGACCGCGCGACCGTCCACTTCAAGTTTAAGCAATGCCGTCATGCCGCCGCCTTCGACGCTCCGTGCGCACCTACGAGGCAGCGCTTGTGATCAATGTGATACTGAAATTCATCGCGGAAATGCTGTACGAAACTCCGCACGGGTAACGCCGCCGCGTCGCCCAGCGCGCAAATGGTGCGTCCCATGATGTTCTCGGCGACGTTGGAGAGCAGGTCGAGGTCTTCCTGGCGTCCGCGTCCTGACTCGATCCGATGCACGACCCGGTACATCCACCCCGTGCCTTCCCTGCACGGTGTGCACTGCCCGCAGGATTCCTCGTAATAGAAATACGACAGGCGCTCCAGCGCACGCACCATGCAGGTCGTATCATCCATGACAATCACAGCTCCGGAGCCCAGCATCGAGCCTGCCTTGGCGATCGCGTCGTAATCCAGGTCCGTCTGCATCATGACGTGTCCCGGGACCACCGGTGCCGATGAACCGCCGGGGATCACGGCCTTTATTTCGCGGCCGCCGCGCATTCCACCGGCCATTTCCAGCAGCTTTGCAAACGGTGTACCGAGGCGCACTTCGTAGTTCCCCGGGCGCTCTACGTGACCCGACACCGAAAACAGTTTCGTGCCGCCGTTGTTCGGCCGGCCCAGCTCTAAATACGCCTGACCGCCGTTGAGAATGATCCACGGGACGGAAGCGAAGGTTTCCGTATTGTTGATCGTGGTCGGCTTGCCGTAGAGTCCATAACTCGCCGGGAACGGCGGCCTGAAGCGCGGCTGGCCCTTCTTGCCCTCTATCGATTCCAGCAGCGCCGTTTCCTCGCCGCAGATGTAGGCGCCGTAACCGTGATGTGCGTACAGCTCGAACGAAAAGTCGCTGCCGAGTATGTTCTTCCCGATGTAGCCCGCTGCGCGCGCCTCGGCTATCGCCTCCTCGAAGCGCTGGTAGATGTCCCAGATCTCCCCGTGTATGTAGTTGTAGCCTGCCGTCGAGCCGGTCGCGTAGATCCCGATCGCCATGCCCTCGATCACCTGATGCGGGTTGTAACGCAGAATGTCGCGATCCTTGAAGGTTCCGGGTTCGCCCTCGTCGGAGTTGCACACCATGTACTTCGCCCCGGGTGCCTGGCGCGGCATGAAGCTCCATTTCAGGCCGGTGGGAAACCCTGCGCCACCCCGGCCACGCAGCGCCGATTTCTTCACCTCGGCTATGATCGTTTCGGGCGCGATTTTTTCGGCGAGTATCTTCTTCAACGCGCCGTAGCCGCCACGCGATTCATAGTCCTTCAGCATCCAGTTCTCGCCGTTTATACCCTTCATCAGGACGGCATCGGCTCCATAGATGGCGGGATCGAAGGGTGGGTGCGCGGAATTCATTTCTGTTGCTCGGCAAGCAGCTTGTCGATCAATTTGTCTATTGCGTCGGGCGTCATGAAGCTGGTCATCGTCTTGTTGTTCACCAGCATCACGGGCGCGTCGCCGCAAGCCCCGAAACATTCGCCTTGCTTGAGCGTAAAGCGCCCGTCGGGTGTCGTCTCGTTCCAGTCAATACCAAGTTTCTTCTTCAGATGCTCTGCAGACTCGACGGCACCCGAAAGGGCACAGGGCAGGTTCGTGCACACGCAAAGCTTGTGCTTGCCGACGGGCGCCAGATCGTACATGGCATAGAACGTGGCCACCTCATAGACGGCGATCGAGGGCATGCCCAGGTAACCCGCAACGAAGTCCATGACCTCGGTCGAAAGATGGCCTTTTTCCTCCTGCGCCAGGGCAAGCGCTGCCATGATTGCAGATTGCTTCCGGTCGACAGGGTACTTGGCGACCTCGGCGTCGATCTTCTTCAGGGATTGATCAGAAAGCATCAGCGGTCGATCTCGCCGAAGACGATATCCATGGTGCCGATGATCGCCACCGCATCGGCGAGCATATGCCCCTTCGCCATGTAGCTCAGCGATGAGAGGTGCGGGTACCCAGGTGCCCGGATCTTCAGCCGATAAGGCTTGTTGGCGCCGTCGGAAACGACATAAATGCCGAACTCCCCCTTCGGATGCTCGATTGCGGCGTAGGTCTCGCCTTCGGGGACGTGCATACCCTCGGTGAAAAGCTTGAAATGGTGTATCAGTTCTTCCATATTGCTTTTCATTTCGACGCGCGAAGGCGGCGCTATCTTGTGGTTGTCGGTGATCACCGGACCCGGATTTTCACGCAGCCACTTGACGCACTGCCGAATGATCCGGTTGGATTGGCGCATTTCCTCGACGCGCACCAGGTACCGATCATAGCAATCGCCATTGACACCGATGGGTATGTCGAAATCGAGGCGCTCGTACGCTGCATAGGGCTGTTTCTTGCGCAGGTCCCACTCTATTCCGGAACCGCGCAGCATGGCCCCTGAATAACCCAGGTTGAGTGCCATTTCCGGCGGAACCACTCCGATTCCCACGGTACGCTGCTTCCAGATGCGGTTGTCGGTGAGCAGCGTTTCGTAATCGTCCACGCAATGCGGAAACCGCTTGGTGAAATCCTCGATGAAGTCGAGCAGGGTTCCGGTACGGTTCTCGTTCAGCTGCGTCGCCGAGCGCGCGCTGCGGTATTTCGAGACATCGTATTGCGGCATGCTATCGGGCAGATCGCGGTAGACGCCACCTGGCCGATAGTAGGCCGCGTGCATCCGGGCACCCGATACCGCCTCGTACATGTCGAACAGATCTTCGCGCTCCCGGAACGCATAGATGAACATGGTCATCGCGCCACAGTCCAGGCCGTGCGCGCCGATCCACAGCAGGTGGTTCAGCAGCCGCGTAATCTCGTCGAACATGACGCGCAGATACTTGGCCCGCAACGGCACCTCGATTCCGAGCAAGCGCTCGACCGCAAGCACGTACGCATGTTCATTGGCCATCATCGACATGTAATCCAGTCGATCCATGTACGGCAGCGTCTGCAGCCAGGTCTTGGTTTCGGCCAGTTTCTCGGTGGCGCGATGCAACAGCCCGATGTGCGGATCGGCGCGCATGATGACCTCGCCGTCGAGCTCGAGCACAAGGCGCAGCACACCATGCGCGGCCGGATGCTGCGGACCAAAATTGAGCGTGTAATTGCGGATCTCAGCCATCAGTCTTGCTTCCGCGGTCCCTCTTCGCCAAACGCTTCTTCACGAATGATCCGTGGGGTGACTTCTCGCGGCTCGATGCTGACCGGCTCGTAGATCACGCGTCGTTGCTCCGGGTCGTATCGCATCTCGACGTTGCCAGAGATCGGGAAATCCTTGCGGAAAGGATGACCGATGAAACCGTAATCGGTGAGAATGCGACGCAGGTCCGGATGGCCCGAGAACATGATGCCATAGAGGTCGAAGGCCTCGCGCTCGTACCAGCCCGCGCTCGCCCAGACCGATGTCACTGATTCCACGACCGGGAATTCATCGTCCGAAACAAATACCTTCAGCCTCAGGCGCCGGTTGTGAGCCACCGAGAGTAGCTGCACCACAACGGCGAATCGCGCACCGTGCCACCGACCCTCGCCGTACTCCGAGTAGTCCACGCCGCACAGGTCCATGAGCTGTTCGAACCCGAGCGATGGCGTGTCGTGCAGCGCCCTGGCGACCGATGGATAGTCCTCGGCCTTGACCTCCAGCGCCAGTTCGCCGAGAGCCTCCGTCACGGAAACGATCTTGGCTCCGAACGCGGCCTCTAGATCCGCTTTGAGTCGTGCGATCCTTGTTGCCATTATCTAGCGTTGGAAGAACTGAATGGGCGTGTGTGAGATCTTGGGAAAGGCAATGGCTAACGCGCTATCGTATTGGTGCGTTTGATCTTGTTTTGCAGCTGCATCAAACCATAGATCAATGCCTCGGCGGTCGGCGGACAACCGGGTACGTAGACGTCCACCGGCACGATGCGATCGCATCCGCGCACGACCGAGTAGGAATAGTGGTAATAACCCCCGCCATTGGCGCACGAACCCATAGACACGACCCACCGGGGCTCGGCCATTTGGTCGTAGACCTTGCGCAGCGCCGGCGCCATCTTGTTGCACAGCGTCCCGGCAATTACCATCACATCGGCCTGCCTCGGGCTCGGACGAAACACGATGCCGAAGCGGTCCAGATCGTAGCGCGCGGCACCTGCATGCATCATCTCCACCGCACAGCACGCGAGTCCGAACGTCATTGGCCACATCGAACCGGTTCGGGTCCAGTTAATGACCGTGTCTATGCTCGTGGTGATAAACCCTTCCCGCATCAGTCCTTCAGTAGCGCCCATGATCACCCCTCTCTGCGGCAATTGCGGCTATTCCCATTCCAGCGCGCCCTTCATCCACTCGTAGACGAATCCGACCACCAGGATCGCGAGAAAAATCATCATCGACACGAAACCGAACAATCCGATCTCGTTGAGCGTAACCGCCCAGGGAAACAGAAACGCGATCTCGAGGTCGAATAGAATGAACAGAATCGCCACGAGGTAATAGCGCACGTCGAACTTCATGCGCGCGTCTTCGAACGCTTCGAAGCCGCACTCGTAGGGAGAAAGTTTGTCGGGGTCGGGGCGGTTGTGCCCGAGCATGAGGGAGATCATCCAACCCATGATCATCGGTGCCGCGCCGCCCAAAAAAGCGACGATGACGAACAGCAGAACCGGAAAGTAATTTTCCAGCACCGGTGCTACCTTCAATTACCCGGCGGCGTGGCCGAACGCCACGCTCCGCATCTGCCTCAGCTTGCACACGCTACGGAATCCTCTTTCCAAAAAAAAGGGTTGGATTCAAGCCATCACGGCTTGCAATCCAATCCCTCCTTTTGTCAGCGAAATCACGCAAGGCTCGCATCCCCGCCGACAGAGTCCCTGCCCTGCGGACCGGCTTCGGTCACACCATGCGCCTTCATGCATTGTTCTTCATCTAAATGGTGCCGACGGAGAGACTCGAACTCTCACAGCTTTCGCCACCGCCCCCTCAAGACGGCGTGTCTACCAATTTCACCACGTCGGCATGAACGGACTTGAAACGCGGCCGTGTCGGCTATGCGACCCATTGCCACGCCCCAAACGCGCGCCATTGTACTACTTCGGTACCTCGTCTGCCTTCGATCTTCCGGTGCTGCCCTTGTCGGCCGCAGAATCCGCGCCGGCAGCCGTCGCCTTCGAAGCCTCGGGCCGTGCCGGCTCCGACGGCACAGGCACCGACGGCAGTTCCTTTACCGATTCCATAACGCCGCCCCCAACCGCGGGACGATGCGTGGCCTGATACGCGAGTCCCAGACTGGTCATGAAGAAGATCGCAGCGAAAATCGCTGTCGTGCGCGAGAGAAAATTCGCCGATCCCGTCGCACCAAAAAGACTTCCAGAGGCGCCACTGCCGAAAGCCGCTCCCATGTCGGCGCCTTTCCCGTGCTGCAACAGAACCAGCCCGATGATTGCAAGGGCTGCAATCACATGAACAACTAGTAACGCTATCAGCCAGATATCCATTCAAATCCCGTTTCAGTGAGTCGCGCCCGCTTCGCATATTGCGACGAAATCGTCGGCGACGAGGGCGGCGCCGCCGATCAAACCGCCATCGACGTCAGGCATTGCGAACAATTCCCTGGCGTTGTCCGGCTTGACACTGCCTCCATAAAGAATCGACAGTCCCGCAGCCAGGCTCTTGTCGCGCCCGGCCACCAGCCCACGGATATACTCGTGCGCGCCCTGGGCCTGCGCGGGCGTCGCCGTCTTTCCTGTGCCGATCGCCCAGACCGGCTCATAAGCTATTGCCGCGTTCTCAATCGCGGAGACGCCCGCCGAATTCAACACCGCCTCGAGTTGGCGCCCAACGACCGCCTGGGTATCGCCGCGATCTCGTTGTTCCAGCGTCTCCCCGACGCACAATATCGGCGTCAGACCCGCACGCTGCGCAGCCATGAATTTGGCCGCAACCTGCTGGTCGGTTTCGCCATACAGGCCACGCCGCTCCGAATGGCCGACGATGACATACCGACAGCCAAACTCACGCAGCATCGCGCCCGAAACCTCTCCCGTGTAAGCTCCGACATCATGCTCGCTCAGGTTCTGTGCGCCCCAGGAAATTGCCGAGCCCGCAAGCGAAGTTGCCACCTGATACAGATAGGGAAAGGGCGAACATACCGCATACCCTATTCCGTCCCTCGAACCAAGCCGTGCCTTGAGGGCATCGAGCAGCGCCTGGTTAGCCGCGAGGCTTCCATGCATTTTCCAGTTGCCAGCCACAAGCACGGCGCGCATGGTTTACGCTGCTGTTCCCGAGTGAAAACTCAAGCGCGCATTTTAGCTTCCCTGCGCTAGATGGGTCAATCAAAGTGACGGAAAAATCAGGCGATTCGCGTTCAATCGCTGCGTTATCGGAATACTGTCTGTTGGCTAGCGAACGAACCTGATCTCGCTCTGATTTGCCGGGTGTTTTCCCGTCTTGCCGGCGTAAAACCGGCGTAGCGCATCAAGGTCCACCGTTTCGTCGCCGGTCAGCTCGAGGAAACCGCCAATGCCGACCCGCTTTTGCCGATAGTCGATGTAGGCAAGACCAAGCGGCACTTTCGCCGCAAGCGCCAGATGGTAGAAGCCCGATTTCCAGCCGTACGTGCGCGAGCGCGTTCCCTCGGGCGTGATCGCCAGGTAAAAGCGCCTGCGCTGCGCGAACTCGGCCGCGAGCCGCGCCGTGAGGCCAGTGCGCTCGCGCCGGTTCACCGGGATACCGCCGAGCCAGCGAAATATGCCGCCCATCGGCCAACGAAACAACGTATCCTTGCCGGCCCACTGAATTGGTAAGCGAATCGCCGAACGTGCCACCATGCCTATGACGAAATCCCAGTTCGAGGTATGGGGGTAGAAAATCACTACGCATTTTCGCCCTGGCGGAGGCGCGACTTCGACGCTCCAGCCGAACAGCCACAGCAGCCATTCGGCAAGCCTCTGCATCCGGTGCGTCTTCAATCTCGGTTCGCCCCTATTTCGTCGCGCTTGCGCGTGCTTGAAGCCTCATTCCCGGTTCGCAACAGGCTCCGCCCGCAGCCAGAAGGTGACGGGACCATCATTGATCAGCGACACCTGCATGTTGGCTCCGAATCGCCCGTTCGCCACCGACGGATGAAGCATTCGCGCCCGAGCGACCAGTCGGTCAAACAGGGCGCATGCGACATCGGGCGCCGCGGTCGAGGAAAAACTCGGGCGCATGCCCTTCGCGGTGTCGGCTGCAAGCGTGAATTGCGGGACCAGCATCAGCGCGCCACCGACGTCCTTGACTGAAAGGTTCATTCTGTCGCGCGCATCCGGAAATATGCGGTAGCCGAGCAATCGCTCCAATAACCGATCGGTGCTTTGTTCGTTGTCACCAGGCTCCGCGCACACAAACGCAATGATGCCGCGGCCGATCGCCGCTATCGTCTCGCCCTCGACGTCGATACTCGCTCGCGAAACCCGTTGCAGCAACCCTATCATTCGGGAATTTCAGGATCTGCCGAAGCCGTGGGGACGAGAGCCGGACGTACCCTGTCCCGGGCAGGTATGTGAATTCGTTCGGCAGTCGTGGCAACAGCGCAATGCCATCCGGAATCAGCGAGCCGCGTCCACCGCCGCTGCCAGCGTATTCGCCAGCCCGCGCACCTTGCGATCGTCCTTGCCTTCCACCATGACGCGCAACACCGGCTCGGTACCCGAAGCGCGCAGCAACACCCGGCCGTTCTTGCCCAGTGATTTTTCGGCCGACTGTTTGGCCTTCAGCACGTTCGCCTGCTTCTGCCAGTCGTAGCCGCGTCGCACGCGCACATTGATCAGAACCTGAGGGTAGAGCACGAGTTCCCGCGAGTACGCCGCGAGCGTCGTTTTGTGCCTGCGAAGCGCGGATAGCACCTGCAGCGCCGAGATGATTCCATCGCCGGTAGTGTGCTTGTCCAAACAGATGATGTGCCCGGAATTCTCCCCCCCCAGTTGCCAACCCTTCTCCTGGAGCATTTCGAGAACGTAGCGATCGCCCACCTTGGCACGCGCAAACGGAATACCCAGCTTACCCAGCGCGTTCTCCAGGGAAAGGTTTGTCATGAGGGTGCCGGCGACTCCGGGCACCCTGGCACTGCGGGCGCGGTCTTTGGCGATGATGTAAAGAAGCTGGTCGCCGTCGTAGAGCGTGCCCGCGGCATCCACCATCATCAACCGGTCTCCGTCACCGTCAAGCGCGATCCCCAGTTCGGCCCCGTACCTGACCACCGCCTGCTGCAATGCCGTTGGCCTCGTGGCGCCAACGTCGTCGTTGATATTGACGCCATCGGGTGACACGCCGATCGCCTCGACATCGGCACCGAGTTCGTGAAGCACGCGCGGGGCGACGTAATAGCCGGCTCCGTGCGCGCAATCCACAACTATCTTCAATCCGCGCAGGTCGCGATTCGAGGGGAAAGTGCTCTTACAGAATTCGATATAACGCCCCGCGGCATCGTCGATTCGACGCGCCTTGCCCAGCTTGGCGGACTCATTGCATTGCATCGGGTGCGAAAGCCCGGCTTCGATCTCGAGTTCGACTTCGTCGGGCAGCTTCGCGCCACCGGCCGAGAAGAACTTGATGCCATTGTCGGCAAAGGGATTGTGGGAAGCGCTTATGACGACCCCGGCCTGCAACCTCAACGCACGGGTCAAATACGCCACGGCGGGCGTGGGCAATGGCCCCGTGAGCATCACATCCGCGCCTGCGGCAGACAATCCCGCTTCAAGCGAAGCTTCCAGCATATAGCCGGATATCCGCGTGTCCTTGCCGATCAGCACAGTGGGACGTTCGCCGCGCGCCAGCCCGGAACCGCGCATGCCGGCCCGCCTTACCAGGACTTTCCCCGCCGCGTAACCGAGGCGAAGAACGAAATCCGGTGTGATTGGCGGTTCCCCCACCAATCCACGAACCCCATCGGTGCCGAAGTACTTCCTGCTCATCGGAATCGAAAACCCTCAATATCCGGCTGGCCGCGCTCCTTGGCGTGCATCGGGCGCACCTCGATAGCGGCGATCACCGATTGCCGGCAGCTTCCACCGCAGCCAGCACCGCAAGTGCATCACGCGTGGCAGCGACGTCATGAACGCGCACGATTCTAGCCCCGCGCTGCACCGCGAGCAACGCGGCCGCGACGCTGGCGGCCAGACGCTCAGTTGCCGGCCGTCCCGTAATCGCACCCAAAGTCGACTTGCGCGAAAGCCCGACCAACACAGGTGCACCGAGTTCGGCAAGCCGGTGCAGATTCCGCAGCAACTCGAGGTTGTGCTCAACCGTCTTGCCAAAGCCGAAACCGGGATCGATGACGATGCGTCCACGTGCAATACCCATCGCTGCCGCAGCCGCGATGCGCCCGGAAAGAAAATTCCTCACCTCGGCGACGACGTCTTCGTAACGGGGCGCCGCCTGCATCGTGCGCGGGTCCCCCTGCATGTGCATCATGCAAAGGCCCGCGTCGGAGGTCGCGGCGAGTTCCATCGCTCCCGGCGCTCGTAGCGCATTCACGTCGTTGATCAGAGACGCGCCTTCACCCAGAGCCGCCTGCATCACGAGCGGCTTGGCAGTATCCACCGCCACCGGAACTGGCGCATCGCGCAGTGCACGCAGCACGGGCACCACCCGTCGCAACTCGTCGGACGCATCGACTGGTTGCGCGCCGGGTCGCGTCGATTCGCCGCCAACGTCGACGAGATCGGCGCCCTCCTCGATGAGGCGCCGGGCGTGCGCCACGGCCTGCTGCGGATCGAAAAACAGGCCACCGTCCGAGAACGAGTTCGGCGTAACGTTCACTACGCCCATCACCAGCGGACGTGCACAGTCGAGGCGGAAGCGCCCGCATTGCCAGACGGGCCCATGCGCGGAATGCGAGGCAGCAGGCGAGGTGGACGCCGACATCGGAGCGAGGATTCTACACCTCACCCGGCAGGCGCCGCCTCAAACGCGGGTCAGGCTGCCGGTGCGGGCTCGGCGGTGTCCGCGGCGCCCTGCGGCGGTGGCGGGGACTGCGGCGGCTGAGTGGGCTTGGGCGGCCGCGGCGGCAAACCGTCCATAATGTCGTTCAACTGATCGGCGTCGAGCGTCTCCCATTCGAGCAGGGACTTTGCCATGATCTCGACCTTTTCACGGTTGGCTTCGATGAGCTTCCTCGCGATCTGATACTGCTCGTCGACTATTCGCCTGATCTCGGAGTCGACCCGCTGCAGCGTCGATTCGGATACGTTCTTGTGCGTCGTGATAGAACGCCCGAGAAACACCTCGCCCTCGTTTTCGCCGTAGACCATGGGCCCCAGCTCATCGGACATGCCCCATTGCGTTACCATCCGCCGGGCGATTTCTGTCGCACGTTCGAAATCGTTCGATGCCCCGGTGGTCATCTGGTTCATGAAAATCTCTTCCGCGATACGACCGCCGAAAAGCACGGAAATGGCATTTAGCAAACGCACCCGGTCCTGGCTGTAGCGGTCTTCAGTAGGCAGCTGCATCGTCACGCCCAAGGCCCTTCCGCGAGGAATAATCGTGACCTTGTGCACCGGGTCTGTCTTCGGTAGAAGCTTGGCCACGACGGCATGACCTGACTCGTGATAGGCAGTGTTGCGGCGCTCCTCCTCGGGCATGACCATGGAACGCCGCTCCGCCCCCATGATGATCTTGTCCTTGGCGCGCTCAAAATCCTCCATATCAACCAAGCGCTTGTTCTTGCGCGCAGCGAACAGCGCGGCCTCGTTCACCAGGTTTGCAAGATCGGCGCCGGAAAATCCGGGCGTACCTCTTGCAATAATCTCGGCCTTTACGTCGGGTGAAAGCGGAACCTTGCGCATGTGCACGAGCAATATCTGCTCACGACCGCGGATATCGGGGAGCGGCACCACGACTTGGCGATCGAAGCGCCCCGGACGCAAAAGCGCCGGGTCGAGCACGTCCGGCCGGTTGGTGGCCGCAATGACGATGACGCCCGCGGTGCCCTCGAAGCCGTCCATTTCCACCAGCAACTGATTCAACGTCTGCTCGCGCTCGTCGTTCCCGCCACCCAGACCGGCTCCGCGCTGGCGTCCGACCGCGTCGATTTCGTCGATGAACACGATGCACGGCGCGTGCTTCTTCGCCTGCTCGAACATATCGCGCACCCGCGCCGCTCCGACGCCGACGAACATCTCGACGAAGTCCGATCCTGAAATCGAGAAGAACGGCACCTTTGCTTCACCGGCGATCGCCCTCGCCAAAAGGGTCTTGCCGGTACCGGGGTTGCCCACCATCAGCACGCCCTTCGGTATTCGCCCGCCCAGCTTCTGAAACTTCGTCGGATCGCGCAAGAAATCGACGAGTTCCGACACCTCTTCCTTCGCCTCTTCGCAGCCGGCCACATCAGCGAAAGTGACGTTGTTATTGGACTCGTCCATCATGCGGGCGCGCGATTTACCAAAAGAGAACGCGCCGCCCCTGCCGCCGCCCTGCATTTGGCGCATGAAGAATATCCAAACGCCGATCAACAGCAGCATCGGGAACCAGGACACGAAGATGTTCATCAGCAGCGACGGCTCCTCGTCGGGTTTGGCTTCTATCGTGACGCCATACTTGAGCAGGTCCGACACCAGCCAGATGTCTCCCGGCGAATACACGGTGACGCGCTTCTTGTCGTTGGTGGTCGCCCTGATCACTCGCCCTTCGATCAGAACCTTTTGAATGCGTCCGGCCTTCACTTCCTCGATGAACTGCGAATACTCCATCGGCGCCTGAGCCGTCTGGCGCGTATTGAACTGATTGAAGACAGTCATCAGCACCATACCGATGACGAGCCAGATGACCAGATTTTTGAACAAGTTATTCAATGTCTTTCCTTCGCTTACGCCCTCGTGCCTTCGCTTCCGGCCCTTACGTTCTCATTCTAGACTCAACCCAAGCGGGGAGCCAGTGCGCAAAAGGCCGAAAACGCAATAGATTATCTTCTGAATCAACGGATTCAGAACCCAGCTTCAATCCGTTTCAACGCGCGTCCAGTCCGCGTCGTCTGCCGGCTTCGCCACCGACTTGAGTCCCTTGCCGAGCAGATACATCTCGCTAGATCGCCCCCGAGACGCCCTTGGCTTGCGCGATGCGACCGACGTAAAACAGCGCCGCATATCGGCCAGAAACTCCGCATACCCCGCTCCCTGGAAGGCTTTGACCAGCAATGCCCCCCCGGGTTTCAAGTTCTCGCGCGCAAAATCCAGGGCCAGCGCGCATAAACGCAGCCCCCGCGCCTGATCACTAGCAACCACACCAGATAGATTGGGGGCCATGTCCGAAACCACAAGGTCGACCTTATCCCCCCGCAACGCCTTCGTCACGGCCGAAAGCACGCGCTGTTCACGAAAATCTCCCTCGACAGACTCGACGCCGGAAATCGGTTCGAACGGCAGAATATCCAGAGCGATCACCCTGCCCCCGGGCCGCACACGCTGCACGATGACCTGCGACCAGCTCCCTGGGGCGGCACCGAGGTCGACGACGGTTTGACCCCGGCGGAGCAGCCGGTCGTGCTCGTCGATTTCGATCAGCTTGAACGCCGCGCGCGAACGATAGCCGCTGGATACCGCCCGCTGAACATAAGCGTCGCTGACATGCTGGCGCATCCAGACCTTTGATTTTGCCTTTCGTTTCATGAACCTGCTTTCCGTTTGCCTCGGCGGGCCATTGAATCCAGCGCCAGGCAGCCTGCCACTCCAATACTCGGCCCGCTACAATTCCGCCGGTGAAACAAATCAGCTCCGCGGACCGCCGCGCGCTCAGAGCGCGCGCTCACGCACTTAATGTGGTCGTGATAGTAGGCAGTGCAGGCCTGACCACCAGCGTGATGGCTGAAATCGAGCGCTGCCTGAAGGCCAACGAACTCATTAAAATCAGGATGTTAGAACATGATCGGCGTCAGCGCACGGAGCTGCTCGCGAGGATCTGCGAACTCACGGGCGCATCCCCCGTCCAGCACATCGGCAAGATCCTCGTGGTCCACCGCGCAAAGTCTGAGTCGAGTACGCCGGAACCATCGCCAGGGGCGAAAATGCAGCAAAGGGTGTCTCGGCGGCGACAGCCGGATCGTGACCGCCGCGCCGAGGCACGTCGCGAACAACCTCTGAGTTCGGCTCGGCGGTATCCGCCGCTGCATGCGACCAAACGGCGTCGGCCCTGACTCCCCAGCCTGCGCTCGATCCGCGTGGCCGCGAATCGCGGCCCGGCCAAAGTTCTATTCGTAGCGTACGTCCAGTATCTCGTACTGGCGCACCCCGCCGGGGGTCAATACGTCGACGGGGTCCCCGGCATATTTGCCGATCAGAGCACGTGCAATGGGTGAACTGATTGATATCTTCGCCTTCTTGATGTCGGCCTCGTCTTCGCCGACGATTTGGTAGGTTACCGCTTCTTTACCTTCCCGGTCCTGCAACTCCACGGTCGCCCCGAATACGCAGCGTCCGTCCGCGTCCAGCTGCTTGGGATCGATGATCTGCGCGTTTGCGAGCTTGGCTTCGACTTCGGCGATACGGCCCTCGAGAAAGCCTTGCCGCTCCTTGGCGGCATCGTACTCGGCGTTTTCCGACAGGTCGCCGTGCGTGCGTGCCTCGGCGATCGCGGCAATGGCCTGCGGACGGTCCACAGTCTTCAGTCGATGCAGTTCGGCCCGGAGCAGTTCGACGCCAGCAACAGTAAGAGGAGTCTTTGCCATCTTGACAGTCCAGAAAGAATATCCCGCCCGGACGCGCGGTGCGCGAAGAGTACGGTCAAGGGAAATGCGAACACCAGAAGCGACGCTCAGATCGCCGCAATTTTGGCTTTTACCTTACCACATTTTTGCCGCTGCGTGCCCCGGCAAACCGGCTTCGCGCCGCTCGTGCCGCTGCCGTCGCGGCGAACGCGTCACAAAGTGGCATGGAGGCGCTGCAGATCGTAGGACACCAAATCCGCCATACGTCGAATCGCGGCGCACGCAGCCCGCGCCCCCGCGATCGTCGTGTAGTAGGTGATCCGTTGCGCGAGGGCGTTGGTGCGAATCGATCGTGAGTCGGAAACCGCGTTTCGCTTGTCCTCGACTGTATTGATTATCAGGCTCACCTCGGCATTCTTGATCATATCCACGATATGCGGACGGCCTTCGGCCACCTTGTTGACCGCGGTCACGGTGACCCCATGCGCGGCGAGTACAGCCGCCGTCCCACGCGTTGCAAGCAAAGAGAAGCCCAGTTCCACGAGTTCCCGTGCCACCTCGACGGCAGCCAGCTTGTCGCTATCGCGCACGCTGACGAACGCCCTTCCCCCTCGCGGGAGCGTGATCCCGGCGCCAAGCTGCGACTTGACGAAGGCTTCGCCGAACGAATAGCCGACCCCCATTACCTCCCCTGTCGACTTCATTTCCGGACCCAGGATGGAATCCACGCCCGGGAACTTGATAAAGGGGAAAACCGCCTCCTTGACCGAAAAATACGGCGGCACCACCTCACGCACGATGCCTTGTTCGTCCAACGATCTGCCCACCATGCACCGGGCGGCAATCTTCGCGAGCGGCAAGCCCGTCGCTTTGGAAACGAACGGCACCGTGCGGGAGGCCCGCGGGTTGACCTCCAGCACGTGAACAACGTCGCGCTGAATCGCGAACTGCACGTTCATCAGCCCAACCACATTCAAGGCTTTGGCCAGCGCCTCCGTCTGCCGGCGCAGTTCACGCTCGACGTGAGAGGGCAACGTGTAAGGAGGAAGCGAACACGCCGAATCGCCCGAATGCACACCGGCCTGCTCGATGTGCTCCATGACCCCGCCGATCAGCACCCGTCGGCCATCCGAAACCGCGTCGACGTCGACTTCGGTTGCGTCGTTCAGGAACCGGTCGAGCAAGACTGGACTGTCATTGGAGACCTTGACCGCCTCGTGCATGTACCGCTCGAGGTCGCGCTGCTCATGCACGATCTCCATGGCGCGACCGCCAAGCACGTAACTGGGCCGCACCACGAGCGGATAGCCGATTTCCTGAGCCAGAGCGATCGCGTCGCTCTCGGTGCGCGCGGTCCGATTCGGCGGCTGCTTGAGGCCCAGCTCGTCGAGCAGACGCTGGAATCGCTCCCGGTCCTCCGCCACGTCGATCATGTCGGGCGTCGTGCCGATGATGGGGACGCCGTTCTTCTCCAGGTCGCGCGCGAGTTTGAGGGGTGTCTGGCCTCCGTACTGGACGATGACCCCGACAGGTTTCTCGATGTGCACGATTTCCAGCACGTCTTCGAGCGTGACCGGTTCAAAGTACAAACGGTCAGAAGTATCGTAGTCAGTCGATACCGTCTCCGGATTGCAATTGACCATGATGGTCTCGTACCCGTCCTCGCGCAGCGCAAGTGCCGCGTGTACGCAGCAGTAATCGAACTCGATGCCCTGCCCGATGCGGTTGGGTCCGCCGCCCAGAACCATGATCTTCTTACGGGTCGTCGGCTGCGCCTCGCATTCCTCCTCGTAGGTCGAGTACATGTACGCGGTGGTGGTCGCGAACTCGGCGGCGCAGGTATCCACGCGCTTGTACACCGGTCGCACGCCAAGCTCGTGCCGACGTGCGCGCACATCGGCGTCGTTTGACTTCACCAGCTTGGCGATTCGGCGGTCCGAAAATCCCTTGCGCTTGAGCGTTCGAAGCAGCACGGCGTCAAGATCGGCAAGCGACTTTTCGTCAATTTCCATTTCTATCCTGACGATCTCTTCGATCTGCGCCAGAAACCATGGGTCAATGCGCGTGAGCCGATGCACCTCCTCCAGCGTAAAGCCGGTTTCAAAGGCGTCGCCCACGTACCATATTCGTTCCGGTCCCGGCTCGCCCAGTTCCTTCTCGATGATCTCGCGGTCGGTGGTCTTTTGATTGAGCCCGTCCACGCCCACTTCCAGTCCCCGCAGCGCCTTCTGGAAGGATTCCTGAAAGGTGCGGCCGATCGCCATCACCTCCCCGACCGACTTCATCTGCGTGGTCAACCGGTCGTTCGCCAGCGGGAATTTTTCGAAAGCAAAACGCGGAACCTTGGTCACCACGTAGTCGATCGTCGGCTCAAACGAGGCTGGTGTCGCACCACCAGTGACCTCGTTCGCCAATTCGTCCAGCGTATAACCCACGGCCAGCTTCGCCGCCACCTTGGCGATCGGAAAGCCTGTCGCCTTGGACGCCAGCGCCGAGGAACGCGATACGCGCGGGTTCATTTCGATTACCACCATCCGGCCGTCCGCCGGATTGAGTGCGAACTGGACGTTCGAGCCGCCGGTGTCCACGCCGATCTCGCGCAGTACCGCGATCGACGCGTCGCGCATTATCTGAAATTCCTTGTCGGTAAGCGTCTGCGCCGGCGCCACCGTGATCGAGTCACCCGTATGCACTCCCATCGGATCTACGTTCTCGATCGAGCAGATGATGATGCAGTTGTCCTTTGCGTCTCGCACCACCTCCATCTCGAATTCCTTCCAGCCGATCACCGATTCCTCGATCAGCAGCTCGCGGGTGGGCGATGCCTCCAGTCCGCGCTCGCAGATTTCAACGAACTCCCGGCGGTGGTAGGCGATACCGCCCCCGGAACCCCCGAGCGTGAACGACGGTCGTATCACCGCCGGGTAGCCGATCACCGCCTGAACCTGCAGCGCCTCCTCCATCGAATGTGCCAGAGCCGATCGCGGGCATACAAGACCGATCTTCGCCATCGCCTGCTTGAACTTGAGTCGATCTTCGGCCTTGTCAATTGCTTCGCGTGAAGCGCCGATCAACTCGACGTCGTAGCGGGCGAGAACGCCCTCGCGCGCAAGATCGAGCGCGCAGTTGAGCGCGGTCTGCCCGCCCATCGTTGGCAGCAACGCATCGGGCCGCTCCCTCGCGATGATGGTCTCCACCATCTGCCAGATGACAGGCTCGATGTAGGTGACATCGGCCATCTCCGGATCGGTCATGATGGTCGCCGGGTTCGAATTGACCAGAATCACCCGGTAGCCTTCCTCGCGAAGGGCCTTGCATGCCTGGGCGCCGGAATAGTCGAACTCACAAGCCTGGCCGATGACGATCGGCCCGGCCCCGATGAGCAAGATGGATTTGATATCTGTGCGCCTTGGCATTTCGTGGACTCAGGAGCGAACCTTCTTATTTCCCATCATCCGGACGAAACGACCGAACAGATAGCCGATGTCGTGCGGCCCCGGACTCGCCTCGGGATGCCCCTGGAAACAAAAGGCGGGCCGGTCGGTACGTTCGAACCCCTGCAGCGAGCCGTCAAACAAAGACACGTGGGTCGCCCTCAAGTTGCCAGACAGCGTCGACGCGTCCACCGCAAAACCATGGTTTTGGCTGGTGATCACGACTTGCCCGGTATCCAGGTCCCGAACCGGATGGTTGGCGCCATGGTGGCCGAACTTCATCTTCACGGTCTTTGCCCCCGAGGCCAGTCCCATCAGCTGATGCCCCAGACAGATGCCGAACACTGGAATACGTGTCGATTCAAGGAGTTCACGAATCGCGTCGATCGCGTAATCACAGGGTTCCGGATCGCCCGGACCGTTGGAAAGAAAGACACCATCCGGATTGAGCGCAAGAACATCTTTGGCGCTCGTCTCTGCGGGCAACACCGTCATCCGGCAACCGCGGTCGGCCAGCATGCGCAATATGTTGCGTTTTACGCCGTAGTCGTACACCGCCACATGGAACTGCGCATCGGTGTGCTCGCGGTATCCCTTGCCAAGTTCCCAGCCGCCCTGCGTCCACGGATAGGGACTGGCGGTCGTAACAACCTTGGCCAGATCCATCCCGCTAAGACCGGGAAATGCGCGCGCGCACGCGACAGCGGCATCCTCATCGATCTGCCCGGCCATAATCGCACCGTTCTGGGCGCCCTGTTCACGCAGGATGCGCGTTAGCCGCCGCGTATCTACGTCGGCGATGGCAACGAGGCCGTGATACTTCAGGTAATCGGACAGCGCCTGATTGGCCCGCCAGTTCGAATTCCTTACCGGAAGGTCCCGGATCACCAGCCCAGACGCGTAGATTCGCGCGGATTCCTCGTCCTCGGTATTCACCCCGGTATTGCCGATATGCGGGTGCGTAAGAGTGACAATTTGGCGGCAGTATGACGGATCGGTGAGGATTTCCTGATAGCCGGTGATGGCTGTGTTGAATACCACCTCGCCCGAGGCGAGCCCGTCGGAACCCGCCGAATGCCCCCGAAATACGGTCCCGTCTGCGAGCGCAAGCAAGGCGGGCGACAAGGCGGACAAATTGGACTCCGGGGTACCTGATACGAAAACGGGACGAGCCCTGCGCCCATCCCGTTGCTTGCTGGCGCGAATTATACCGTAGAATCAAATATAGCCTCAATCTTAGGTCGCCTGATCAAAGCACCGGTGGGTCTGGCTCTGGCAACATCGCGGGTTTGACATTGCCGATGCACAATTAACGGCCGGTGACCGCGCGACAAGGGATTCGAAGCACACAACCCGTGGAAAAGTGATGACTAACTCAGTCCCAGCGGAAACTCCAGCGAAATCTGACGCGTCGACCGATTTCCTGGCCGAGCGGGTGGCGCTGCTCTACCGATTCGCGCTTCAGGACGTCATTGCACTTCTTCTCGCAACGGCCGTGACGGCCTTCGCCCTGTGGGGCTTCGTGGAACTGCGCCTGTTGGCATTATGGGTGGCCTGGATTGTGGTCGCCTGCTCGACACGGGTGCTCCTGTATCAGGCCCATCGGCGCCTTAAGCCCGGACCGGCCGCGGCCCGTTCCTGGGAGTCATGGTACTCCGGCGCCGGTGCCGCGCTGGGCGCCGTCTGGGGGGTCTGCATCCTGTTCGCATTCCCGAGCAAGGGCGACCTGTACCAGATTCTGGTGCCGTCGATGATTTGTACTTTGGCGTTGGGAATGCCCTCTGCGCTCGCTCCGAGTCCGAAAGCATTCGCGTCGCTACTGGTACCCATTCTCGCGCCACTGATCGCGCTGTTGTTCACCAACGGCGGCTTCAATACTTCCGCAGCGATGCTGCTGCTGGTCTTCACTGGCGTGCTGCTGGCACTTTACCTGGGTGCCAACCGAAACCTGATGGAAACCCTTCGGTTCGGACGCGAAAACGTCGAACTCGCGAAAAGGCTGCACGAGGTCGACCGATCGCTTGCTGCCGCCTTGAGCGAATTGCGAGTCATCTTCGAAAGTGCCGCCGTGGGACTGGCGATGCTAAGGGATCGCAAAATCGCGCGATGCAACGACGCCTTCGCGCATCTTTTCGGCTACGGCACGGAAGAAATGACGGGCCAACTGAGCCGAATCATGTACGCCAGCGAAGAGTCCTGGGCGGAAGCGCAGGAAGCCGCCAACCGGCGCTTTGCCGAAGGACAAGCGTCGGTCTCCGAACTCGAACTGGCCAAGAAGGACGGCCAACTGTTCTGGGGCAACGTTGAAGCGCGTGCGCTCGATCTGCGCGATCCAAACGCCGGCGTCATCCTCGCCGTGCACGACATTACGCCGCGCAGGCGCGCCGAGCAGGAGCTGCTGACAGCGCTACAGCGCGAAAAAGAACTCAACGAAATGAAGACCCGTTTCGTATCGACGGTATCGCACGAGTTCCGCACGCCCCTGTCAACCATCCTCTCCTCGGCGGAATTGCTCCGACTCTACGCGGACAAACTAGATAACAAGGAGAAACTCGACCTGCTCAACGGAATCGAAGATTCCACCAAGCGAATGCGCCGGCTGCTCGACGAGGTGCTTACGCTGGGGCGTGCCGAATCGGGGGTGCTACAGTTGCGGCCATCGCAGATAGCATTGTCAGAATTGTGCAACAAGATCGTACACGAACTGTGCATCGGTGAAGGGAAACAACACACCATCGTGTTCGATGACCGGTTCGATCGCCCGACCGCGGAGTTGGACGAAAACCTGCTGCGTCACATACTGAACAACCTGCTCTCAAATGCGATCAAGTATTCCGCCACCGGCACAACCGTGAGGCTGACGCTTGAACGCCGCGACGACAAGGTGGTCTTGACCGTCGAGGACAGCGGTATCGGAATCCCTGCGGAAGACCTGCCACACCTGTTCGAAAGTTTCCATCGTGCCACAAACGTCCAGAACCGACAGGGCACCGGCCTAGGTCTCGCGATCGTCAAGAAATCCGTGGAGTTGCACGGAGGGACCATCACCTTCGACACCAAGGTGGATGCCGGAACCCAGTTTATCGTCGAATTGCCGTTGCAGGCCCGTGCAAAGGCTCAGGCGGCATGACGCGCGGCCGCAAGGACTTTCTGGTTTCCGGAGGCGCGCATGGCTAGGATTTTGGTCATAGAAGACGAAGCCGGCATCCGCATGACCCTGTCGATGATGCTCAAGGCCGAAGGCTTCGAGATAGCGGCGGCCGACAACGGGCGCGCCGGAATCGACGCGGCCCGGGCGGCGACGCCCGACCTGATACTCTGCGATATCAACATGCCCGAGATGAACGGGTTTGAGGTCCTGGAGCAACTGCGCAAGGACCCGGCTCTCGCCGCGACGCCGTTCGTGTTCCTCACCGCGCGCGTTGACCGCGGCGACATGCGGCGCGGCATGAACCTCGGTGCCGACGATTATCTGACCAAGCCATTCACACGCGACGAACTGCTCGAGACGGTCACTGCGCGTCTGAAGAAGGACGAAATTTCGCGCGAAGCGCTGACAAACCAGCTTATTGCCAGCAACACGGCGCTGCAGCAGCGATTCCGCAGCAATCTCTCCGGAGAAGAACGGCCGTCCGTGATTGAAGACGACGAACTGGCCTCGGTGGAAGGCACCGCGTCGGAGGCGACCGTTCTGTTCGCCGATATACGCAACTTTACGACCATTTCCGAGCGCTTATCAGCCCCCGAAATAGCGGAACTGCTGAACGCCTACCTCGAGCGCGCGTGCCAGCCGATCATCGCCTGCGGCGGCAGCGTGGTGAAGTTCATCGGCGACGGAATCATGGCCGTCTTCCCGCATACGGAAATGCGCCCTCGCGAAAAGCAGGCACTGCAAGCGGTCCACGCGGGCCTGGGCCTGTCATTCGTGGCGGATCACTTTCGAGCTTGGGTCAGCGAGCGCCATCCGAACCGAGATCTGCCCGAATTCGCGATCGGTGTAGGTATCCATACCGGCGAAGTAACTCTATGCCGCGTTGGCGGACAGGGCCAGCAGGATTTCACCGCGATCGGCGACACCGTCAACATCGCTGCGCGGCTTGAGGAACAAACCAAGGAACTGGGCTGGCCCGTAGTCGCAAGCGAGGCCACGATCGCCGCCGCGGGCTCGTCGATAGCCCACGGAGCGAGTTGTTCGCTGATCCTGCGGGGACGCTCGCACGCAATCACTGTTTACGAGGTCACCGGTCTCACCACCCTCACGATCACGGCCGACCGCTCGACCGGTGGGTTGAGCGCATCGATGCTGGAGGCGCTCACGGCCAACGCGAATGGCGCAGCGAACGCCGCCAAGGGCGCGCTGCGCGACATGCTCAAGGCCGTCTCCGACAAGACCGATACCGGCGAGAGCAAGCCCACGCGGATAGGCAATTACCACATCATCGAAAAGCTCGGTGAGGGTGCCACGTCTACGGTATATCTCGCGGAACGGGGGTCGGACCACGAACAGATCGCACTGAAGATCCTCAACAGCCGGCCAGGCGACGATCCGGACGTGATCCAGCGGTTCGTGCAGGAGGCGGCGATGATCTCGCGCATCGGCCATACCAACATCGTGCGGATTTTCGACCACGGATTCGCCGAAGATTGCGCGTACATCGCCATGGAATACTTTCCGCGCGGCAGCCTCACGCAGGTTGTCGGTGGGGCGCTGCCGAAGCGACAGGCGCTGTCGCTGCTGGCACAGGCGGCGAGCGCACTAGGCGAAATTCATCGGAACGGCATCGTGCACAGGGACGTGAAACCGTCAAATTTCATGGTGCGCGAAGACGGTGTCATAGCGCTTGCGGACTTCGGCGTCGCCAAAGACCTGACGACCGACGTCACGAGGACGCAGGCCGGCCTGTCCTTCGGTTCGCCCTACTACATGTCCCCCGAACAAGCGATGGGAACGGAAACGGACGCGCGCTCGGATCTGTACAGCCTGGGAGTAATCTTCTACGAGATGCTGACCGGACGCCGCCCCTACGAAGCCGATTCACTCCATGAACTGATGCAGAAACACGTCGAAGCGCCGCCGCCGAAACTGCCTCCCGAAGTCGCCGACTGCCAGGAAATCGTCGATGGCCTGATGGCCAAGGCGCCGGCGTCACGTTACAGCGGCGCGGACGCGGTGCTGGACGCGATCGATACGGTCTGGACGCGCGCGGCGCTGGCCGCGGCGCGACAGTCTCCGCAAGCCTGAGCAGCCTCCACGCACGCCGTCGGGAATGGGCCTCCTTGGCAGCTGCGGTTCGGATCGCGCGCACATCATCACGATCCGCAGATCGCCGCGGAATTCAGCTCAGGCCCAGCACGTCCTGCATGTCGAACAGGCCCGAAGTCTTGTCCTTGAGGAAACGGCACGCGCGCAGTGCGCCGAGCGCATAGGTCATCCGACTTCCTGAGCGTACAGTTAGTTCCACGCGCTCACCGACCCCCGCGAACATGACGGTATGCTCGCCGACGATGTCGCCCCCGCGTACCGCGTGGAACGCGATAGCCTTCGCATCGCGCTCTCCAGTCATGCCCTCACGAGCGTAAATCGCATTCGTCTGCAGGTTACGCCCGAGAGCTGACGCGACGATTTCGCCGATCTTCAGCGCCGTACCCGACGGCGCGTCCGCCTTGTGCCGGTGATGCGCTTCGATTATCTCCACATCGTACGCATCGCCCAGCATGCCGGCGGCGAGTTCCGCGAGCTTGAAAACTGCATTCACACCGATCGCCATGTTCGGGGCGAACACAATGCCGATGCGCGCGGCGGCCTGCGCAATGCGCTGCTTTTGCTCGGCCGAGAAACCGGTGGTTCCTATCACCATTCTTGTTCCGCTCTCCACGCATTTGTCCAGGTGCGCGAGCGTACCTTCCGGGCGGGTAAAGTCGATTAGGCATTCGGCGCCAGCGAGCACGCCGAGATCGGCGGTAACGGAAACTCCGCATGGCGAACCAACGGCTTCCCCCGCGTCCTTGCCCAGGAATCGATTGTCCGCCACCTCCAGCGCGGCGGCGAGCGTGAAATCGTCTTTTCCCGCAGGCCCCAGCAACGCTTCAATCAGCGTCCGCCCCATGCGCCCCGTGGCGCCCGCAACTGCAATCTTCACGGCGTGACTCTCATTGGCTGCTCCCACCCTGGTCCGACTCGGCGCGCGTCCCAGTCGCCGTCGGCGAACTTGCGTTCGATCCCGCCGCGACCACATCGCCCTCGATCCGGGTCAGCCTATCCTGCTCGAAATACACCGAGATTCGCCGCCGCTCGGTGTCGCGGCTATCGGCACGCCGCCGTACGAATACATAGTCCCAGCGATCGCCGTGAAATACGTCGACCACCAGAGGCGTGCCCATGGCGAAGCGAACCTGATCCTTCGTCATGCCGGACTTCAACTGCGCCACCATCTCCTGCGAAATGAAATTGCCCTGCTGGATCTCGATTCGGTGCGGCGACAGATTCGGGAGGTGGCCGCAGGCAACCGCGGTGAATCCGAGAACAAATACGAGAATTCGTTTCATGAACACGTGCTTCTTGCGTACGTAAAAACGATATATGATACCGGAGAGCGCCCCTGCGGTTGCCCGGAATCGGACACCGATCGGGTGGCGAGTGCAATCCGTTCCTGCCATGGATACTCCACGCGCGACGAGACTACGTGACTGATCTCAAGACCATCGGACTCAAGGCGACGACCCCACGTCTTCGCGTGTTGAGACTGTTTGAAACGGCGGCGGTACGGCACATGTCGGCAGAGGACGTCTATCGCATCCTGATGAACGAAGGAATGGATATCGGGCTCGCGACCGTCTACCGTGTACTTACCCAGTTTGAACAGGCTGGCATACTGACGCGCCACCATTTCGAATCGGGCAAGGCCGTGTTCGAACTAAACGAGGGAACCCATCACGATCATCTCGTGTGTCAACAGTGCGGCCGCGTCGAGGAATTTTTCGACGCGGAAATCGAGAAACGGCAGGCCAGGGTCGCGATGGAGCGTGGATTCACCGTCCGGGAACACTCGCTGTACCTCTACGCCGATTGCTCGAAGTCCAATTGCCCGCACAAGCCGCAAGGCTGACGGCCAAATCGGCGCGCGTTCGCCGCCAACCCAATGCAGTCGCCCCCGGATTGACGACGGCTCATTGCGCCAGGGCAACGCCATGGGCCAGGCCGGGGGCGATACCGGTATATTCGCCGACGCTCAGGCCTGGTACTTGAATGACAGCAGCATTCTCGTTCGGTACGCGACCACCTTGCCGTTTTCGATCGCCATGTCCTGCTTCACGACCTCAGCGATGCGGAGGTCGCGCAGCGTCTTGGAAGCGGCCTGGACGGCACGTTTGCCAGCCTCTTCCCACGAGGTCGGGCTTGTGCCAACCACTTCGACGATCTTGTACACGCTGTCGGCACCTGCGGATTTCTTTGCCATGTTTGCCTCCATTTGCGATCATCCCTCCACACTGGCGGGATCATTGCCATAATACGCTTTTCGGCTCGAGGCCGGTCCCAGTAACCTGAAACGCGATGCCGCGCCTAATCCATTCGAACCGGACCCGACTATGGACCTGATACTGTGGCGCCACGCCGAAGCCGAGGAAGGCACTCCCGATTCCGCACGCGAACTCACCAAACGCGGGCACAAGCAGGCGAGGCAGATTGCGGCGTGGCTGAAGGAACGCCTCCCTGCAAACCGCGCCATTCTAGTCGGCCCTTCAAAGCGCACCCGGCAAACCGCCGACGCGCTAGACCTGCCTTACGAGTCGACGAAAAACGTGGGCACGGGCGCCACCCCGGATGACGTCCTGAGCGCAGCGGGTTGGCCAACGCGCGATGGCGCGATATTGGTCGTTGGACATCAGCCCACGCTTGGCGACGTTGCGGCTCGGATTCTATGTGTGCATGGAGATGCCGGTCTTGCGATCAAGAAAGGCGCGCTGTGGTGGTTTTCGTGCCGCCCGCGCCACGGCGGCGACGTAGTACTGCGTGCGGTGATCGGCCCCGACCTCGTTTAGAATCCGGCAGCCCGCTCAGAAAGTCCTTGAGTATTCTTCGCCCAGAGCGAGAACGTCGATTCGCATTCCGAGTGAGCGCCACTCGTCGGCCTCCGCCTCGATTGCGGCTTCGGTAAGCGGGTGCTCTTCGAGCCATCCGCGCTCCACCCCAAGCTGAAAACCGGAATCCGTAGAACGACAGGCAATGCGCGGCAGCGTGATATCGCTGCGTGCGAGATAAAAAAGTGCTGCCAAGCGAAGCGCAAATACTAGTGACCAATCCGAGCTTCGTGCCGATAGGCCTTCGAGCTTCGTGAGCTTGCCCCGGTGCGCGAGGACCAGTCGCGCCAACCGTGCCTGTTCATCGCGCGAAAAGCCCGGCATGTCCGCCTGGGACAATATGTATGCAGAGTGTTTGTGGTAAGCCGCGTGCGCGATCGAAATGCCGATCTCATGCAGCGCGCAGGCCCAGCGCAGTATCAGCGACTCCGCCTCCGGCGGCTCGATTACGATTTCCGACTGCAGCCTTGAAGCCAGCCCGGATACGCGCTCGGCCTGCGCCGCGTCGACATGATAACGGCGCATGAATTCGGCGACGGTCGCTTCGCGCATGTCATGGTGCTGCACTCGCCCCAGTAGGTCATAGAGCACACCCTGGCGCAGCGCGCCTTCCGACACATCGAGCGTGTCGATACCGAACTCCGCAAGTATCGCGGACATGATGGCGATTCCCCCGGGCAATGTGGGACCACGATCGTCCCGCAGCCCCGCGAGCCGCAGGTTTTGGACCTCGCCCGCGTCGATGAACGCCGAACGGAGCCTCTTCAGCCCCGTCGCAGTGATGCCCTGCTTTGCCCAGCCGCTCTCGGCCATCATGCCGGCGATCGAGCGCGCCGTTCCAGACGAAGCGATCACGTTCTTCCACCCCATGCGGCGAAACAGCTTGACGATGCGCTGCAACTCGTTCGCGGCGGCGAGTTCGGCGCGCTTGAATCCCGCCTTGTCAAGCTTGCCCTCCGGAAAATACTTCAGGCTATAACTGACACAGCCCATCGTGATCGATTCCATCAGTTCCGGTTTCAGGCCGGTGCCAATGATGAACTCGGTTGAGCCGCCGCCGATGTCCACGACAAGACGTTTGTGAGGCGATGGCGGAAGCGTGTGCGCTACCCCGAGATAGATAAGCCTCGCCTCTTCGCGCCCGAAAATCACTTCGATCGGGAATCCCAGTATCGTTCTTGCCTCGGCGAGGAATTCATCGGCGTTCCTGGCCACCCGCAATGTGTTGGTGCCCACCGCACGTACCGCGCCCCGTGGGAAACCCTGAAGGCGCTCGGCAAAACGGCTCAGTGCCTCCAGTGCGCGCAATTGAGTCGCGCGGTCAAGGCGCCGATCGCGCGTCAGCCCTCCACCTAGACGGACAGCATCTCTAATAGAATCAAGCAGATAGATCTGCTCGCCCACGACTCGCCCTATCTGGAGATGAAAACTGTTCGATCCCAGATCGACCGCCGCGAGGGTCTCGTGCTTCAAAGGCTCCTGCTTCATGGTCTGCGGCGCCGGTTGGACACCGGCGCGATTGCCCGCCCTAACGCAAAACGGCCCCGAACATAGCACCACCACCCGAGCGGCGCAACGCACCCGCCGGCTTCGCGTGGGCCTTCGTGCGCACCACGGACAAATGGACTAAAATGGTTAGCATTCAGACAGATATCGACGTGGGTCAAGCGTAGTCCTCGATGCGCCCGTTCCATTCCCGGATTACTGGCCGGCGGGTTGCTCGCTGGTAGCAGGGTCAGCCCCAAGAAAATGCTCCAAGAACCCGTATCACTGCTGAAGCAAACCGAACCGCTTTTCCTGAACCGCGAATTGAGCCTGTTGGCGTTCAATCGCCGGGTATTCGCGCAGGCGGAGGACCGGCGCACACCCATGCTCGAACGGCTGCGCTTCCTGTGCATTGTGTCGTCCAACATGGACGAATTCTTCGAAATCCGCGTCGCCGAACTGAAGGAACGCATCAAGCTCGGCGGCGACATGGACCACCGCGGTGAGGGAGCCGCCACGGATACTTTCCAGATCGTGAGCGAACGCGCTCACATCATGGTCAGCGAGCAGTATCGTCTGCTGAACGAGGAAATTCTCCCCGGTCTGGAAGAGGAAGGCGTTCGTTTTCTGAACGAGTCGGACTGGACATCCGAACAGCGCCGTTGGCTGCACGATTATTTCGTGCGCGAAATGATGCCGCTCATGACGCCGATCGGACTTGATCCCGCGCATCCGTTTCCGCGCGTGCTCAACAAGAGCCTGAATCTGGCCGTACAGCTCGAAGGTCGGGACGCGTTTGGGCGCAGTTCCGGCCGCGCCATCGTGCAGGCGCCGCGGCTGCTGCCGCGCGTGATGCAGATTCCGCCGCAGCTTACGGGGGGAGTAAGGCACCAGTTCGTTCAACTCAGCTCGGTTCTGACGGCGTTCGCGAGCGCGCTGTTTCAGGGGATGGTCGTCAATGGCGCATATCAATTCCGGCTGACGCGCAACAGCGATTTGTTCGTCGACGAGGAGGAAATTCAGAACCTGCGCATTGCTCTTGCGGGTGAGCTGCCCCAACGTCACTTGGGAGATTCGGTAAGGCTGGAGGTGTCCGAGTCCTGTCCGGCGGAGATGGCCGAGTTCCTGCTGCAGCAGTTCGAACTCACCGAACAGGATCTGTACCGCGCCGATGGCCCGGTCAACCTGGTGCGATTGATGAGCGTAGCGGACATCGTTGACCTGCCGGCACTCAAGTTCAAGCCGTTCCTCCCGGGCGTTCCCAAGACTCTGGGCAAACACGGCGACATCTTCCGCTCGGTGCTCAAGGCCGACATCCTTCTGCACCACCCGTTCCAGTCCTTCAATCCGGTCATCGAAATGCTGGAGCAGGCCGCGGAGGATCCGAACGTGCTGGCCATCAAGCAGACGGTATACCGCACCGGAACCGACTCGGTGATCATGAAGTACCTGATCGACGCCGCCCAGCGGGGCAAGGAAGTCACGGTAGTGGTGGAACTGCTGGCGCGCTTTGATGAAGAGGCCAATCTCAATTACGCGGCCAAACTCGAGGAGGTGGGAGCGCACGTAATCTATGGCGTAGTGGGCTACAAGACTCACGCCAAGATGCTGCTGGTCGTGCGTCGCGAAAACGGGGAACTGCGCCGCTACGCACACCTGTCGACCGGGAATTACCATCCGCGCACGGCAAAGCAGTACACCGATTTCGGCCTCATGACGGCGAACGAGGAGATCTGTGCCGATGTCGATGCCGTGTTCAAGCAACTGACCGGACTCGGACGCGCCAGAAGCCTCAATCACCTGTGGGTATCACCGTTCACGCTGCACGAGCGCATTATGACGGCGATCAAACGCGAAATCCGGCACGCCAAAGCTGGCAAACCCGCCCACGTGATCGCGAAGATGAACTCGCTGCTGGAGCGCAAGGTGATCGAGGCGCTGTATGCGGCATCGCAAGCCGGCGTGAAAGTGGACCTGCTGGTACGCGGCGTATGCGCGCTGCGGCCGGGCATTCCCGGGCTCTCCGAGAACATCCGAGTACGCTCGATTATCGGCCGGTTTCTGGAGCACTCGCGCATCTTCTATTTCCTGAACGAGGGCGCCGAAGACGTGTATCTGTCGAGCGCCGACTGGATGGAGCGCAATTTCTTCCGCCGCATCGAGCTGTGCTTCCCACTGCTCGATGCGCGTCTCAAGCAGCGCGTGATCAAGGAAGGGCTGAAAGTCTACCTGGCCGACAATAACCAGGCCTGGGAAATGGATTCCAGCGGAAACTATCACCGCAGGCGCTCCTATGGCCGTGTACCGCGTTCGGCTCAGGAACAGCTGATCGCGCAGCTTACTGCGCGCTAGGGAGCACCTGAAACTCCATCGGATAGGTGTGCAGTCGTCGGGCACCTGAATTGGTGATCAGTACCGTTTCCGCGAAGACGCAGCCGGTCTCCCCCTTGCGCCATTTCGGATCGAACAGGTCGATATTGAATGCGAACACCATGTTTGCACGAAACTCGTCGCCCATCGCCGCGATCGCGCCCTCATCAGCGCGAATTGCGTGGTGCCGATAGCGCGGATATTCCAGAGACCCCAAACCGTGGCCGTGAATTCCGGCCTCGCAGATACCCAGACCGCGCGATTCGATAGTCGCCTTGACGGCGTCCATGGCCGTTGACATCTTCTGTCCAGGGCCGAACATGCGCATTCCGCTCTCGTAGGCCGCCAAGCAGCCGTCATAGATTTCCAGATATTTCTCCTCTGGCTCGCCAATGCAAAAGCTGCGCTCGACATGCGTGAAATAGCCGCCGTATTTCGGGTGAATCTCGCAGATGATCATGTCGCCGGACGCGACCCGCCGCTGCGTCGGCACCCTGAACGGGTGTGGCCGCGGCGAGCGATCACAGGTCCATAGGAACAACGTAGGTTCCTCTCCGCCGTTGGCGAGCATCACCTCCATCATGGCTGCGTAGATTTCGCATTCCTTTACCCCGGGTCTCGCCTCGTCCCTGCATGTCGCCAGCATCAGATCGCCCAGCCGCGCCGCCTGACCGAGCATACCGATTTCTTCGTCGCTCTTGACGGCGCGCGCCTTTTCCAGCATGTCGCCGACGTTGACAAGTTCGGCCCTCGGAAGCAATTGCTGCAGCCGAACATACATGCTGTGCGGAACCCAGCCGTCGGGATCGAGAGGACCGGCCAGGCCATCCATTCCGATTCTCCCCGCATCGAGACCGAGTTCCTTCAAGCGGCCGGCAACCGTTTCGGCGAGCGAGCCCCTGCGCGAACGTACGTCGGGGACCCAGTCCTGCGCGCTGCGCCAGTAATCGACGAACACCGGCGAGAATACATAGCTCGTCGGTTCACCCTCCAGGGGAAAAATCAAAATGTTGAATTCCGCATTGCCGCCAATCGGGCTCAAGTAGCGCGCGTTTGCGACGCAAAAATCCCAGTGCAACGGCATCCCGGTCAGCACCAGGCAATCGAGCCCATTCGCGCGCATCGTCTGCCGCGTCTCTCCCCAACGGCGATCCCGTTCACGCAGTGACAATCTCGGCAGTTCCATCCTGTTGCTCACGTCCTGTCCCCTTCTATTCCTTGCGCTGCCGTCGCCAAGACACCGTTCTCGGATGCGGTTTCAATCGTCGAGAAGCTTGAGACGCTCCAGGCTGTGAAGATAATCCGCAATGCCCCTATCGAGATCGTACTGCGGCGCATACCCAAGCTCCTGGCGGGCCCGCGAAATGTCGTAGATTCCGGACATCGGATACGGAGAATTGAAAAAATTCAAGCCGGGCCCGATTTCAATATCCGCGCTCGGAACATGCCGCCGCAGAATGCGCGCAAAGTCATTGAGCGTCGCCCCGACGCCGCTGCCGATGTTGAACACGCGATGTTTCAGGTTTTCGGTGACCGTCGCGAGATAGAGCCCCAGCGCCGAATCCTTGTTGTAGATGAAGTCGTCCTGTTGATCGCCGCCTTGTGCGAGACGGAATGGCAGTCCGCGCGCAGGATGCTCGACGATCTGGCTCGTCACTCCCATCTTGCCGTGCCTCGCCGTCTTTCCCGGACCGTATGTGGTCGCAAAGCGGAGCACGACAACGTCCACGTTCATGTTCGCCTGATAGTACAGGCCGACCTGCTCTCCCATGAGTTTTGCAGAATCGTAGATACGGATCGGATTCTTGGGCATGTCCTCCTGCATGCGCTTGTATGCAGGATGACCGTACTCGCCGAGCACCGCACCGTAAATACCCTTGGCACTGGTGTAAACGACCCGCTTTACGTCGAACAGGCGAGCGGCTTCAAGTACGTTCACCATGCCCATGACATTGACCTGCACACTGAGCGCAGGATTCGCCTGAGACACTGCGCCGACGAACGCGGCCGTATGGACGATATGCGTCACCTTGCGCGTCTTGATCACCTGCAGCAGGCGGGGCATATCAAGCAGGTCACCAAGCTCGATATCCACCTTGTCCAGAATGTCGGAGACAAGCCGCTCATCGCGGTGGCGCGCAAAGATGACGGGGCGATGTCCTTCGAGAACGAACTTGCGGCTCGTTTCGGCGCCGATAACCCCCATTCCCCCCGTTATCAGGACCTTCATAGGTCAATTCCTCGCTGGCTTCAGGGCCGAGCTTGACTCATCGCGGCGCGGCCGGTTCGCTTGCAGAAACGCCACGCGAGATCGCGTGCCCTATTCCCAGGGGCTTTGCGTCGACCAGCACGAAGGCCACCCGAGCCCTTTCGCTTCCGCGGTTGACCCAGGCATGGTTGGTGCCCCGCTGGACCATGACATCGCCGGCCTTCAGTTTCACCGTCGAGTCGTCCATATCCATTTCGATTTCGCCCGAGAGCACGATCACGTAGTCGACGGTCTCCGTTCGATGCATGACGGCGGAATTTCCCGGCGGGAAATCGATCACCGCGAACCGGGTTCCGTTCGGCGGCGGCGGTGAACCCAGTATGCGTGCTCCCATGTCCTCGAACTGTTCGCCCACCGATATGTCCGCGGGCATTTCATCAGTGGACCAGATAAGCGTCGAAACCGTGCCGGGCCCGGGATATTTTTCGTTTGTCGCCGGCCCGTCCAGTATCGCCTTCGCGACCTTGTCCTTCGTATGTCCCGTCACGACCCTGCGAATCGGTGGGTAGTGCGGCTTCTCGGGTGACATTTGTGATTGCCTCCTCATTGGAATGATACACAAGCTGCAGCGGCAAAATCGGGCTTCTCCCGCCAAGAGCGTCCGCGCGACGCGCAGATCATAAGCGGCATTCTAGTCATTCGCGAGCCTCGTGTTGACGATTCCGCAGATGGATCGAACCCTGTATCCGTTTCGTCCGGCACAGCGCAAGCCACCGTGCGAATTGCGCGCTCATTTACATGAACATCTCTCGCGTCTGGCATACTTTGATCGTTTGCATTCAAATTCGAGGAAGACGTCTTGGACAAGCTGACTTTGACGCTCGCCATAGGAAACTACGACCATGTCCGCGACGTGATTGACGGGCAGGTTCCAGTGCAGGGAGCGCGCCTTATCGTCCTCAATCTTCCTCCCGAAGAGGTGTTCTTCAGATTTACGCTGCATCGCGAATGGGACGTCTCGGAAATGTCGATGGGTACTTATGTCTCTATGCGCTCTCAGGAAGACAAAAGCATTACCGCCTTGCCGGTTTTCGTGTCGCGCGTGTTTCGGCACTCGATGATTTACGTATCCGAGGGCAGCGGGATCACGAAACCACAACAACTCGAGGGCAAACGCGTCGGTATACCGCAGTGGACCCAGACAGCGGCAATCTATTCCCGTGGCTATCTCTCCCACGATGCGGGCGTACCACTCGATTCCATCGAGTGGGTGCAAGGCGGCGTTAATCAGGCCGGCCGCATAGAAAAAATGAAGCTGAAGCTGCCGCACGGCGTCAGATACCGGAACGTTTCGGACCGATCACTTACCGATATGCTGCTCGCAGGCGATCTCGACGCCGTCCTGTCAGCGCGACCGCCCTATGCCCACGGACAAGGCGTACGGCGCATGTTCGAAAACTATGAGCAGGCTGAAGAAGCGTACTTCAGGAAGACAGGTATATTTCCCATCATGCACGTGCTGGCCGTCAAGACCGAACTGCTCGAACGTTATCCGTGGCTGGCGATGAACCTGTACAAGACGTTCGACGAGGCGAAGCGGCGTTCAATGGAAAGATTGCAGGACATTACCGCCTCGTACGCTCCGCTTCCCTGGTTGAGATCCTATAGCGACCGGATGAAAGCTCTCTTTGGCCAAGACTTTTGGCCCTACGGCCTGGAGCCGAACCGCAAGACGCTGGAGGCCTTTCTTCTTTTTGCATTCGAGCAAGGCGTGTGCCACCGCAAGGTCGAACCCGAAGAGCTGTTTCCGAAGCAGGTATTGAGCACCTACAAAGTCTGAATCGACCGGAGCTTCAATACATCTCGCGCAGAAAGATGAACGGGCTCCGTGAAGCGCCGAATCGCAGCCGCGCGTTGGGATCCTTGTCGAAACTCCCGCCGCACCAGTTGCCGCGCAACCAGGCGAGATCGGCGCGCGTGGAGTCCGCCACTGCCGGACTCCAGGTAATGCAGCTCGCGTCCTGGCTGGTTGCCGGCGGAGGTGCGCCCAGGTTGATCGAAAGGTCGACGCTGCCTTTTTCGGCCAAAGGATTGTTGACCGTCAAGAGTGCTGTCCCGCCGCTCAGCGTGGGTGAACCGGGCGAAGTGGTCGACGAAAGCGCGCCCCGGTAATTGCCGAATACCAGCGAACCAGCCGGTATCGTGGTGCAGTTGTCCTGGCTGTTGCTCTGCCATCCGCTGCCGTTCCAGTACAGCGCCCGCACCGGTACCCGAATGGGAAGCAACTCCGAACCATACGCGCTGTCGAGCTTGAGGATGCCGTAGCGCATCGACTTGCCGGCGTCGAATGCGATCCCATTGCCCGCAGTCGCCGCGCCAAACGATGCCGGATTGCCGGCAAAGGCGACAAGGTCAGTGTCCGTCACGTTCAACTCCAGCCGGATATCGGCATCGAACGGTGCGTCGCGCGTCGTCGCGCTGCGCGTAAAGGCCAGTCCGCTACCCAGGTCGAACGTGAGCGTGCCGACGCCGTTGCTGAACGACCCGATGGCCGGATCGCCCGTGGTGGCCGGCAGCCCCGCTGTGTTGAGCATTGGGGTGGCGCCGGCGTCGAAGCGCGAATAGCGTCCATCCTGTGCGTCGTAGGGTGCTTTGTTGAGGCTCGTTCCTGCTGAATTGGAGAGCTTCATGTAGGCACCCTGGTAGTTCTGGGTGACCGCGTTTGTCAGTCCGTTGTTGGTGCCGCTGCGCGCGGTAACCGTTATCACCGGCTGAACGCTGTAGGTAAAAGGAGCGCCAACATAGGTAAACGTCCCGCAAGCCGTGGCGATCGACGGCGTGTTGTAGCTCAGGTCGAAGTTGTCCGGAATGAAACGCCCGAATCCGCTGGCGCCGGTGATCTGGGGAACGGCGGTGCTGCCGAACGAGCAGCCATATTTGCCGCCCACCAGCGAATTCGAGAAGTCCGCGCTGCATCCGTCGGGCTGGTCGACGCTGGTGAAGCTGGAGTCGTACACGGCATTGGCGTTGAGCCCGACATTGCCGACCTCGCTGTAGAAGAACGCGTCGCCGCTTGCCGTTCCGGTCAGCGCCGAAGCCGCATTGAAGCTGCCGCCGATCGCGCCCGCGGTCGGCGTGCCCGCTATCTTTGAATTGTCTATACCCGGTGTGCCGTCGTAGCCGACCACCGCGGCGGCCGTGAGATTGAAATTGGCCCCGGTCTTGATTGCCGGAGCACCCGAAGTGCCGGCGTTCGTCGCGTTGGTCGAAGTCACGGTGAGCGCCGTCGGCCTGATCGCAAAATTGTCCGACGAACAACTGCGCCGCGGCGGCCCGCTGACCGAGGTGGCACGGACCCGCACGTCGCGGTATGCGTTGGACACGGTAAACGGACCCACGGTAATCAGGCCGTTATCCGGGGCTGAAAAGGAGGGGTCGGGGCTCAATGTAACGATGGTGGACCAACTGCTGCGGCATTGGTCGGAATCGAGCGCGCCGCTATTATCACTCGCGTCAAGCAACTCGACGCTGACCGTCTTGTTGTAGTTGGTGTCCCGGCTGCCGTCTGTATTGAGCGCGACCAGGTCGAGGCTGAACGGCGCGCCTGCGAGCTTGGTGTGGACATAGGTGGACGGCGTTGCATTGGTGCAGCTCGCGCCGACATCGCAGACATTGAACCCGCCTCCCACGACCGCCGCCGCGAGCGGAACCGAGGTGCTGGTGATGGTCCGGATCGGCGCGGTGACGCTTGCCGTCAGCGTTTGGCTGGACACGGTCGACAGCGTCACCGAGAAAGTCCGGGTGCCGGAAACCAGTGCCGCAGGGGACGGAAGGATCGCGCTTGGATCGCTTGAGCTGATGGTGACCGTGTCGGTTGCCGTGTTGACGATGTTCCAGCCTTCATCCACGGCGTTGACGGTAATGTTGAACGCCACCCCGGCGGTCTGGTTGGTCGGTGTACCGGTCTTGCCGGTCCCCGCCGACGGAGGTGGAGGGATTCCGTTCCAGGCCACCGGGCTCGCGGATTCCCCGGGCACCAGGATCTGCAACATCGGCACGACCTCGAAGCTGCTGCTTCCGGTGATCGATCCCGCTGTGGCCGTGATGGTGAAGGAGCCGGTATTCCACATGCGAACGGTGTGCGACGCGAGCACGCCGTTGACAAAGGCCGCCGTTGCGCCGTAACCCGCCGACAGCCAGCCGTCTGACGAAATGGTCGCGGTTCCGCCGAAGCCCGTATTCGTCGTGCCATCCGAATTCCTGGCGGTGATCCGAAGATTGAAGCTCATCCCGGCGATTTGGGTTCCAACGCTGCCGCCGCCTTCGGCCTCGACGAGGAACGACGGAACCGCGGGTTTGAGGGCGATGGTCAGGAACGCGTTGATGCTGCTGGTGACGCTCGCCGTCGTATTTCCGATAGCTCCTGCGGTTGCGCTGATGCCGTCCCACACCCCAATGCCACCGCCATTGCCCGAGGTCGTCCCGGCATCGGATCGCTCGGTGATAGCGGAGAGAGTTGCATTTGTCTGCGCGCTGAATGCAGCAGCCGCGGAGTCGTCGTCGCGGGCGACCGCCTGAACGACAAGCGTGTCATCCACCGTGGTCGTGACTCCAGTTACGGTAACGGACGTGCTGGCCGAACTCTTGACGCCGCCGCCGGTGACGTCCCACGGGTCGCCGCTTCCGATGGCGCCGCGGTAGGTGAGGATTCGGGCGTAGACGTGATTGCCGGGGTCCGCGACGGTCGGAGCAGGCATCGAAGTCGATGTGGCGCGCGCCCAGAACACGGTAATGCGCGTGCCGTTGGGTCCTGCCCCCGTTGCCTGTGGACTGCT
>Ga0156227_1081_pt2 | contig 74195 bp, 73 predicted proteins | sample RifCSPlowO2_12_FD_107875 | JGI IMG/M metagenome (GOLD analysis project Ga0156227, IMG submission 107875) | Betaproteobacteria bacterium RIFCSPLOWO2_12_FULL_63_13
TTCAGGTGCGATCCGGTGGTGAGGACCGTGAACAGGTCGTGCGCAAACGCATCGAGCCGCGCAAGCAACAGCCGGTTCGCGCGCACGAAAGCGTTGTAGGCGAGCACTGCGGGAATCGCGACCGCGAGGCCGAGCGCGGTCATGACGAGCGCCTCGCCAACGGGGCCCGCCACCTTGTCCAGGGTCCCCTGGCCGCTCAGGCCGATGTTGACGAGCGCGTGATAGACGCCCCACACGGTGCCGAACAGACCGATGAACGGCGCGGTCGATCCGACCGAGGCGAGAAGCGCCAAGCCCGACTCGAGCCGCGCGGTGTCCTCGTCGATCACACGGCGCATGGCGCGCGTCAGGAAATCGGCGCTCGATCCCGCCTCGGCGAGCCGGTTGGCGCCGTGGCGCTGGTGGTGGTTGGAGGCCACGATCGCGTGCCAGGCCAGGTGCGAGAATGAATCGCGCGGGTGCCGCTCTTCGAGGTGGCGCTGCACCGTGCCGATCGAGCTGGCGTTCCAAAACGCCTCCAAGAACGCCGCGCTGCGCCGGCGCTCATGGAGTTGCGAGAGCGACTTGGTCGCGATCAGATACCAGCTCGCAACCGACATGAAGAGCAGCATGGCGAGTATGGCTTTGGCCACCGAGTCGGCCTGGGCGAGAAAATGCGCAAATCCGATCTGGGTTTCCATGACGTCTAGCCTTCCAAACTGAATGAAATGGGGATGAGCACCCACGCCGCCACTGGCAGCTCGCCGCGTTTGGCGGGAACGAACTTCCAGCGCCGCACCGCCTCGCGCGCCGCGTCGTCGAGCCGCGCGTGTCCGCTCGTGGTGCGGATCTGTATCTCTTCGATCGAGCCTGCGGCGCCGACAAGCACGCGGAGGATGACGCGCCCCTGCTCTCCGAGCCGGCGCGAGAATGCCGGGGACGCCGGTGGCGGATTCTCGAGATAGTCGGCGTTGAAAACGGGCGCGGTGATTGCGGCGGCCGGGGCCGGAGTCGGGGTCTGAGCCAGTTGCAGTCGCGCAGCGGCGACTGACGCCGCTTCGGGCGCGGCAGGTGCGGGCGGAGGCGCAGGCGCGACCGCCGGCAAAGGCGCTTTCGCAGGCGCGGTGACCACGGGCTGCGGCGCGACGGGAGCGGGTGCGGGAGGTGAAGGTTTGACCTCCGCCCGGGGCGGCGGTGGACTAACGCGCAACGGGGTGGGCTTTGGCTCGACTTTCACCGGGGCGACGAACTTCACTATGATCGGGGCTACGGCAAGCAGCGCCGACCGCGCCGGCTCATAGGCGAGCAGTGCGCCAAGCGCGAGCGCGTGCAGCGCGAGAACAGCACCGAGAGCCACGGTTCGCATGCCTCGATCGTCTAAAGCGGAGACTAGTTGTTCGCGCCGCACGGATCTGCGACCTCAAACAGGGAATGCAACGGCCCGTTGTTCGCTGCGGCCTGCTCGGCGGCAGCCCGCCAAGCGCCGTGCATGCTGGCGCGGATGTCGCGCACGGCCGGTGCCGCATCCGGATGGAATGTGAGGCATTGCATATGCCGCGCCACGTACAGGGCAAGCCGCGGGCAGCCACTGCGGGCGTAACGAGTCATGAGATGAGGCAGCGGCGCGGTGATGATTTCCGCGCGGCTTGCTTGAGGATCGGAATTGCGCATCTCAGCCAGCTCCTTGGTCGGGTGTTCGCTGGCTGGCGGCGGATGCGTGTCCGCTGGCTGGCTCGCTTCTGGGGCGTCTAAGCGGTAAGAATCAGCTTGTCGTTTTGCGTCAGCCGCAATCGATACTCGCGGCCGTGGTGGACGATTACCACCTCGGTTCGGCCTTGGAACAGATCGTCGCTCCGAAACCGCGAGGGCGGCGCTACGCCCCCGTGCTTCGTACCACGCTGTAAGGTGAGCGATTTATCCATAGGCAGCAAGCAGTTATTGCTGGCGCGTTCTTCAACTTTCTTCATTTGCTCCGCTACTTACACTAACAGTGGGGCAACATTCTATTGCGTTGCGGAGAATATTATATGAGAATGCGTCTCATTTCAAGCGCTCGATCTTCTTGATGTACATTTGCCTTTGCAATGGGGTGACCGAGAACCACATCCGAACCTGTATCCAGGAAGGAGCGTGTTCGCTAGCCGATCTCCGGCAGTGCCTTGGCGTGGGCACCTGTTGCGGACGCTGCGCGCCCGCCGCGCACCAAGTGCTCCGGGAACTGCGTGATGACCCTGGATCGCGGCTTGCAACGGGAGGCGCGCCCGCGTAACGTCACTTTTTTTCGTTACGCCGGAGGCTGAAATGAAAGGCGACAAGAAGGTCATCCAGCATTTGAACAAAGTTCTCCGCAACGAGCTCACAGCGATCAATCAGTACTTCCTTCACGCCCGCATGTTCGGCAACTGGGGACTGGGGAAATTGGAAGAACACGAGAAGTCGGCTTCAGTCGACGAGATGAAGCACGCCGACGAGTTGATCAAGCGCATCCTTTTCCTCGAGGGATTGCCGAACTTGCAAGACCTGGGAAAGCTTAGCATCGGGGAAAACGCACCCGAGGCGCTCAGTTGCGACCTCAAGCTCGAGCGAGCCGCGCATCCAGTCCTTAAGGAAGCGATCGCGTACTGCGAGAGCTGCGGCGACTACGTATCGCGCGAGCTGTTCGAGAAGATCCTGGAGACCGAGGAGGAACACATCGACTGGCTTGAAATCCAGCTCAGTCTGGTCGAGAAGCTAGGGGTGCAGAACTGGCTTCAGAGCTGGAACGGCGCGAGCTAGGGTGTACCGGGTGCGTTCACTCAGTTCCAAGCCGCGAACCAGTTCCGACGCGATAACCGGGTTCATCGACCGGAATACGGATGCCAGAAAATATCCAAGGGCGAACCGTAAAAAGAGTCGAACGACGAGTGCTGTTGACACGAAACTCCCCTTGCGCGAGCCGACACCGAGTGGCGGATCGATCGCCGTTCCGGACAGAGCAGTCGTGATCCGGATTCAACTCTTGTTATTGGTCCGCGTCCGGAGCCGACATTCCGGGCTCGTCAAGCGTCGGCCGTCTCCCTCGAGTTGCCGGCGATCTCAGGTTCAGCTCTGATTCCACTCCACAGGTTCGTCACCCGGCCTTTCGCACTCGTAGTACCACCTCAGACCCATCGGCTCCTCGCTCAACACGGTGGTCTTGAAGCTTCTCCAGGCCTGAATTTCGAAGTAGTCTAGCGATCCGCCATGGGAGCGGAGCCGGTGCGGTATCCCCGGCGGGAAGTACACCAGGGTGCCCGGTTCGATCTCGCGGGATTCGTTTCCGACTTCAACCACGCCGCGGCCCTTGAAGGTCATGTAGCAATGCGCCGCGCCGCCCGGGTTGGCTTCGGTACCTTCGTGCAGGTGGTAGGGCGAAGAGCCGCCTTCGACATAGTGCATCTCGCCCGCCTGTATGGCGTTGGTTGGCGTGAGTCTGCTGCCATTGCGCAGCCGGACGCTCGATTCGGCGCAGAACCGGCGGATGCGGCCGCCGCTCGCGTCGGTCAGTACGCGCAGGGACTTTCTGTTGAAGAAATATCCCGGCCCGCCCGGCAGCCCCGCTTCAACCGCGGCCGGTGGCTTCGGCACCACCATGTGCAGGATATGCATTTCGGCTCCCGATGCTTCGAATCGAGTCGATTCCGATGGTGCGAGAAGCACCCCCGCACCTTCCTCGGCGGGAAGCGTCTGGTTTTCGAATTGGATGTGACCCTCGGCGGGGGTCTGCAAGACATAGACCAAGTGATACTGGGCGCCCGCTTCGAGATCGAAATACCGGCCCTTAGCTATCGTTCGCTTGTAGATAGCCAGATTATTTGCTCCACACAAATCGCGGCTGCACAGAATGGCTTCCGTGCCGGATTCGAATGGTCTGGTCGCAACGATGTTCGAATCGATGATCGAAATGTCGTTGATGCCGGGCATGTCGTTACTCGCAAGAAGGAACTAGAACGGATACGGGTACGGACCCGTCTGGATCGTGATCCAGCGCAGTTCGGTGAACTCGTCGATGGCCGCCTTGCCGCCGAAGCGGCCATAGCCCGATGATTTCGTGCCGCCAAACGGCATCTGTCCCTCGTCGTGCACGGTAGGCGCGTTGATGTGGCAGATTCCGGACTGGATGCGCTTGGCGACGCCGAGAGCGCGCGCGATGTCGCGGCCGAACACCGCGGCGGAAAGACCGTACTCGGTGTCATTGGCCAACCGCACCGCCTCTTCGACCCCGTTCACGCGGATGATCGGCTTCACCGGGCCGAACGATTCCTCGAAATAGATCCGCATGTTTGGCTTGACGTGGTCGAGCACCGTCGCGCTGATCACAGCTCCCTCAATTTGGCCGCCGGCGGCGACCTTGGCGCCCTTCGATACGGCGTCTTCCATCAGTTCTTTCACTCGCGCGACGGCGTCCTCGTTGACCAGCGCCCCGAGCACGACATGGCCGCTCGGATCGCCGTGCGGGAGCGATTTCGCCTTGGCGGCCAGTTTCGCGACGAATTCATCTGCGATCTTCTCGTCGACGATGATGCGTTCGGTCGACATGCAGATCTGGCCCATATTGACGAAACAGCCGAACGCCGCGGCATTGACTGCCGCGTCGATGTCAGCGTCGTCCAGGATGATCAATGGCGCCTTTCCGCCGAGCTCAAGCAGCACGGGTTTGAGATGGCGTGCGGCGATTTGAGCGATGATGCGCCCGACCCGCGTCGATCCGGTGAAGTTGATCCGGCGCACGGCGGGGTGCGCGATGATGGTTTCCACGACCTTCGGCGCATCATCAGGGTCATTGGTCACCACGTTGAGGACACCTGGCGGAAGGCCTGCGTCGCGCAGTAGGGTGCCGATCAGGCGGTGCGTCGCGGGACACATTTCGGAGGCCTTTAGAACGACCGTGTTGCCGCAGGCGAGCGGCATCGCGAGCGCGCGCACGCCGAGGATCACCGGCGCGTTCCAGGGCGCCATGCCGAAGCACACCCCGACGGGCTGCCGTATCGCCATGGCAAAGCTGTTCGGCTTGTCCGAGGGGATCACCTCGCCGGCGACCTGCGTGGTCATCGAAGCGGCCTCTCGCATCAGGCTGGCGGCGAAGAACGCGTTGAAGTGGCCCCAGGGACCGACGGCCCCGATTTCGTCGGTCATGATCTCGGAGAATTCGGCGCCACGCGACTCGATCAGATCGGCCGCCTTCAGTAGCACGATGCGCCGTTCGTTCGGCCCGGTTGCCGACCATGCTGGAAATGCGGCGGCGGCGGAATCCACCGCGGTAATGCAATCGGCAACGGAGGCGGCGGCCGCGCGGCTTGCCACCTTTCCAGTGTATGGGTTGATGCGCTCGAAAGTGCGGCCGTCGGCCGCCGCGCAGTCGCGCTCGCCGATCATAAGACTGACTTGTTTCATGGTGCTTCCCCCGTGTTTTCCAACCTTATGACGCGTCGGGGCGCCAACCGCCCCGCCCGGTTTCGATGCGACGTGGACGTCGCCCGCGCCGAGATAGGCGCGCTGGACGCCCGCGTCGACTTTCAATTCCTCCGCGGTTCCCTGCCCGACGATGCCCCCTGTTTCGATGACATAGCCGCGGTCGGCGATACGCAGGCTCTGCTTGACGTTCTGCTCGACCAGCAGGATGCCGAGCCCGGTGTCGCGGATGCGCGACAGGATGCCGAACAGTTCGCCGCACAGGATCGGCGAGAGACCGAGCGACGGTTCATCGAGCAAAAGCAGATCGGGCGAAGTCATCAGTGCGCGACCGATCGCCACCATCTGCTGCTCGCCACCGCTCATCGTCGACACGGTCTGCTGGAAGCGCTCCCTCAGCCGCGGGAACAGGCCGAGAACCAATTCGAGGTGGTCCGATTCCTTTGCACGTGCACGCCTCGGGTAAGCGCCGAGCATCAAGTTTTCGCGTACGGTGAGGTCGCCAAAAATACCGCGTCCTTCCGGCACCAGCGCGATTCCGGCGGCCACAACCTGATGCGGCGACCATCCTACGATGTTGCGCCCGCTCACGGAAATGCGGGCGCCGGGCGCCGCTGGAATCAATCCGGCGATCGCTTTCAGCAGCGTGGTTTTCCCTGCGCCGTTGGCGCCCAGGATGACGACGATTTCGCCGGGTTCTGAAAGGAGCGCGACGTCGGTCAGCGCCCGGTGCTTGCCATAGGCGACCGAGAGACCGGATACGTCAAGCATCGCCTTCCCCCAAATAGGCATGCACGACCTCGCGGTCAGCGAGCACGGCGGAGGGCGGACCTTCCGCGATCTTGCGGCCGGCGTTCATTACGACGCACCGGTCGCAAAGCGAGCGGATCGCATCCATCATGTGTTCGACCATGATGATGGTCACCCCTTCATCGCGCAGCCGGCGAATCACCGCGATACCGTCCTCGAGCTCCTTGGGATTGAGGCCGGCCAGCCATTCGTCGAGCAGCAGGATCACCGGATCGATCGCCAGCGCTCGGGCGAGTTCGAGGCGTTTTTGGTCGATATAGGTCAATTGGGCGGCCGGCACATCGGCCTTTTCGGTCAAATCGACGCGCTCGATCAGCGCGCGCGCCGCCCGCACGGCTTCCGCACCCCACAGCGCCGGCGAACGAAACGCGAGTCCGGCGATGACGTTTTCCACGCAGCTCAGACTGCCCAGCACGCGCACCAGCTGGAATGTGCGCGCTACGCCGAGCTGGGCGATCCGGTGGGCGGGCAGACCGACCAACGGTACTCCGTTCAAACGAATGTCGCCCTTGTCCGGCCTGAGTGAGCCGGATATCAAGTTGAGCACCGTGGTCTTGCCCGAGCCGTTCGGGCCTATCAATCCGAGAATTTCGCCGCGTCTGGTTTCAAACGCCACGTCATCCGCCGCCACCAGTCCGCCGAACGACTTGCGTAGACCCGACATCGTCAGGACCGGCGTGGCATCGAAAGCTTGCCGGGTTCGCGCCGCTGGTTTCGACCAGATGTGCCGAACCAGCTTCTCACCGATCTTGGACATTCGCCCGGCGATCCCAGCGCGCAGCCGAGGGATCCGTTGTTCTAGCAGTCCGGCCACGCCATTGGGCAGGAAGTAGACGATGACGATGAAGATCAGCCCGAGCAGGATGCTGAAGTGGTTCGGAAAAGTGGCGGTCAACACCTCGAACAGCAGCACCAGCGGCACGGCGCCAACGAGCGGTCCCCAAAGCACGCCGGCGCCGCCGAGCAGCGCCATGATTACCACTTCAAACGAAATCAGCGAGTTGAACGAAATCGCCGGGTCGATGTAGGTCCAGCGCGGTGCCATGATCGCACCGGTGAGCGCCATGAAGCAGGAGCTCACCGCAAACAACGCTAGCTTGGCACGCGTCGTATCGATTCCCGCATGCCGCGCCACGGTTTCGTCGGCGCCGATGACCCGCAGCGCGAGCCCCAGCCGCGAGCGGCCGATCAGCCAGCCGACGGCGAACACGACCACCGCGAGTGCGAGCAGACGCCAATAGATACCCTGCTGGGTGGTTTCGATGAATATGTAGCGGCCTACCGAACCGTGAATATTCACTTCGTACCAGGCCACCAGTTGGCGGATCATTTCCGACAGGCCGAAAGTGAAGATCACGAAGTAGATTCCGGACAGCCGCAACGTCGACAGTCCTACGACCAGCGCAACCGCGATCGCCAGCAGCGCCGCGACCACAAGGATCACCGCCCAGGGCAGCACCTCGGCGAGTACGGCAGCCGTGTAGGCGCCGATGCCGAAAAACGCCGCGGTGCATAGCGTTATGTAATGCGTTGGACCCGAGAACAGTGCCCAGGCGGTCGCGAGTACCGTGAAATAGACAAGACTGATCGCGAGAGCGAGATAGTATCCCGAGGCGACGAGCGGGAAAGCCGCGAGCAGTATCAGAACGACGACACCGGCGAAGAGATACGCAACGCGGGTCAAAGGGTGGTTCTCCCCAGCAGCCCGGTCGGGCGCCACAGTAACGCCGCGAGGAACAGCGCGTACGTAACCGCCAGCGTGAGTCCCGGATCGACGAGCCGCGCCACCGCGGTTTCCGCCACGCCAAGCATCAGACCCGCGACCAGCGCGCCGAGCATGTTGCCCACGCCGCCCATGATCACCACGATAAGTGCCTTCATCGTGAACACGACGCCCATCGCGGCGCTGAAAGTCAGGAACATGCTGACTAACACGCCGCCCGCAGCGACGATCGCCCCTCCTGCGGCGAAGGCGAGCGCGGAAACCGAGCGCACGTCGATGCCCGAAAGCTGGGCGGCCATGGGATTGACTGACACCGCCCGGACCGCGGTGCCGGTCCGGGTACCGGTGAGCAGCAGATACAGTCCGCCGCCGATCAGCACGGCGACCAGCATCGCCAACAACCGGTTGGCCGCCAGCGTCGCACCCAGGATCGTGACCGGAACCGAAAGATAGGAATAACTATGTAGCTGGCCGCCGAAGGTCAGCGTCATGACGCCCTGAATCACGAACAGAACGCCAAAGGTAGCCAGAATGCTGTCGACTTCGAGCATGCCCTGGTCCTTGGCGCGGCGCACCAGCGGTATAAGTACCACCTGATAGAACAGCCAGTTGAGAACAAACGAAAGCGGCAGCAGGACCAGCAATCCGAGAATCGGACTCACCGACATGCCGACGTAAAGGTGAAACGTGCCGAACGCGGCACCGATGAGAAACTCGCCATACGACAGGTTGAGTATGCGTGCGACACCATACTGGAGCGTGAGCCCCAGCGCGAACAGCGCGTACATGCCGCCCAGCACTAGGCCGGACAGCACGATGTCGATGGCGAGCGTCACGTTTCCCGCCGCCGCGGGTCAGTCAACTACTTCCACGCGGGCTTGGGCACCATGGGCGCTCCGGCACCCTGCTTCGACGCTGGGGCTATTCCCACGTAGTTCCCGCCCTGCCACTGCCCAACCGCCCAGAAGTTCCGGTTAAGGCCCTTCTCCAGCTTCACTTTGCCGATGATCGTGTCGAAGCTGCCGGCGTTGATTTCCTTGATAATCGCGGGCCGATCGATCTTGCCGACGCGTTCGATCGCCTGCTGCAGTACCTGCAGGCTCGCATACGTGATCGGGCTCGCCCAGCGGTCCGGTTCGCGCCCGATGATCTGCTTGTGGTGCTGGATGTACCACTTGATGCCCTCGAGATTCGGGTCGGACGCGCCGATGCCCATGATGCCTTCGGCGGCCGCGCCGAACTTGCCCTTGAATGCTGGAAACGCCGTGCCGACGCCCACGAAGAACACCTTGGGGTTAAAGCCCACCACCTGAGAAGCCGCCGTGAGTCCGAAGGTATCGGGCGGATAACTGAAAGCCACAAAAGCGTCCGGCTTGGTTGCCATCGCATCCTTCACAACCGGCTGGAGATCCTGGCTGCCGAATGGGTACGACTTGTCGTAGGCCAGGTCGAAGCCTGCCTTCGTCAATCCGGCGCGAGCGGCCTTTGACTGCTCGATGCCGAATTGATCGCCGACCGCGACCATTGCGATCTTCTTGCCGATCTTGCCTTCCTTTTGCAGCTTCGTGAGCGTCTCCAGCAAACCATCGACCAGTTCCGACGGCAGGCCGAGCCAGAACGACAGCCCGGGCCAGCGCGAAGTGAACTTTACCGCGTCGTTCGTATTTGCGGTCACCGCCAACTGAGGGTAGCCGAGCCGGTGGAAGACCGGCGCCGCCGCGAGGTTGAGGCCGGTGCTCCAGGGCGGCAGGATGAAATCAACCTTGTCCTGCGTCGCCAGGCGCTCGACAGCCTTGATCATTTCCTCCGAATTGCTGCGATCGTCGTATTCGATGACCTGAAGCTTCATCTTCTTGCCGCCGACTTTGATGCCGCCGGCATCGTTCACGTCTTTCACCCAGACCTGATAGTTCGGCAATGTGGTGACGTTGGCGCCGGCCGCGAACGGGCCGGTCTTCGAGATCGCCCAGCCGATCTTGATCGTATCTTGCGCCTGCACCGCGGTTGAGATGCCCCAGATGGCCGCGACCGCCAAGGCGATCGTCCGGAATAGGGCTGCCCGTCTCGTATTCATCGATGTTTCCTCCCTTTAGGTTGGTTTGGTTCGTACCCTACGCCTATTTCATTTTCGGTCGACCGAGCGGCGCAATCTTACAGCACACGTTCCCGAGCACACCGGCCAAGGTGAAGTAATTCGAGTCGCGCAGTTGATGAAATTCCGAACGCCAATTGTGCCATCTTCCTGACCGTTTTAGCGCCTGGATCCGAGAAATGCTGCGCAAGCTGACTTCACGTTGCCCGCGCGAGCCGGACCTATTGAGCTGGGTCAGATTCTTCCGCGGTACGAGTGCCGTCGCCGGTCAGGACTTGCTGATCGCGTCGAACACCGAATCGATCAGAAACACATCGGTGAGCAGCGACCGCAGGTGGAGCGAAGCGTTGAGATTGTCGATCAACGCCGAGCCGATAGCTGGCTGCGCGAGCATGAATTCGTAGGCTTGTTCGATGGCATCCGTGCGCTCAATGAGCGCCGCGCAAGTTCCCTCGGTCACAGTCATTTCCCCTGTCAATAGAAGATGTCGTGGTCGCCGCTCAGCGTTCAGGCGGGAGCGTGCGGGCGGCGCCTTTGTCGGTCGCCTCGGCTTGCCACAAAACGGGGTCGTAGTGGGCCAAGTAGTCGGAACGCGTAATCCAGCCGAGGATCATGGACCGGGTCATCCAAAGCTTTTCCGGACGTATTCCAAAATAGACATGGACCATTTTTTCTTTGTTACTTTGCAGCAGCGTCGTCAAAGACGTTTCGCCCGTTCGCGCGCGCTCCGACGCTCTAGGCAGCACTCGATTCGCAGGGACGCAACACGGAAGCGCCGGCTTTGAAAGACCGGCCGAGCACGTTACCCGGCAGCCGTAAAGTAGGGCATGACGACGTCGTTCTCACCCGGCTGGAAACTGACATGTACTCGGTCGCCGATTTTCCAGCCGGAATTTCCGACCAGACGGGACGCCATGCGAACGCCTTCGTCAAGATCGATCACCGCGACCGTATATGGGACGGTGTCCTCCCAGGCGTCGCCCCAGAGGGAAATCGCAACCTCGGAGAGCGTCCAGATGGTACCCGTTCCCTTGCTTTCGATCCATTCGACTTCTTCGGACCAGCATGACGGACAACTGCGTCGGGGGTAGAAGAACGGCCGGCCACAATGCTTGCAATTCATAATCAGCAGTCTGCCGTCTTTGCACGCCTGCCAAAACGGCTCGGATTGCTTGGTGATTTCCGGAGCTGGTTTTTGCATGTCCACTACCCCCTAGCCAACAGCATGCAGGCGGCAACCGAGTAGACGCCGCCGTTGCCCAATACCGCACCGATGCGCGCATCGCGAACCTGCCGTTCGCCCGCATCACCCCGCACCTGGCGCGCAACCTCGACCACATGAAGAATTCCGCCCACGTGCGCTTGCGACAGCAGACCCCCGTGGGTGTTGATCGGCACCGCCGCCCCCGGCTCCAGGTTACCTGCGGCGGCAAACTCACCTCCTTTGCCCTGTTCGCACAGGCCCAGCGCTTCGACGCCGAGTAGCGTCGATAGTGTGAAGGCATCATGCACCGAGGCCACGTCGAGGTCCTTCACGGACATTCCCGAGCGTGCGTACGCGGCCGCGACCGCCGGCTTCAGCGGCAACTCGCCGAACTCCGGCGGAATCTGGCTTATGTTCTTGTGGGTCGTCTGGCTGCCGCAGCCCAAGATATGGACCGGGGTCTGCTTCAGACTCCGATTTGCGGCGTAACCGCGGGTAGTGAGCACGATGGCGCCGCCGCCGTCCGAAACCAGTGAGCAGTCCCAGCGTCCGAACGGCGATGCGGTGGGCGGTGCATTCAGGTACTCGTCCATCGTCAGCGGCGTGCGCATCTGGGCATTCGGATTGCGCAACGCATGGTTGCGCGCCGCGACGGCCACCGCACCGAGTTGCTGTTTGGTCGCGCCATAAAGATGCATGTACCGGTTCGCCATCATGGCATAAGGAATCACCATGCCCACAATCCCGAACGGCTCTTCCCATTCCTCACTGCCTCGTCGTGCAGCCATGCGAACGTTTCCCTGCATGCGCGGCGGTCGCCCGGTGCGCATGTTGTCGCCAAATACGACAACGACGACACTGCAACGCCCCTCCTTGAGCAAGAGACTGGCCGTTTCGACCATCGTCAGGGCGGTGGCAGTGCCGCCAATATCCATTGTCAGTGAGATTTTCGGCCGCAGCCCGAGGTATTCGGACATCTCCAGCGAGAACATCTGATGCGGCCGCGAGTAGGGGGGACTGTTGATCAGCCCGTCGACGTCGCCTTTCTCCAGGCCTGCATCCCGGACCGCCCGGCGCGCCGCTTCGGCCTGAATTTCCCATTGCGTGTAGCCCGGGAGACTGCCTACCTGCGTTTCTCCAAGGCCGATGATCACCGGATCGAACATTTGCCGTCCCCTAATCTGTCCAAGTTTTCACCTGGTGCCAACGCATCAGCATTGGCGCGCGCCTAACCAACGTCCTCCTCATCAAAGGGAGGTTTTGCTCACCTGCCCATTCGCCTGCACGAACCAGCGTTCGCTCGGAAATGTCTTGCCCGCGAGGCTTGCCGCGATCCAGTCGGCCATATGGCCCGGCGCGGAAGGGCCGAGATTCGCCGAAGGAACGCCGCCGATCGCATGCCGGCAATCCTGATAGACCAACAGCCGCTTCGGGCCCTTGAGCGCCCTCATCAGACGCTCGGTGTGGACGATCGGGGATACCTCGTCGAATTCGCCAGCAACGCACAGGTAGGGCTGGCTCACCCGTTCGGCGTGACCCTCCCAGGTTATCGTTTTTGCGAACTCGTCGAACTTCGTCTCGTCGGTGAAGTTGGACATGTACATGAAACGCATCTTGAAGGTCGGTGAGGCTTCCTCGAAAATGGTGTGGCACCCCGGCTCGTGGCATACGGCACTCACGGCGACCGCGCGCAGTCGCGGTTCATGCGCCGCGGCGATGGTCGAGAACAGCGAGCCGAAGCTGTTGCCGCTGATGCCAATCTTTTCGGCGTCGATTTCGCTACGTCCAGTCAGCCAGTCCACGCACGCCGTACCTGTGACCATCCAATCGGTCATGTTGAAATAGATGTCGAGCAGCGGCGATTCGTACTGCCCTGGACCATCGATCGCGAGCACCGCAATGCCTCGCGACAGGTAGCGGTCTCCATACATCGCGACACCGATTTCCTTGAAGCTGTCCATCCCCGGGACCGATATCACCGCCGGAACGCGCCCGCCCCGGTAATCAGGCGGCAAGTGAAACCACGCGGGCAGTCGCTTACCGTCCGGTAGCGGGATCCAAGCCTCTTCGACCCGATGGTCGGCGAGTCTGGCGTAGTTGCGGTAACACTCGCGTTTGCGCTGGTTGTAGAACCTGTTGGTGTCGTTGTTCTCGTCGATCGGCCACTGTGCCGCACCCCAATGGACAGCGGCGATGAAATAGTTCTCCCGTGCGGTAACGCTCCGTCCATCGGCTTCCGAGGCGGCGGCAACGGCCTCGCGGCGCCGCGCATGCGCTTCGAATGCCGGCGAAGCGTCGGCGTATTTCTGGATACGTTGGCGCAGCGCGATGAAATCGCCGGCGGCACCCGGGCCGCAGGGCGCCGCCAGATAGACCGAGCGCGGCTGGTCCCAGTCCATTCCCACCGAGCGGATGGTGCTGTCCAACAGCCAGCGCTGCTCGGTCCAACGCTGGGTGAGGGGTCCGCTGTGCCCTCGCGCCGCACCGGCGTGCTGCCGCTTTTCGCCCTTTTCCTCCGCGCTGTCGCTCATGTTCTCCGGCCTCCAGACGATAACGGGTGTCTCGGTTTGTACGCGCAAATCATCGACGCCGAGCCAAGGTGAATGGTTCAGGTACGCCTTTACGGCCGACACGGATGCGTTGGCGCAGATGCGCGGCTCCGGTTCCTGAAATTCGGGTCGGGGAGCCGGACGTCTGCGCCAGGCTGGCTCGGCCCAGGATTTTAGCGGCAGGTCCAGCCCGGAGTCTTGTTAGACCCGGGGCGCCACGAGAATTTCATTTCTCGGCCAATGATCGATCAATTCGGCACCGTTCTTGGTCACGACCACCGCGTCCTCGATGCGCACACCCTCGCCTTCCTCTCCCTCACGCCCCTCGATGGCGATGGTCATTCCCTCCTCGAACACCTGCGGATGCTTGAGCGACCACTGCCGATTGATGATCGGGTATCCGTAATGGTACATGCCGATGCCGTGGCCGATTTCCATCGTCAGCACTTCGGCTTCGTCCTTGTATCCCCAGCTGTCCGCAGCGGGAAAGCACTTTGCCGCGTCGGCGGTCGTGGCCCCGGGTCTGATGGTGTCGATGATCGCGTCCATGCGGTCGATGAGTTGCTTCTGCCAGCCAAGCACTTTGCGAGAAGGCTTGGCGCCGACCGAGAACGTTCTGTAGTAGCACGTGTTGTAGCCCATGAAGCCCATGCCGCAATACGCCGCGTAAAACAGATCGCCGTGCTGCAGGATGCGGTTCGTGTGATCGATCCCGCGGTCGAAACTGGTCGGTCCGCTGTGAGCGTGTCCGCGCGGAACCGTGTCCGCTCCGGCCTCGTGGGCAGCGAGCATGGCCTGCTGCACGACCCAGGTTTCTCTGGCGCCCGGCTTGAGCAGTTCCCAGGTCTTCATCCAGGCGTTGTCGCAGATGGCAAAGGCCATCTTCAGACAGCTGATTTCATCGACGGTCTTGGTCGCGGTCGCCTCCAGCATCAGCGGCCAGCCTTTGACGACGTTGAGCCCTCTGGCGATCAGAGCCTGCGTGGCGGTGCCTTCGAAACCGACAACGGCAAGCCTTTCCTTGGTGAGCTTTCGCTGCTCCAGTTCTCGGTAGATGCCGTCGGCGAAGAGTTTCGCTTCCTCCTCGGTGGCTTGCGGCCCGCATCCCTCGTTCACCCAGTTGCGCGCCAGTCGCCAGTGCTTGATCCAGGGCGCCTCGGCCGGGTAGGTGGGAAGCCACCCTGCGTGCTGGAACACCACCTGGTCGCCTTCGGCGAAGAAGAGCACATACCAAAGCTGCGGGATAAACTCCGGGCCCCTGATGCCGCTTAGGTAGCGGGTGTTCGCCGGTCCGGCCGCGACGATCGCGGCGACGCCGTGTTTCTTCAGCACCTTGCGCGCCTTTTCGAACCGCTCCTTTCGCAGGCGATCTACATTGATTCGCTCCTGCCAGTCCGCGATACCCCAGCCGAAACTCAGCTTCGATGCCATTGTGACCACGCTTGTCTCCTTCGGTTGTCGATGTCTAGTTTTAGTTTACTCCCGCAACGGGCGTCAAGCGCTTTGTCGACCGCTTTCGGCTGCGCGAAAAAGAGCAAATCTTTCCCAGTTCTCAAGAACGCTGTCGATCGGTGCGCTCGCGCGCGGCAAGCTGCCTTAACCGCCGCATCAGATAAGGTCCGTCCAGAATCGCCACCGTCAAGAGGATGGCCCCCATCGCGATGTCGTTGACGAAGGGCGGCGCCTCCACCGCGTTGAGTCCCGAACGCAATACCGCGAGAACAAGCGCGCCAGTCGCGATTCCGAGTGGCCGGCCGCTGCCGCCGCCGAGTGAAACGCCTCCCAGAATGGCCGCGGCCGCCGCTGGAACCAGAACGTCGGACAATCCGGCCGGCGAGGCCGATGCCAAGCTGTAGCTAAGTAGCGCGCCCGTTGCCGCGGCGCAGACTCCGGAGAAAGCGAAGATACCGACTATGAAAGCATCGACGTTCACGCCCGCTATCATGGCCGCGCGCCGGTCACTGCCGATCGCGATAATGTCGCGGCCCAGGCGCGTAAAGCCGAATGTCAGGGCCACGACGGCGAAAATCGCCAGGGAGACCCCGCTACGCACGGAGAGAAGCCCGGCAAACGGCTCGTTGACCAGTAGCGCGACCCGGAAATTATCGTACGGCACCGATCGGTTTTCTGTCAGAACGTGGGCGAGACCGACGAATGTCAGCAGTCCCCCAAGCGTCACGCCCACCGAGCCCAACGCGAAGCGGACCATGATCAGTCCCTGGATGATGCCCGCGGCAAGCCCGATCGCGATAGCGCACGCGATGCCGAACCAGGGATGCGCCGCGCCGGTCATCACCGCGACGCAGCCCGCGAGACCGAACATGCCGACCACCGAGAGATCGAACTCCCGAATCATCATGGTCAGTCCGAGTCCGAGCGCTACCAGTCCTATGTTGGCGAAGGTCTGAAGCGTGCTGAACGGGGTGGCGGCGCTGAGGAACCGCCATTGTCCCCAGTCCACCGCGCTCAGCAGGACAATGCAGGCCGCAAGAATAACCAGCGGCCGGAAATGCGGATCGTTGCGTATGGACGCCTTCATTGCTCAATGAATCCGGCGCTGCTTGGACATGGCAGCATCGACATTTAACGCCTTTCCCCGCTCGAATGAAGCAAGATGACGGCCAATACGATTAGTCCCGTGAACAAGTATTGCCACTCCTGGCGGAATCCACGCAGCAAGAGCATCGCCTGCACGATGGCGATGATCATCGCCCCCGCCAGGGTCCGCAGAGCCGAGCCATGCCCGCCCTTCATCAGGGTGCCGCCCACGAGAACCGCGGCGATCGCGTCGTATTCGTAGCCCACGCCGTAGTCCATATTCGCACCGTCGTAGCGAATGGCAAGCATGACCCCCGCCAGTCCGGTGAACGCACCTGCCCAGAGATAGGCTCCGGTGACGGTGCGCCAGGTTTTTACGCCCGCGGCCTCCGCAGCGCGAAAGCTGCTGCCCATCATGTACAGGTTGCGGCCAAATCGCGTCAGGTACAGGATGAATTGTCCGGCAGCGGTCACGCACAGAAGAACCACGAACTCAAGGGGCACGCCACCGAGCTTCCCCCTAAGGATCTCAATTCCCGTTCCGGGCTTGAAATAGATCGACGAATGCCGGGTGAAGATTTCCGCGGTACCGTATATGAGCGCCACGGCGGCGATGCTGACGATGATCGGGTTGGCGCGCACCCAGCCCACCGCGAAGCCCTGGGCCGCGCTCACCAGCGCGGCAACGGCGAGCGCTGCGATCAGACCGATGCCGATGCCGCCGATGTTGACGGCGACGATGAACACCATGGCCGCGGCTCCCGCCGTCGCGCCGAGGCTGAACGACATGATGTTGCCGCTGATCGTGATCAGCGTCATTCCCACGGCGACGCAACCCATGAACGATACCGTGGTCAGCAGCGAAAGAATGTTGGGCAGTGAAAAGAACCCGGGGGTGGCCACGCAGGCGACGGTCAACGCCACGATCACCACCGCCCGAACCGCAGTCGGCAGCAGACGCCAGTCGGGCGCGAGTGGCATCGACATTTCGCGCGTTCCGCGAACCGTGTCGCCCTTTCCCGTCACCTGGCCGCCTGCTCTGCAGGGTGGGTGATATCGGCGAGGATCGTCGACATGGCGATTCGCTCACCTTCGTAGCGTGCTACCGTCCTGCCGCGGTACATGGTCACGACGATATCCGCGATGCCCACCACCTCCTCGAGATCGGAGGACGTCATGACGAGGGCGTAACCGAGATCGCAAAGCCTGCGCATCAGCCGGTAGATTTCCGCTCGAGCCCCGACATCGATGCCGCGGGTCGGCTCGTTCATCAGCAAAACACCCGGCTCGGTCCGCTCCAGCGTTCGGCCGAACAGAAGCTTCTGCTGGTTGCCGCCGCTCAGGTTGACGGCAGCAGTGCCAAGGCGATTTCGGTCGACGCCGACGCGTTCCGCAAGATCCGTCGCGATCCGCCGCAATGCGCGCCATGACAGCACACCCAGCGGCGCGTGCGCGTACAGACGCGTGGCCACGAGGTTGTCCAGTACCTTCATCGGCGGGAACAGACCCTCCGACGCACGATCCTCCGAGAGAAAGAACACGTTGCGCGCGACGCAATGCGGCACCGAGCCGAGGCGCAGCGTCTTGCCGTCCAGCGTGAGTCTACCGATCGCATCGGGGAGCAGGCCGGCGGCAGCACGCGTCACCATGGCCGCACCGGAACCTATCTGGCCGGCGACGCAGAGAATCTTTCCGCGCGGAGCAACTGCCGAGAAATCATGAACCATTCCAGGTACCGTAAGCCGCTCGATTACGAGCGCATTGCGGGCGTCCGGATTGGCGTGATGCTGCGGATACATCTCGTCGAAGGGCCTGCCAAGCATCAGCTCGATGAGGCCCTCGCGGCTGACCTCCTGGACCGGCTTGGTGGCGACGCATTCACCGTTGCGGAACACCGTGACGGTGTCGCAAAGCTCGAAAATCTCCCCCAGCCGGTGGCTGATATAGATCACCGACCGACCCTGCGCCTTGAGTTCCCTGAGCACGGCGAGTATTCGCTCGATTTCCGAATCCGAAAGCGTGGCCGTCGGTTCATCGAGGATCAACACCTGGGTATCCCGGGCCAGCAGGCGAGCGATTTCGACGATCTGGCGCTGGCCCATGGTGAGGGCGCCGACCCGCCCGTTGAGATCCCAGTCGCCCACGCCGAGGGCGTCGAGCGCCTTCTGCGCTCGCTCGCGTAGCGCCTGGCGGCGGTGCAGCAGCGGGACGCCCGCGCTGCCCAGCCAGATATTGTCGAGAATCGACAGATGGGGAGCGAGACTCAGTTCCTGAGCGACGATGCCCAGCCCCATGCCCTGCGCTTGCCGCGGGCCCGGAATGTCGCGGGCCCGTCCGGCAATGCGGATCGATCCGCTGTCCGGCTGCGTGATTCCCATGAGGATCTTGACGAAGGTGCTTTTGCCCGCACCGTTCTCGCCGCAAATACCGCGGATCTCACCGGAGCCGAGCGAGAACGAAACGTCGTGCAGCGCCCTGACCCCGGTATAGCTTTTCCCGAGGCCCTCGACGGACAGGACTTCCGGCAACTCCCGCCCCAGTCGGTGAATCTACCGCGACGCCCTGATTAGTAAGAACACTTCTGCGCCCATCGAGCGACGTTTGCCTTGGTGATCAGTTCCGTCGGTAGCAGGACCTGCTTCGGCAATTTCTTGCCATTGAAGTAATCGTTGACCGTATCGGCAGTCTTGACACCGAGGTCGGTCGGGATCTGGGTCACCGAACTGTGGAGTTTTTCGGACTTGATCGCGTCGATGCCTTCCTTGAGGCAGTTGCTGCCGACGACGATGAGCTGTTTGGGTTTTGAGCCGACCGAAATACCGGCCGCCTCGGCGGCGCGAATGGCGGCGATGGCCTGGTTGTCCGCCATGCCGTATACGGCGTCGAGTCCGCCCGAGGCGGCATAGCGCGCGTAGAGCTGGCCGGCGATCTTCTCGCTCAATGCTGTTTGCCATTTGCCGTCTTCGACAGCGACGATCTGAACCTTCGGATTGGCCTTCATGGCTTCGCGAAATCCGGCGACACGGTGGGGGCCCAGGCCCTGCTGAAGTGCGCCAGTGATCAATGCCACTCTGCCTCCGTCACGGCCGCTCGCCTTCAACGCCCTCAATACGGATTCCCCGGTGACCCGGCCCATGGCGACCTGATCTTGCCCGACGAACGTGACGTAGAACTCCTCCGCGCCCGCTTTGGGCGTGTTGTTGACCATGATCACCGGTATGCCAGCCGCTTTGGCTCGAGCCATCGCCGGAACTACCGCCGACTCGTGAGCCGCCATCACCGCGATCAGATCGAACTTGCGCGCGATTGCGTCATCCATCTGCTGCGCCTGAAGCGCAGCGTCGAATATCGCCGTGAACACCGTAACCTCCATCCCATAGCGCTCGGCGCGTGCCTTGAACGAGTTGGTAGTCGTCGCGACGTAGGGATGTGTGGCCAGGGTCTGGAGCATTGCCACCCGCTTTCCCTTGCTTTTGTCTTGCGCGTGTACCGGCCACGCGATCGCTAGCCCGACGAGCAGGGCTGCCACGATACCGAACAAGTGATGTTGCCGACCCGCCGCGCGGGTGCCGGAGGTGAGTTGCGATACAGTATTGACCACGATCTTCTCCCCCAAAAGGCTGTTGAAAAATGCTTGCCGCCGCCGACACGATCCGGCTTAATCGCTCATTTGAGAACCGGGTTGTTGGCGGGCTCTGTTTCAGGGAAGACGAATAGCTGGGGAGAGGCCCCTCTCGCGTAACGCAGCATGAGGGGTGCCCCCGTCAGAACCCCGTCCATCCTCCTCCTCCCCGACGACTGAATTAAACGCAGGCCCGCGGGTAGCGTCAAGCGGTTTGCGCACAGCCGGTGCGCTTATCCCCTCGGTCGCGGCTCGCTGGCAAGATCCAGTCTCCGGCCGCCGCAGCCGAAACACGCACGCTTTTCCGCGACTGGCGATCGATGCGTGGCTACTTGCAATTCGTGCGGAGGCTATGCGGCCGTTTGTTTGATGAAGTCGTCCGCGATGTCGCCTGCGCGTGCGAACCAAACGGCGCTGCGACCCTGTATGTGGCGGAACGCGTCCGCAAGTGCGCCGATACGATGGGGTGTACCTATCACGAACGGGTGAAGCGCGATGGCCATCACGCGAGCCTGGCTCTCTCCGTCTTCGTAGAGCTGATCGAACTGCGCGCATATCATTCGGCAAAAATCCTCGCTCGACGCATGCCGGCCGATAAACGCCGGCAAGTCGTTGACTTCGAGCGTGTAAGGCATGGTCATAAGCGGCCCGGCGCGCGTTGCAAGCCACGTCGGCTGATCGTCATGCACCCAATCGCAGGTGTACTCGTAGCCTTCTTCCTTGAGTACGTCGGGGGTCGCCCAAGTTTCGTTTAAAGCGGGACTGAGCCAGCCTCGCGGGGCGACGCCGAAGTACCCCTTCATCCTGTCGCGCACACGGCGGATGAGCGCTCGCTCCTCCAATTCCGACAAACCTGTCAGGGTTTCGGAATTGGTCCAGCCATGTCCCATGAATTCCCAGTCCAATGCTCGGGCCTGTTCGAGTATCTCCGGATAGTGATCGCACACTGCAGCGTTCAGGGCAACCGTTCCGGGGATCTTGAAACAGTCCATCAATTCCATCAGGCGCCAGACGCCGACCCGGGGTCCGTATTCGCGCCAGCTGTGGTTGGGGATATCGGGTTTCAGCGGCACCGGGTTCGTCCTAATGCACGCCCCGCTCCCGGTGACATGAAAGTACTCGATGTTCGGGATCACCCAAATCGCAACGCGCGCCCCGTTGGACCAGCGCAGGGGTTTGCGCTTCGAAATGGAACTGAAGTCAAGTCTTTCAGTCTGGCTCGGCGCGGGGTCGGACATGGCGATCCTTTGTCCCATAGGTTTGAAAATGGCTGCAACGGGCGCCGGAAGCCGCCCGTCCTGACGCTGGTAGGACATCTCCTCCGGTAGCGCGACGATGCTAGCATACACACGTCGGTCTGGCGTGCGTTCCTCGGCGGCTTCGCAGCCCGATTTGCCGTGCCGCAGCTATCAGATGGAGAACAGGATGAAACCGCTACATTTTGTCGATACGACGCTGCGCGACGGACATATGAGCCTTTGGGCGGGGGCGATGCGCACCGACATGATGCTTCCGGTCGCGGCCCAGATCGACCGGGTGGGGTTCCAGGCAATGGAAATCATCTCCACTTCGTTTTTCAAGAAGATGGTGCGCGAACTGCGCGACGATCCGTGGGAGCGGTTGCGCAGGGTCGCAGCGCTTGCGCCACGGACTCCGCTGCGTGCGATTCTAGGGCGCTATGTCGCGGCCTTTGAGTTCACGCCGAAATCGGTCACCGACCTTTGGCTGGAACGGCTAGTGGCGAACGGTGTCAGGCAGGTGCGGATCTCGGACTGCTCAAATACGGTGTCGGTCTGGGAACGGCTGGTCGGCGATTCCCGTCGCATGGGATTGAAGTCCATCCTAAACCTGATCTTTTCTGTTTCACCGGTGCACACGGACGATTACTACGCGAAGCTTGCCCGCGCGGCGGCCAAGCTTGGGGCCGACAGGATATGCCTCAAGGATCCGGGCGGGCTGTTGACGCCGGACAGGACGCGCACCCTGGCGCCGATCGTGCTGCGAAAGGCCGGGAAGGTTCCCGTGGAACTGCACACGCATTGCAACACCGGGTTGGGCCCGCTCTGCGTGCTGGAAGCCATCAAGCTCGGCGTCCAAATCGTCAATACAGGAACGCCACCGCTTGCCAATGGATCGGGGAATCCATCGGTGTTCAATGTCGCCGAGAACGCGAAGGCGCTGGGCTTTACGCCGACGATAGATCTGGAAGCCCTGCGTCCGGTTTCGGCCCACTTCGCGCAGATCGCCAAGCGCGAAGGGTTGCCGATCGGGACCCCGCTCGAATACACCGAATCCCACTACACACACCAAGTACCGGGCGGAATGATCTCCAATCTGCGCCATCAACTGGCTCAGGTGAAGATGCAGGACAGGCTGGCCGAGGTGCTGGAGGAGACTGCGCGGGTCCGAGAGGATTTCGGATATCCGATCATGGTGACCCCCTACTCGCAGTTCGTGGGCGTACAGGCGGCAATGAACGTGATACTCGGCGAGCGCTATAAGCAGATTTCGGATCAGGTTATCCAATATGCCTTGGGACTTTGGGGGGAGGCGGAGAGTGCCGCGATGAACCCGAACCTGCGTGACCGGATCTTGTCGTGCGCGCGGGCAAAGGAACTCGCCGGGTGGCGACCGCCGGAGCCATCGATCGACGCCGTTCGGCAGAATTTCGGCGGCCCCGGCGTCAGTGACGACGACCTGATGCTTCGTTACTTCGCAGGAATCGAGGAAGTGGCCGCAATGCGCGCAGCGCCCCGTTCCGGGCGTGCCGTGGACGGCCGGCTGCCGCTTCTGACCTTGATCAATGAATTGGCGAACAAGACCCGCCTTTCGCAGATCAAGATCGAAAAGGGGGAACTGGTGCTCCACATGGCGAGATACGTGCAGACCGGCGGGTAGTTCCATCGGCTCGTGGCATGTCATCGAGGCGATCAGATACCGCTGCACGTTTTGTCGGCCCGAGCCGGCAGACTCGCGTGTTTTTGTCAGACCTTGAGACCGGCGCCTATCTTTAATGGCCACCTATGCGATAGGCGACGTCCAGGGCTGCTATGTAGAACTGCGTGCGCTGCTGGAGGAGATCCGTTACGACGAACGCTGCGACAGGCTTTGGTTTGTCGGTGACCTGGTCAACAGGGGGCCGGATTCATTGCGGACGCTGCGCTTTGTGAAGCGTTTGGGAGACCGTGCAGTCACGGTGCTCGGCAATCACGACCTGCATCTGATCGCGCTTGCCTGCGGTCACGGGCGGATTCGGGACGACGACACCCTGAATAACGTGCTTGAAGCGCCAGACTGCGGCGAGCTGATCGACTGGATGCGCACGTTGCCTCTTCTCCACGTTGCCGATCGCCACGTGATGGTGCATGCCGGCTTGTTGCCGCAATGGAGCATCGCCAAGGCACAGCTTCTTGCCCGCGAAGTCGAGGACAGATTGCGCGGCCCGCGCTACCGGGAGTTCCTCGACAGCATGTATGGAAGCAAGCCCGATCAATGGCAAGACGATTTACACGGCGTCGATCGGCTGCGGATTATCGTCAACGCGATGACCCGTATGCGTTTCTGTTCGGTCGACGGTCGCATGGACTTCAAGACCAAGGGCGAATCAACACGGGCACCAGCGGGCTGCGTTCCGTGGTTCGAGGTCCCGGCGCGCGCAAGTCAGAGCGCAACGATAATCTGTGGTCACTGGTCGGCGCTCGGGCTGAAACTGCTTCCGAACCTTATCGCGCTGGATGCCGGCTGCGTGTGGGGCGGCAAGCTTACGGCCATTCGGCTGGAAGACCGAACAATCGCGCAGGTGGACAGCGCGACCGGCAGCGATAGGCTAGGCTGACCGGGGGCGCGATTCGAGACCGTCCCGCGGCCGCAGTGGGCTCGCGAGAACATCACCCGATTTCGCCTCACCAAATATCGGACCCAAAGGCCGTCCGGTATGTCTTCGCGATATCCTCTCGGCTAGCCTCATGGTTCTGGCCGCCGCGCGACGCGATTTTTATCGCGCCCATCACCGCGGCGAGCTGGCCGGTCGCCTGCCAGTCGAGTTGGTTCGCGATCCCATACAGCAAACCTGCCCGATAGGCGTCGCCGCACCCCGTTGGATCCAGCAGTTCCTTGGCTTGAACGCAGGGAATATCGATTTGTTGACCGCCCGTGTATATGGTCGAACCGGAGGCGCCACGGGTGACGATCATGGCTTCGAGTGACCCCGCGAGTTCCTCGACGGAATTGCCGGTGCGCTCCTCGAGCAGCTTGCCCTCGTAATCGTTAACTGCGACGTAGCTTGCCTTGGATATGAAGTCTTGTAGCTCGGGACCGCTGAACATGGGCAGTCCCTGGCCCGGATCGAAAACGAACGGTATGCCGTGCTGCGCGAATTCACGCGCGTGCTGGAGCATTCCCTCGCGGCCGTCCGGCGCGACGATCCCCAGGGTCACGTTCATCCAGTCGGAAATATGGTTCATGTGCGAGAACTCCATTGCACCGGGGTGGAACGCGGTGATTTGGTTGTCACTCAAATCCGTGGTGATGAAAGCCTGTGCGGTAAGCGTATTCGAGAGTTGGCGAACATAATTGCGTACCAGCTCCAGCTCGTCCATCCGCCGCAGGTAGGGGCCGGCATCGTCGCCAACGGTGGCCATGATCAGTGGATTACCTCCGAGCATCTTCAGGTTGTACGCGATATTGCCGGCGCAACCGCCATATTCGCGCCGGAGCTTGGGCACGAGAAACGCCACGTTGAGCATGTGGATCTGATTGGGGAGGATGTGGTCCTTGAAGTGGCCGTGGAAAACCATGATGTTGTCGTAGGCGATCGATCCGCAGATCAGCGTATGCATTTGAACCTCGATACTCGTTATGGATAGAACAGATACAGCCGATAGCCAGTCGCCTTGACAGACAACGCTTCGACGTAAAGCTTTACAGACAGTTCGCTGTTGGCCTTGAATGCTGCCTCGGCAATTCCGGCGGGCCCCAGGTAGTCCGCTGCCCCCAGCACTCGTCTCGCGAGCGGCTGATCTCGCGAATCGGTAAGCGTAAGTTCGAGAGACGGATAGGCCTGTGCGAAGGTAGCCCGATTTCGGAGCGTCGCGGTAAGTACCATGACGCCGGGATTTACCGGATCGGCCTGCAGGTCGGATGACTCGATGCTGACCATCTGCGCGTGTCGGGGGAGCGGCACACGGCAATTTAGACGGGCGCATAACTCTTCGAACAGCGGCCGCGCGTACGGAAACAGCCGCACGAATTCGGCGCGGTAGTGAAAGCTCATCTGCGCCATGAGGATGAGCGCGAGCAGCACTCCAAGAATCGCCCATGCCACCCGGTGAGGCGTCCGCCTGGTCTCGCGCTGTGCCGCGTACATCGCCCAGGACGAGGGGCCAGGCTCCGCGGCTGGCGCTACCCGAAGCTCTGCCCGGCGCGCGGGACGGGCCTTTTCCCCGCCGGCGTCCGCAGTGCGCGATGCGAGCGGGAGCGTGTCTGGTACCTGGTCGATTGCGGGGAAGGTGAGCGCCTTGTCTTTCGGACGCTTATCCGCTTCAGCACCACTACTCTGCGAGGCGGAGTCAGTAGGCTCCATTTTCAGTGCCGTCCGTGCATCGAAAACGGTTGAACACTGGCCGCAGCGGACCCTTCCATCGCGCGCGGCTAGCTGCTCGTCGTAGACGCGAAAAACGGTGGTGCAGGCGGGGCAGGTAGTGATCATGGTGGCCGTCATGACGATACCTTGCGTCTTCCGGACAGGCAAACCCAGCCCTCGTCGCTTGTCGGTGGCTCGAATTCAAACCACTGCGCGTAGCAGGTTTCGACCTGCCGGCGCTGGTGTTGGAGGATTCCTGACAATGCAATTCGTCCTCCGGCGTGCACATGTCCAGCGAGCAACGGGGCGAGCAGCTTTAGCGGATTGGCGAGAATATTGGCCACGACGATGTCGACCTGGAACGCGCGCGGCGGCGCACTGTCGCAGAAGTCGCAGCTCACGCCGTTGCGAGCGGCGTTTTCCCGCGCCGCGCGTATCGATGCAGGATCGATGTCCACGCCGCCGGCCCACAGGGCGCCGAGCTTCATCGACGCGATTGCCAGGATTCCGGAACCGCATCCGTAGTCGAGAACCTTTTCGCCTCCGCAAATCTGCCGTTCCAGCCACTGCAGGCATAGCCGCGTCGTCGGATGGCTGCCGGTACCGAAGGCCACGCCCGGGTCGAGCAACACGGCGATGGCGGGTGGGGCTGGCGGTCTATGCCAGGATGGCACCACCCAAAGGCGCTCGGAGATGCGGATGGGGTCGAACTGTTCCTGTGATTCGCGCACCCAGTCCCGCTCGGTGACCGCCTCGACCTGGAGATCTTGCGGAACGGCGACGCCGGCGCGCGCGCAGGCCCGTCCCATCAGCATACGCGGGTCGGCGTCCTGCGCGAAAAGTACTCGCAGCTTCAATCGCTGCCAGTTCATGTCCTCGCCAGGTTCATCGTAGACGGCCTGTTCGGCCTCGGTGCCGGCGTCCGCGTCCTCGGCGGTAACCGCAAGTGCACCCAGTTCGAGTAGCCTGTCGGTCAATTGCTCGGCGGCTTTGCGGTCCAGTTCAAACACGAGCGAGGCGAGCGCCACACTGTTACCTCGGTTCTTCCTGCTTCTTCGCGTTCAACAATTTCTGCTCGAGATAATGAATGTTGGCGCCGCCGCGCAGGAAACCCGTGTCCGAGAGCAATTCCCGGTGCAGCGCAATGTTGGTTTTTATGCCTTCGACTACCGTCTCGGAGAGAGCTATCCGCATGCGGCGGATCGCCTGGTCACGCGTGTCCCCGAAGGCGATGATCTTGCAGATCATTGAATCGTAGTAAGGCGGTACGGTGTAGCCCTGGTAGACGTGGGAGTCGACACGTATGCCCGGGCCGCCCGGCGGATGGTACGCCGTGATCTTCCCCGGTGAGGGCGTGAAATCAAACGGATCCTCGGCGTTGATCCGGCATTCGATCGCATGCCCGCGCAACTCGATTTCCCGCTGACGTTGCCTGAGTTTTTCCCCTGCCGCGACGCGGATCTGTTCCTGCACGATATCGATGCCGGAGATCATCTCGGTCACCGGATGTTCGACTTGAACGCGGGTGTTCATTTCGATGAAATAGAACTCGCCTTTCTCGTACAAGAACTCGAAAGTCCCGGCGCTGCGATATCCGATGCGGCGGCATGCCTCGACGCAGCGCTCGCCGATTCGCGCACGCTGGCGCGGTGTGATTTCAGGCGCCGGCGCCTCCTCGATGATCTTCTGGTGCCTTCGTTGCATCGAGCAGTCCCGCTCTCCAAGGTAGACCGCGTTCTTGTGTTCGTCCGCGAGCACCTGTACTTCGATATGTCGAGGATTCTCGAGAAATTTCTCCATGTAAACCATCGCGTTGCCGAATGAGTACTCGGCTTCCGTCCGCGTCAGGCTCACCGCATTCTTTAGCGCCGCTTCCGTGTGTATTACCCGCATGCCCCGACCACCTCCGCCTCCCGCGGCCTTGACGATGACCGGATAGCCTATTCGCCGAGCGATGTTCAGGATTTCCTCGGGCTCTTCGGGGAGCGCGCCGTCGGAACCCGGCACGCAGGGTACGTTGGCCTTTTGCATCGCCTGTTTGGCATTGACCTTGTCGCCCATGAGGCGGATTGTTTCGGGTCTGGGACCGATGAACACGAAGCCACTCTTTTCGATCCGTTCGGCAAAATCTGCGTTCTCGGCCAGGAAGCCGTAGCCCGGGTGGATCGCCTCGGCGTCGGTCACTTCCGCGGCGCTGATGATGGCGGGAACGTTCAGATAGCTCGACGACGCTGCGGGCGGTCCGATGCACACCGATTCGTCGGCGAGCTTGACGTATTTGGCGTCGCGGTCTGCCTCCGAATGCACGACGACCGTCTTGATGTCCAGCTCGCGGCAGGCGCGCTGAATCCGGAGAGCAATCTCTCCGCGGTTGGCAATCAGGATCTTCTGGAACATTTACACCAGGACGAACAGCGGCTCGCCGTATTCCACCGGCTCGCCGTTTTCCACCAGCACCTCCTTGATTACGCCGTCCGCGTCGGCCTCGATCTCGTTCATGAGTTTCATGGCCTCGATGATGCAGATCGTCTGACCCTTCTTCACGGTGTCGCCGACGTCAACGAAGGGCTTGGCCCCCGGTGTCGGGCAGCGGTAGAACGTCCCGACCATCGGCGAAGTGACCGCGTGACCTTGGGGCGCCACGGCGGCAGGCACGGGCGCGACCGACGCTGAGGCTGCCACCGACGGCTGCAGGGACCCGGGCGTCACATAGGCATGTCCCCGGGCCGGTGCGCCGCCCTTTACGATCCGGATCTTCTCTTCGCCTTCCGTGAGCTCGAGTTCGGCGACTCCGTACTCCTCGACGAGGTCGATCAGTTTCTTGAGTTTCCGCAGATCCATGAAGGACCTCCCCGATATTGCGCCCGGGTGGGACGCAGGGCTGGATCGAAATTAGTTGGGTTGCAGCGCGAACTGCAGCGCGAGATCGTAACCGCGGCTCCCGAGGCCGCAGATGGTCCCGACTGCAATGTCCGAGAAATAAGAATGTTGCCGGAACGGCTCTCGGGCCTGAATGTTGGATAGATGCACCTCGATGAAAGGAATCTTTACCCCCGCGAGGGCATCCCTGAGGGCTACGCTGGTATGGGTGTAGCCTGCGGGATTGATAACAATGAACGCAAATCCTTGTGCTTTGGCGTCATGCACGCGTTCGATCAATGCTCCCTCATGGTTGCTGTGAAAGCATTCCAGTACCACGCCGTACGCCCGGGCCAGGCGCACCAGCCGCTGATCGATATCCTCAAGGGTTTCCCTGCCGTAGATTTCAGGTTCCCGAACACCTAGCAGGTCGAGATTGGGGCCGTGCAGCACAAGAATCTTTCGGGCCTTATTACTGGCGGCGGAGCGAGCGCGTCTGGATTTCACCATGATTCGAAGTTTGCCGGAAATCCGGTCACGTTGTCGATATTTTCGCCGAAGTTCGCGTCAGGTACGTCAATTTAGCTACTTGCCATCTGGATGGCCTTTTCGAGTTCGATCTCGGTAATGGCGCCGAGTCGCGTCCTGATCACCTTCCCGTTTCGGTCGAACACCACCGTATAGGGCAATGCGGAAGCCGTGTTTCCGAGTCTCCGCGAAAGATCAAGGACCGCAAAACTCCCGATAAGCAGAGGGTAGCCAACACGGTACTCTAAAGCAAATTGACGTACTTTGTCAGCAGAATCGACGGAGATGCCGACAATTTGGACACCTTTTGACGCATATTTCGTTTGGAAACGGACCAATAGTGGAATTTCCTGCCGGCAGGGCCCACACCAGGTCGCCCAGAAATTGACGATCAAAACACCGTCCCGCCATTGCTCGAGGCTCCTGGATTCCCCCGAGACGTCGGGGAGCCGCAAACGCATCATTTCGGCGACCGCCTCATCGTGTGATCGGTCTGTCGTGACATAAGCCCACAGCCCGGCACCCGCGGCCAGCGCCGCGGCGACAAGCACGACCATGCTGGCCGCCTTACGCATCGCTTGCGAGCAGCAGCGCCACGGCCGGTATGCCGGCGCGCTCGATAGGCCGGCCGGCGGGGCTGGCTTTGAGCGTCCCGCGCTCGTCGTTGGCACGGCACACCGCTATGCTGACGGGAGTGCCCTCCCAATCGAGCTTCAACACGGATATTGCGAGTTCTCGGTCGCCGGCAAAATGCCGTTGTTCGGTTGCTTCATATGGAACGGCGCGGTTGATCAGAAACAACTCAACCGCCTTGCTGTCGTCGGTAAACAGCTGTAAGTCGATTTCGCTGTATCGGCCGGCCGTGCCTTTGAGCACCGGACCTGAAAGATAGGGACGAAACGGCTCGAGCAGACGCATCAGTTCCAGCGCCCGGTTGCGGAGCCTTCGAATCCGTTCACGCTGCTCGTCGCCCTGGTAAAGGGACTGGTAAGTGCGTAGTTCAAACTCGATTTCCTCGTTTTTCGGGAGGGCCTGGGTGTCCTCGGCTCCCAACTGCCGGGCCGCTTTGCGTTTGGCGAGCGCGAAGTCCTCGACCCCGTCTTCGGCCATGATTCGCGCCGCAGCTGCTGCAATGCGGGTGCGCATGTGCTGCAGCTTGTGTTTTGCATCCTTCGTCATGGGGATCGGCTGGAACCGAGGTTTCCGGCATCATACCGCAGCGGGTCGGACGCACGAAGTGCGCTAGAATTCCCGGCCCGAAGTTCCCGTATCGACGACACCGGCACGGCATGCCGCCGGGTGGCCCCCATGCCAGACTCTGGGGTTCCGGGTCTTCGATGCAACAAGCTCCTGAATTCTAGAATGCATATCCATATTCTCGGCGTCTGCGGCACCTTTATGGGGGGCCTGGCCTTAATTGCCAAACAGGCGGGGCACCACGTGACCGGGTGCGATGCGGACGTTTATCCGCCGATGAGCACGCAACTGGCCGGCTCGGGCATCGAATTGATCGCAGGATACGGCGACGAACAACTTGCATTGCGTCCAGACCTGTGGGTGATCGGAAACGTCGTTTCCCGCGGTAACACCCTCATGGAAGCGATACTTGAGCGGGGTGATCGATATGTGTCCGGGCCGCAATGGCTCAGCGAGAATGTCTTGCTACATAAGTGGGTGCTCGCCGTCGCGGGAACGCACGGTAAGACAAGCACTTCTGCGATGTTGGCTTGGATTCTGGAGGATGCGGGCCATCGACCCGGTTTCCTCATCGGCGGGCTACCCCGCAATTTCGACATTTCCGCGCGACTTACCGATGGCGACTTCTTTGTGATCGAGGCCGACGAATACGACACGGCATTTTTCGACAAGCGGCCCAAGTTCCTGCACTATCGGCCCAAGACCGCGATATTGAACAATATCGAGTTCGATCATGCTGACATCTTCGCCGATCTAGCGTCGATTGAGCGTCAATTTCATTATTTCGTGCGTACAATTCCCCGATCCGGGCTAGTGGTATCCAATGGCCGCGAACCCGCGATCGACCGGGTGCTCGCACAGGGGTGCTGGACCCCGGTCGAGCGCTTTGGCGTCGATGGTGGGTGGCAGACAAGCGGCGAACGTGACGAGTGTTTTGAGGTCAGTTTCCTCGGTCGTCCGCTAGGAGAGGTCCGGTGGGATCTGTTGGGCGCGCATAATCGACTCAACGCGCTTGCAGCAATCGCCGGCGCCCGGCATGCGGGCGTGCCGCCTGGGCGGGCCATCGCGGCACTGGATCGTTTCCAAAACGTTCGGCGGCGGCTCGAGATAAGAGGCACTGTGGGAGGAATTTTCGTCTATGACGATTTCGCTCATCACCCGACCGCGATTGCCACGACCCTGGCGGGATTGCGACGCAAGGTCGGCGGCCAGCGCATTCTGGCCGTGTTCGAACCGCGCTCCAACACGATGAAACTCGGTGTGCTGAAGGACCAGCTTCCCGCGAGTCTCGCCGCTGCGGACAGGGTCTATTGCTATTCCCAGCGGCTGGAGTGGAACCCGCGTGAAACGCTCGCCCCGCTCGGCGCGAAGCTGAGATGTGAAGCCGAGCTCGAGGCGCTAGTTGCGGCGGTCGCGTCCGATGCCCGGTCAGGCGACCACGTCGTGATTATGTCAAATGGGGACTTTGGAGGCATACACGCCAAGCTGCTCGATCGCCTCGGATCGCGCGATCGATCATGCTGATCTATCTTCACGGTTTCAATTCGTCGCCACAGTCCAAAAAAGCCGTGCAACTCGGACGCCACATGGCGAAGCAGGGGGACTCGGGGCAAGCTACGCCTGTCCTGCGCTGCCGCACGAGCCGGCGCTGATGGTGGGCCAGATCACGCCTTCGCGAGCTTTGCGTATCACATCTCGCACATTCTGAAGTTTTCGGGCCTGGCCGCGGACTCCCCGGAATTGCGCGCCTGAGTGCCCGGCGCATCGCGTCGGACCCGGACTCGTAGGCGACCCGAGGTCGGTATAATCAGCCACGCCAACACGCCCACGACACCTTCCCGGAGCACGATTCCGGCCGGCGTTGTGCGATTTCGGCTTCATTTTCCGCGGCCTTGCCGAATTCCCACCAGTGAACGTACTTTACGAAGAAAGCAGCGCCTTCAAGGTTGGCACCATCCTGAGCGACGGGAGCGGTGCCATCCAGGTCGAAGCGCCGCACGGCAAGCGCAGCAAGGTCAAGGCCTCGGCGGTGTTGCTGCGTTTCGAACGGCCCGGCTCGACCGAGCTGCAACAGCAGGCGGAGCAAATCGCCGGCGATATTGACGTCGATTTCCTCTGGCAGTGCTGCGGGGAACAGGAGTTCGGTTTTCTTGACCTGGCGCGCGAATACTGCGGTCGGGAGCCGAATGCCGTGGAGGCGGCAGCGATCCTGTTCAGACTGCAATCGGCACCTATCTATTTCTCTCGCAAGGGCAAGGGTCGTTTCAGGGCCGCGCCGCCTGAGACCCTTAAGGCGGCACTCGCTGGACAGGAGCGCCGGCGCCAGCAGCAGCTGCAAATCGCGTCCTGGAGCGATGAACTTGTCGGCGGTGACTTTCCCAGGAATTTCCTGCCGCTCCTCGGCATGTTGCTCTACCGGCCCGACCGCAATAGGCCCGAGACAAAGGCGCTCGAACACGCGTGCGAGCAAACAGGCCTATCGCGGGTCAAATTGATCGCCCGTACCGGTGTCTTGCCGTCGTCGCACGATTACAATCTCAACCGCTTTCTGTTTGATTGTTTTCCGCGCGGTACGGAGTTCCCTGAGGGAATAGAGGTCGAGGACCCGCCCGATCTCGAGCTGGCGGATGTCTCCGCGTTCAGCCTTGACGACGCTACCACCACTGAAATCGACGATGCTTTCTCGGTGACGCGGCTGCCGGACGGACGCTGGCGGGTCGGCATCCACATCGCCGCGCCGGGCCTGGGATTCGCGCCGGGATCCCCCGTAGACCAGATCGCGCGCGCGCGCATGTCCACGGTCTATGTGCCCGGGCGCAAGATCACCATGTTGCCGCCCCGGGCCATCGAGCGCTACACGCTCGCCGAGAATTATGCGTGCCCGTCGATATCGCTCTACCTTGATGTGCGCGGTGACGACTTCACGGTGGAAAACGAACACACCCGCATCGAGCGGGTGCGCATTGCCGCGAATCTGCGCCACCAGCAGGTCGAGAGCCTGGACGCCGCGTTTCTCGCCGATGATCTTGCGGGGGAGATACCCTTCGCGGGGGAACTGCATTTTCTGTGGCGGCTTGCGCTCGCTTTCGAGGCACGCCGCGGAAAGCCCTCGACAAGTCAGGAGCGATCCGAGTACAACTTTTATGTCGAGAACGACCGTGTCACCATCGTCGAGCGCAAGCGGGGCACGCCGCTCGACAAGCTGGTCGCCGAGATGATGATCCGTGCCAACAACAGCTGGGGCCGGCTGCTCGACGACAACGGCGTGGCCGCCATCTACCGCGTACAGGGCAACGGCAAGGTGCGGATGACGACCGCGGCCGCGCCGCACCAGGGACTGGGGATAAACCATTATATTTGGGCCAGTTCGCCTCTGCGCCGCTACGTGGATCTTCTCAACCAGTGGCAGCTGCTCGCGTTGCTCAAGCACGAATCTCCGCCCTTCACGCGCAGCGCCGACAGCCTGCTCGCCGCCGTGCACGATTTCGAGACAAGCTATGCCCTGTACGCCGAATGTCAATCGCGCATGGAGCGCTACTGGTGCCTGCGCTGGCTGTTGCAGAACGAGCTCAAGGTTGCAGCGGGGCAGGTGGCGCGCGAGAATCTGGTGAAGCTGGACAGTCTACCGCTCGAGTGTCGTGTTCCGTCGCTGCCTGCGGATCTGCCTCCTGGTACCCGGGTCGAGTTGGATGTGGTCGAAATCGATTTGTTCGAATGTGAGCTGAAATGCGTCTTGCGACAGCTCGTCCAAACCTAATACAGATTCTTAGAATATCAGTATAATTTACTGATTAGACAGATTTTTACAGAGCCGTTTGTCCCACACTTTTACCCGTGGTTCAAGTTTCAGTCGTTGGCCCGAGCCGATGGCCAGGGTCGATCCGTCCTCACGCGTGTTCGTGCTGTCACTGGCGATTTCATTGGTGATGCATGCGTTCGTTCTTTCGATTCAGTTCAAGTTTCCGGATGGCCGCAAACCAACTTCGCCGAATACGCTTGACGTGGTGTTCGTCAACAGCAAAACGCGCTCGAAGCCACTGAACGCGGAGGTATTGGCGCAGGCCAACCTCGACCGTGGCGGCAATACCGATCTTAGCCGGCGCGCGAAGACGCCATCGCCGTTCCGAAGGAAAGACGTTTCAGGCAAGGATACGACGCAGGCCAAGCGCCGTGTACAGGAACTCGAGGCGCAGCAGCGTCAGCTGCTATCGCAAGTCCAGTCCAAGACTGCCGCCCCGGTCCAGGAGGTCAAACCGCAGATCGAGTCCAAGCCGGTGGATTCCGCCGTCGACCTGGCGCAACGCGCGCTGGCGATTGCGCGTTTGGAGGCGCAACTTTCACGTTCGATTGACGAATACAACAAGCGCCCGCGCAAACAGTTTATCGGCGCTCGAGCAACGGAGTACCGTTTCGCCCAGTACGTGGACGATTGGCGCCGGAAGATCGAGCGTATCGGCAACTTGAATTATCCCGAGGGCGCGCGTGGGCGCATCTACGGCAGCCTGCGGCTGACGGTATCGATCAACGCCGACGGCTCACTCGCTGGTCTGGCACTGGAGCGCTCCTCGGGCCAAGAAATACTCGACCGCGCGGCCCGGCGCATCGTGCGAATGGGAGCACCCTACGCCCGTTTCCCGGAGAACATCCGGCGCGACACGGACATACTGGTGATTACACGCACCTGGCATTTCGCGCGCGGCGACAGGATATTCAGCGACTAGGCCAGCGCACTGTCATCTGGTCATTTTCATGATCGATCACTACGCGGTAATCGGCAATCCGGTCGAACACAGCAAGTCGCCGCAGATCCATACCATGTTCGCGCGCGACTGCGGCCAGGACATCGCGTACCGCCGGCTGCTCGCACCACTTGATGGCTTCAGGGACACGGTGGAACGTTTTAGAGCCGAAGGTGGGCGCGGCCTCAACGTTACGCTGCCCTTCAAGGAACAAGCCTACCGCCTTGCCACCGTGCATACGGACCGCGCCCGCTCGGCAGGCGCGGTCAACACGCTACGATTCGATGCCGATAGCATTTTCGGCGACAACACGGATGGCGCCGGTCTGGTGCGTGACATACGCGAGAACCTCGGCATCACGATCGCAGCGCGGCGGGTGCTGCTGCTGGGCGCGGGCGGCGCCGCGCGCGGCGTCCTGGGCCCACTGCTGGCCGAGGCTCCCGCGGCGCTGACCATCGCAAACCGGACGCTCACGCGCGCTCAGGATCTCGCGCGGCATTTTGACTCGAACGTGCACGCGAGTACCTATCAGGAATTGTCCGGAAACACGTTCGACGTGGTAATCAACGCTACCTCGGCGAGCCTTGCCGGGGCGCTGCCTCCCCTTCCCCGGGGCGTGTACGCGGCAGGTGCGCTCGCCTACGACATGATGTACGGAACGAAATCGGCAGTGTTTCTGGAGAACGCCCGCGCGGCAGGTGCGGGTCTCACAGCCGATGGTCTCGGAATGCTTGTCGAGCAGGCAGCGGAATCATTTTTCCTGTGGCGCGGCGTCCGGCCGCGTACCGCCACGGTACTCGCGGCACTGCGCGCAGCATAGCGAATCGTGGTCAGCGCAATCACGCGGTTTCGGCGCGGTCTTTCCCGCTGGTTGGTCGCGGGGCTGGCGGTGACTTTCGCCGGCCTTGCGATTTACCAGGGCTGGTTTCTTGCGCACATCGTGTACTGGGTGAAACACAATCCTGGCACGACCAGCCTCATGGAAACGCGGCTCGCAGCCTTGCGAAGGACACATCCAGCGGCAAAACTCAAGCGTCGCTGGGTCGATTACAGCCGGACTTCCATTAACCTCAAGCGCGCCGTAGTGGCCGCCGAGGACGCGAAATTCGTCGATCACGAGGGATTCGACTGGGAGGGAATTCAGCGCGCGCAACAGAAGAACCAGCGCCTCGGCAAAGTGGTCGCCGGCGGCTCAACCATCTCGCAGCAATTGGCAAAGAACCTGTTTCTTACCGGGGAGCGGAGTTTGCTGCGCAAAGGGCAAGAGGCAATCATTACGGCCATGCTTGAAGCGGTCATGGACAAGCGCCGTATCCTCGAGATCTATCTCAATGTCGTCGAATGGGGCGAAGGCGTCTTCGGCGCCGACGCCGCGGCGCGTCACTACTTCGGGGTGTCCGCGGCGGCAGTTAGCGCCGGACAGGCGGCGCGGCTTGCCGCCATGCTGCCGCGTCCGCGTTTCTACGACCGCACTCGCGAGTCGCCGTATCTGGCGCGCTACGCGGAGATCATCGAGAGGCGCATGCCGGCGGCCCGGGTACCGTGAGAAGTGTACCGCCCGAGATGAGGCCGAAAGCCAGTTCGGAAACATCGGTGCGGATTTACCGCGTGTTCATGCCTGCAGCCCGACGGCCGCGCTCGGCGTCTATGCCCGAGAGCAGGACCAGCCCGGCGATGAAATAGGTTCCCGTGATCAGCATCGCGACGCGATGGTTTCCCTGTGACAGCCAGGTCGCCGCGCCATAGGTCACGGGACCCAGGATGGACGACAGTTTTACCGCAAGTCCCCAAAGCCCGAAAAACTCGGCATGCCGGTCCTCGGGAGTCAGGTAGCCGACCAAGGCCCGGCCCGCTGACTGCGATGCACCTAAACACAATCCGGCAAGGTTGGCCGCGAGCCAGAACACAGGCCTGGTTTGCGCGAACCACGCGAGCGCGACGGTCACGATCCACCCGGCCAATGTCAACGCGATGGTGGGTATGTGGCCGAGGCGGTCCTGGACCTGGCCGAACGCGAGCGCCCCGAGCGCTGCGGTAACGTTGACCGCAAGAATCAGAACGATGGAGTCACGGGTGGAAAATCCCATGGCCTGTTGCGCATAGACCGCGGCGATGGCCACCACAGCCTGGACGCCGGCCTGGTAGAAGACGATGCACACGAGGAAGCGCCGAAAATCCCGGAACTGAGCTGCGTGCCGGATCGTATGCAGCACCCTTAGATAGGCGCTTCGAATCGCGCGCCTTGGCTCAGCGGCTGGTTGCGGTCGCGCCCGTTCCCGCATCCATATGAACGTCGGGGCGCTGGCCGCGGCGAACATTCCCGCGGTGATCAGCATCGTGACCGGCACATAGTCTGACGCGACCGCGCCCAGCGCTTGCTCGTGCGTTACGTAGACCAGGCAGATTCCCAGCGTCAGCAAGCCGCCAAGATAGCCCAAGCTCCAGCCCCAGCCTGACACCCTGCCCAGCGCGGGGCCGCGCGCAAGCTCTGGCAGAAACGCGGCGACAAGATTCTCCCCGGTGCCGAAAAAGAAGTTCGATAGTGCGACCAGGACCGCCGCGAGCGCGATATCGCCGGGTCCTATGGCGGCGAGAGAAGCGGTGAAGACGACGCAGGCGGCAGTTGTCGCCGCGAGCAGCCGTTTCTTGGCTGCGTGCATATCGGCCCATGCGCCCACGAGCGGGGCAGACAGCATGATCGCCATGTACGACACCGCAAGCGTGAGCGTCCATGCGAAAGTCGCCCAGGGCCGGTTGTCCGCGACGACGGATACGAAATAGGCGTTGAATACGGCGGTGATGACCACCGTCGTGTAGCCCGAATTTGCGAAGTCGTACATCGCCCACCCGAACACCTCGCGTGGCCGGACTTGATCGCTCTGAGCGGCGGTTTGCACGTTGTCGTCTGCGTTCAAAATTGTTCTTTTGGAATGATACGCGCGGCGTTAGAATCGCCGCAGCCCGCATGGGCGGAAAGCGCGCCGTGCGCTGCCTAGACGACATGCGCCTTGACACCGACTCTGCACCGCCATGGCCGAATCCGCTGCTTCGACAAAGGAACTCGAAGACCTTCAGGAAGACCTGCGCGAGGTCAGAGACCTGCTTCGCCGCCACCGGCTCGTCGAGGACCTGGTCAGCCGTCAGGAATCGGCCAAGCAGGAACGGGTCGAGTCACCCGATCAGAAGCGGAATGCCGCCGAGCTGGGCGCCAAACTCGATCGGATGCACCCGGCGGATATCGCTTACATCCTGGAGGCATTGCCGCGTGAGGAGCGTCTGGTCGTATGGGATCTCGTCAAAGCCGACCACGACGGCGAAATCCTGCTGGAAGTCTCAGACAGCGTCCGCGAAAGCCTCATCGCGAGCATGGAGTCGCACGAGCTGGTCGCGGCGGCCGAGCAGCTCGAGGCCGACGAAATCGCCGACCTTGCGCCCGACCTGCCTGATGACGTCATCCAGGATGTGTTCCAGTCCCTGCCGCTGGAAGAGCGCGAGCAACTGCGTGCCGCGATGTCCTATCCGGAGGACGCGGTCGGCGCTTTGATGGACTTCGATGTGGTGAGCGTCCGCGAGGACGTGACCCTGGAAGTCGTGACGCGCTACCTGCGCCGCTTTGACGTGTTGCCCGATCATACCGATCAGGTATTCGTCGTCGATCGCGACGAGCACTTGAAGGGTGTTCTGCCTCTGACGAAGCTTATTGTCGCGGAGCTTGACGATCAGGTCGGCAAGGTGATGGTGCGCGAAACAGTAACGCTCTATCCGGACGACAAGGCGCATGAGGCGGCGAATGCCTTCGAGCGCTACGATCTGGTTTCAGCGGCCGTGGTCGACGACAAGGGCAGATTGGTGGGTAGGGTTACGGTCGACCGAGTGGTCGATTACATCCGTGAACGCTCCGAGAGCGAGGCGCGGGCGCAGGCCGGACTGAGTGAGGAAGAGGACGTGTTCTCCTCGGTGTGGGCGAGCGTGAGAAACCGCTGGGCCTGGCTCGCGATCAATCTGGTGACCGCGTTTGTGGCCTCGCGGGTCATTGGCGCCTTCGAGGGCTCCATCCAGAAGCTGGTGGCTCTGGCCGCGTTGATGCCCATTGTCGCCGGGATCGGCGGCAACGCAGGAAACCAGACCATTACGATGATCGTGCGCTCGATTGCGCTTGGCCAGGTCCGGATCGAGCAGGCGAAAAAGCTATTCGCAAAGGAAATCGGAGTATCGATGGTCAACGGCCTGATTTGGGGTGGGATGCTCGGCGTGATCGCTTATCTGCTCTATCGGAGCGTCCCTCTGGGCCTGGTGATGACGGCTGCGATGACACTCAATTTGGTTCTCGCTGCGCTCATGGGCGTCGGAATTCCGCTGGCGATGATGAGGCTCGGACGTGATCCTGCGGTGGGATCGAGCGTGTTGATCACTGCCGTCACCGACAGCGGCGGATTCTTCATCTTCTTGGGGCTGGCAACACTGTTCTTGCTCTGACCGGCCAGGTCTTCGCCGGCGCTTATCATCGGCTCGGAGCCGCGGGATAGAAGCTCAGCGGCGCGTTTCCGCGAACGATTCGTCCGCCGCGCCTAGCGTGGCCGCGATCTCGGCTTCGCCGTGCGCCGAGGAGACGAACCCGGCCTCGTAGGCCGAAGGAGCAAAATACACTCCGCGCTCGAGCATGGCATGGAAAAAACGGTTGAACGCGTTCTTGTCGCACTGCATGACCTCGGCATAACTGGTGGGCGGCTGTGTCCGGAAATAGATTCCGAACATGCCGCCTACCGATTGCGCCGAAAATGCCACATCATGCTTTCGCGCCGTTCGGGCGAGGCCTTCGGTCAACGCGTTCGTTGTATTCGAGAGACGTTCGTAGAACCCCGGGGCCTGGACGAGCTTGAGCGTGGCGAGGCCGGCGGCGACGGCGACCGGATTGCCCGATAGCGTACCGGCCTGGTACACCGGTCCTAGCGGGGCAATGCAGCCCATTATGTCGCGGCGTCCGCCAAATGCCGCGAGCGGCATGCCCCCGCCGATCACCTTGCCCAGCGTGGTGAGGTCAGGTCGGACACCGTAGAGCCCCTGCGCACCGGACAGACCGACACGGAATCCGGTCATCACTTCGTCGAATATCAACACCGCTCCGTGGCGGGTGCACAAGTCGCGCGCGAGCTTCACAAACTCCTGCGACGGTCGCACGAGGTTCATGTTGCCGGCCACCGGTTCAAAGATCACTGCGGCGATCGAATCGCCCTTGGCTCCGAACGTCGCCTCGAGTTCGTTGCAGTCGTTGTAGGTGAGCACCAGGGTATGCGCCGCTGTTTCGGCGGGCACGCCCGCCGAGCTTGGCTGACCCAGCGTCAACGCGCCCGAGCCTGCCTTCACCAGCAGGCCATCGGCATGGCCGTGATAACAGCCCTCGAACTTGACTATGGCCGCTCGTCCGGTGAAACCGCGCGCAACCCTCAGTGCGCTCATGGTCGCTTCGGTCCCCGAGCTGACCAGCCGCACCATCTCCAGGCTCGGCACAAGCTTGCAAAGCAGCTCGGCCATTTCAATTTCGGCTTCGGTCGGCGCTCCGAAGGACAAGCCCAGGCCGGCGGCCTCGCGCACGGCTGCGACGACATAGGGCTGCGCATGGCCGGCCACCAGCGGTCCCCACGAGCAGACATAGTCGATGTAAGCGATTCCTTCGGCGTCAAAAACGCGGCTGCCTTCGCCGCGGACGAGGAAACGCGGCGTACCGCCAACCGCCTTGAAAGCACGTACCGGCGAGTTCACGCCCCCTGGGATGGTGCGCTGCGCCCGAACGAAAAGCGATTCATTATTCGTCGTCATGTTTGCCCGCGCTGAAAGTGGCGACAGAAAGCGGCAGCTGCGGCGGCGGTGTCAACCGCGCCGAATACGGCCGTGATTACCGCGATCGCATCTGCACCTGCCTCGATAATGATGGGAGCATTTTCCGGTGTGATACCGCCGATTGCAACGATCGGCACCCGAAGCTCGGCCCGGGCCTGGGTGAACAGTGCTGTTGGCGCGCGGACTGCGCTCGGCTTGGTGGGCGAAGCGAACGCGCTGCCGAACGCGACGTAATCGGCGCCCTGCGCGACCCCGGCCCGTGCTAGCTCGATACTGTCATAACAGGACACGCCGAGCAGTTTTCTCTCGCCCAACCGGGCGCGGGCCGCCGCTACGCTACCATCGTCGCGCCCCAGATGCACACCGTCGGCACCGATCGCCAGTGCGAGTTCCAGGTCGTCGTTGACGATCAGCGTCGCCCCGGCGTCCCTGCAGAGTCCCAGCAAGCTTTCGGCCTGCGTGCGTCGTGCGGCCCGATCGGGCGACTTGTTTCGATACTGAAAAAGTCGCGCGCCGCCGGCGATCGCTGCAGTCAGCTTCTCTGCGAGACGATGGGTATCCGGATCTTCCGGCGTAATAGCATAGAGTCCGGCCACTAGCGCCGCGGCGGGTTGCCGACGCGCCGGCTCGTCACGCTCAGTGACGCGAGTCGCGACCATCATGTCTTGCCGCCACCCTCGTTGACTTCGCGCGCCCAGAAAAAACGGTCCGGAATATATTGACCCATGCCGGGACGAAATGCGGCTGCCAGAGCCTGCCAGGTGTATTCCTGCGCTTCGCGCACCGCTTCGGCCACTTCAAGACCGTTGGCAAGCGTTGCCGCGATCGCAGAGGCGAGGGTGCATCCCGAACCGTGGTAACTTCCGGGAAGCCTTTCCCAGGTATCGGTGCGGACGACGTCGCCGTCGGAGCCGTACAGAGTATTGATCACATGCGGCGATTGTTCGTGGGTACCGGTGATCAGCACATATTCGCATCCGAAGCCGAGCAGGCGCTGTGCGCAGGTTTGGAGTTGGAGGTCTTCGGTTTCGTCCGCATCATCCTGTACCAGGCGACGCGCCTCGGCGCTGTTCGGCGTCAGCACCGTTGTTTGTGGCAACAATAGTTCGCGCAACGCGGATATCATGTTTTCGTTCGCCAACTCGTCACCCCTGCCCGACGCCAGGACCGGGTCGAGTACCAGCGGAATATCGGGATAATCCGACACCACTTCGGCCACGGCAGCGATGTTCTCGACGCTGCCGAGCATCCCGATCTTGAAGGCGGCCACCGGCATGTCCTCGAGCACCAAGCGTGCCTGCTCACTTACCCAATCCGAATCAATTGCAGTTACTCCCTCGACGCCCGCAGTATCCTGGACCGTGATCGCCGTGACGACCGCCAGCGGGTGGCAGCCGAGGGCGCAAATCGTAAGCAGGTCGGCCTGCATGCCGGCACCACTGGTGGGGTCGGTCGCCGCGAATGTGAGCACTATGGGCGGGATATGGACGGGGGGCATCTACGAGGGCACGCCGGCGCTGATCTGATACGACCCCGCATGCGCCGTGCCGATCGGCTGAACGGCGCGTCGGCGCCGTGCGGAACGATTTCAATGAGGCGCCGATAGGAAATATGGTTCTTCATTTTGCGGCGGACCCGGTCCGGATGGGGCCGATTCGGCATTTCCGACACGAGCTTCGCGTCATCGTATCAAGCCCGGCCGTTTCCTTGCGACACCACCGGCAAAACAAAAGGCGACGCGGTAGAATTTGAAGCCGCATTCTAATCCGTTTCGCCTTTCTATGACAGAGACAGAATCCAGGCAGTGGATGTGCCTGATATGCGGTTTCATCTATGACGAAGCGCTCGGCATGCCCGATGAGGGCGTCGCGCCCGGGACTCGATGGGAAGACGTGCCGATGAACTGGACCTGTCCAGAATGCGGCGCGCGCAAGGAAGACTTTGAGATGGTCCCGATTTGATATCCGGGTTCGCTGGTGCGATCGAGTCGGGCCAAACGACAACTACAAGTGGCCTGAACATACTTCTACAAGGTTTTGTTTTGGCATGATTTGAGCGTATATTTCCCGGTATGACACGGGGAAACAAGGCCGCCGAGAGAAGGTTCGGATTTCCCGGGATGGTCGAGTGATCCCGTGATGACGGCGACCGACAACGCAGCGAATCTGGCCGGGCTGAAGGTGATGGTGATCGACGATTCGAACACCATACGACGGAGCGCGGAAATCTTCCTCGTACAGGCCGGATGCAAGGTAATTCTTGCAGAGGATGGTTTCGACGCGCTGGCCAAGATCAACGACCATCAGCCGGAGGTGATTTTCGTCGATATAACGATGCCGCGCCTGGACGGCTATCAGACCTGCGCCCTTATAAAGAGAAACCAGCGCTTCGCGACCACGCCGGTGATCATGCTGTCCTCCAAGGATGGCCTCTTCGACCGCGCGCGAGGACGCATGGTCGGCTCGGACGAATATCTCACCAAACCCTTTACGAAGGAAGAGCTCTTGCGGACCGTCGCCGAACGAGCGCCGGTCCGCGATTGAGGACCGTGTCATGCCCGTAAGGAAGATCCTTATCGTTGACGACTCGCCGACTGAACGACAGTTTCTGCTCGAAGCCCTGTCCAGAGCGGGCTACCAGTGCGTCACGGCCGAGAACGGCGATGAAGCCATCGTCAAATCGAAAACTGAACAGCCGGATCTGATCCTCATGGATGTCGTGATGCCAGGCACGAGCGGCTTTCAGGCGACTCGGGCGATTACGCGCGACGAGGCGACCAAGCACATTCCGGTCATCATGTGTACAAGCAAGAATCAGGAGACCGACAGGATATGGGGCATGCGCCAGGGGGCACGGGAATATATGACTAAACCGATTGTTGCCAAGGCATTGTTGGCGAAAATAGCCGCGCTTGCATAGCGTCGGTATCGGAGTTCATGGTAGCGTGGTCAGGAAGACCAGCCTGAGGGAATTCCAGCAAGCGCTCGCAGCGAAGATCGCCGATGCGGGGGGGGAAACCGCGCCGCACGCGAGACTCGGCGTGCAGTCGGGCGGTCGATTGTGGTTGATCCGCCTGGACGAAGCCGGCGAAGTGCTGCCGGTGCCGGAAATTACACCCGTTCCGCTGACCCGTCCGTGGTTCATCGGCATGGCGAATATCCGCGGCAATCTCGCCAGCGTGGTGGATTTTGCAGGGTTCATCGGCGAAACCGCGACCGAGCGTGCACCCGGCTGCAGGCTCGTACTGTTCGCCGAGAGTTTCCGCATCCACAGCGGCTTGGTGGTGGAGCGGATGATGGGATTGCGCAACATTCTCCAGTTCAGCGCCGAACCCGAGGGCGCAGATCGGCCGTGGATCCGAGCAACATTTCGCGACAATGAGGCAAGGCGTTGGTACGAATTGGACGTCCGTGCGTTGGTGTCCGACGACGATTTCCTGCAGGTGGGCATCTAAGCCCGCTCGCCGTGGGGCGCCAACGGGATACTGGGAGGCAGAATGGCGTTTAGTTTACCGAGCAATCGCGGCGGCAAGGCGGCGATTGCGGACAAGAAGAACGCGGCAAGCACTTCGGCGTCTTCGAACGCCACCGCCGCACGGCGGGCTTCGCGGGCGCTTGGGCGCAAACCGTTTTCGCCGCTGCCGGTGATCGGCAAGCTGCCGGTGGCGAAGCAACTGCAGGTGCTGTTAGTCGGTTTCGGAATTTTGCTCGTGATCGCGGGCGTCGTTATATTCGTCGATTACCGCACCGCAACCAATAGCACGGCATACGTAGCGACCGCGGGCGAGATGAGGATGCTGTCCCAGCGTCTTTCCAATGCGACACAGGCCGCATTGACGGGTAGCGCCGGCGGATTCAGGCAGTTGACGCAGAGCCGCGCGCAGTTCAAACAGGCGCTCGACCTGTTGATGCAGGGGGGCATGGTTTCGGAGACGGCGTTGCCGCCGACTTCAGACGCTGTCATGCCGACGCTGGAGGCGCTCGGGAGGGAATGGGAGAAGATCGATCGCAACGTGGCCCAAGTACTCGGGCAGCAGAAGAACCTGATTGGTCTGGGAACGGCGGTACGTACTGTCAACAGCAATAATGAGGAGCTCCTCAAGCTCACCGAGGCGGTATTGGCGCTCAAGCTGCAGGCCAACGCGCAAGCGCGGGAAATATCACAGATCGGGCAAATGGTCATGCTTACCCAGCGCATGGCGAAGAACGCGAATGCGCTGCTCGGGTCCGACGCCATCGACGCACAGGTCGCCCAGCTCATGGACCGCGATGTGAAGCTGTTTGGTGAGCTGATCTCGGCACTGCAGAAGGGGAGCGATTCGCTGAAGATATCGGCGACGCGGGATCCGGAGACCGCGGAAAAGCTTGCACAGCTGCAAAAGACGTTCGCGCAGACCAGGCCGGCGTTCGTCGGAATCGTTTCCGGGCTGCCGGGACTGGCCAGGGCGAAGCTGGCCGCAACACGCGTGGTGGCGGACTCCGACGCGCTATTCGATGCGACCGAGAAACTCACGCGGGCCTACCGGGGCGAGCTCGGTACGCAGGTATATTTCTGGGTCCTTGTGGTCGACGTGCTGCTCGGCATCGGACTCGTATGGCTGATGGTCAAGGCCTATGTCGACGACCAGCGGCGCCTGGCACAGGATGCCGAGCACCAGCGCGAGGACGCCGAGCGTCAGAACCGCGCGAACCAGGAGGCAATTCTCAGGCTGATGGACGAGATGCAGGCCGTGGCGGGCGGCGACCTGACGGTAAAGGCGACGGTGTCCGAGGACATGACCGGCGTCATCGCCGATTCGGTGAATTTCACCATCGAGGAACTGCGCGTGCTGGTCGGGCGCATTAACAGCGCCGCCACGGAAGTCGCGGCGGCGACTGCGCAGGCCGAACGGACTTCGACCCAGCTCCTCGCCGCAGCCGACTACCAGTCGCGGCAGATCCAGGAAACCAGTTCCTCGGTGCTCAAGATGGCCGAGGCGATGAACAGAGTGATGGCGAGTACGTCGCAGTCGGCGAACGTCGCGCGTCAGTCGCTCGGGGCGGCGCAAAAAGGCACGCAGGCGGTCCAGAATTCCATCGCGGGGATGAACGAAATTCGCGATCAAATTCAGGATACGTCCAAGCGCATCAAGCGGCTGGGCGAATCCTCGCAGCAGATCGGCGAGATCGTCGAGCTCATCTCCGACATCACCGAGCAGACCAACGTGCTGGCTCTAAACGCCGCGATCCAGGCGGCCTCCGCAGGGGAAGCGGGGCGCGGTTTCACGGTCGTGGCGGAAGAAGTGCAGCGGCTCGCCGAGCGCAGCGGCGAGGCGACCAAGCAGATCGGCGCCATCGTAAAGACCATACAAACGGACACCTTGGACGCGGTATCGGCGATGGAAAAGAGCACACGCGGCGTCGTCGATGGCGCAAGACTATCGGATGCAGCAGGGCAGGCGCTCGCGGAGATCGGCGAGGTGTCCCAGCGGCTTTCCGGCGTGATCGAATCCATCGCCGAGGCGATTCAGAATCAGACCAACAGTGCTACCAAGGTCGCGGGCAACATGCAGGATATCCTACGCATCACGCAGCAGACCACCGATGGCACCAAGCGCACTGCCACCTCGGTTGAGCAACTCGCCGCGCTGGCGAAGGAACTCAAAGGATCGGTGTCCCGGTTCCGGATGGAGTGACCATCCCCGGGGTGCCATTCCAGCCACGATGAAAATTCACGCCGATTTCGATGCCGGACCTCTTTCCTGGGTCAAGGGCGAGATCGACCTCGCGATGCAACGTGGCCTGGAATCGCTGCGCGGGTTTTCCGCCGATACCGGCGATTTCAACAAGATCAGGTCCGTGCAGATGCAGTTGCATCAGGCGCACGGGGCGTTACAGATAGTTGGTCTGGATGGTGTCACGCGCGTATCCGAGGAACTGGAGAGCCTGGTCGGAGATCTGGAGAAGGAGCCCTCGGCACGCACGCGGCAGAATTTCGAACTCGCCGAAGAGGCATTCGAGACCATCGTTGCTTATCTGGATGCGCTGATTGCAGGCTCACCGAACCAGCCGCTCAAGCTGCTGCCACTGTACCGCAGGCTGCTCGCTGCGCGAGGTCAGGCCGCGGCCGACCCGGTCGACCTGTTCTTCCCCAGCTTGTCCGGAAGGCCGACGCCGCGCGACCCACCCCCGGTCGGGCGCGCCTCCGAGGGCGACGGCAAGCTCTTCCGTGAACAGCGCGGCCGATTCCAGCGCGGCCTGCTGACATGGATCAAGGGCGACAAGGGCGGGGCCGCGGAAATGCGCGCCGCGGTTGAAGCGATCGAAGCGGTTCAGGTGACGAATGCGCAGCGCGCGTTCTGGTGGGCCGCGATCGCGTTCTTCGACGCCCTGGTGGCCGATGCGCTTCCGCCCGATGTTGATGCAAAACGCCTTTGCAACCGTATCGACCAGCAGTTTCGGCGCCTCGTCGAAGGCTCGCAGAACGTGGCCGAGCGGCTGCTTCGCGAAACCCTTTACCAGGTGGCGCGAGCGCGCAAGGCAACGGCGCAAATACAGGCGGTGCAGGAGGCTTACGACCTGGCGCGCGCACTGCCTGCGGACGAGGGCACCGCGCAGCCGCCGGTGGATCTGGCCTCGCTTAAAGTCGCCCGCGGCATCCTGGCGCAGGCCAAGGATGCATGGAACATATACGCCGCCGGCAATCATCCGAGCCTGGGCGCTTTCCGTGACCTTTGCGGCCCGCTCAATGATCGGGCAGCGGAGCTGGGAAATCCGGACGTCGCCGCGATCGTGGACGAGATCGGGGCGCTGGCGACCTGGCTCGGTGGCAGTCCCTCGAACATGAGCGAAGCGATCGCGCTGGAAGTGGCAACCGCGCTGCTTCTGCTCGAGAACGCACTGGCGAATTATTCAGAGCTCGGTGCGGAGTTCGGGAAGCAGTCGCGGTTCGTATGTGACCGGCTCAAGGCCTGCGTGCGCGGGAAACTTCTTCGCACGGCGCCAACCTTACCGCTGCTCGACGAGATGTCGCGCAGGGCGCAGGAGCGCCTTGTCCTCAGTCAAGTCGTCGCGGAGATGCAGGCGAACTTGCGTGCGATCGAGAAAGTGCTCGAAGCGTTTTACCGCGACCCGGCCAGACGCGCCGATCTTGCGACGCTCGGCGGCCCGTTGCACCAAGTGAAAGGCGCACTCGACATGCTCGGTGAAGCGCGGGCGGCCGATGCGCTGGCCGAGTGCGAAGAGCGGATCGCGCGCCTTGCAAGAGCCGATGGCGTGCCAAGACAGCAGGAGTTTGAGCAGCTCGCCCAGTTGCTCTCAGGACTGGGGTTCTACATCGAGGCCCTTGTTTCGGGCACGGCCGATTTTGACGCGGCGATGCGGCCGGTCAGCGCGAAACGGATTCCCGCCGATGAACGGGAGCCCGCCGATTTGCAACCCAGCGTCGAGGTTCAGCTGGAGCGGCAGAAACGCGAAGCCCAAAACCTGATTCAGGAATGCAAGGCGCGGCCGTCCGACGCTCGGCGGAAGTCCGAACTGCGTAAGATCTTTGCCGCCATCCAGAGGGACGCCGGTCTGGTCGGCGACGCGGTGCTCGAAAGTAAGGCGTTGCATGCACTTCACGCGCTGGACACGGCAGCCGGCCAAGCCCTGCTTGAGCCCAAGCTCGTTCAGGCGCTCGAAGATGCGGTGCCGGCGATGGAGACGCCGCCACTCTCGCCGGGAACGGATCGGCTTATCGACGCGAGCGAAGAGAAGCTTGATGCCGAACTCCTCGGAATATATCTGGAAGAGGCCGACGAGGTTTTGGCCCGGATTCGCGATCAGCTCGATCTGATGCGTTCACATCCGGCGGACAAGCCGGCACTGACCACGATCAGGCGGGCGTTTCACACGCTCAAGGGCAGCGGACGCATGGTTGGGCTGGTACGCGTCGGCGAGGCAGCCTGGGCCGTGGAGCAGGCCATCAATCTGTGGCTGCAGGACGAGCGTCCCGCAACGAGGGATCTGTTGTCGCTGATCTCCGAGGCGCACGACTATTTCGCGGATTGCGTGGTACGGCTCAAGGCGGGTGGCGTTGCTGCGGACGAGGCGCCGCTGATTGAACTTGCTGCCGAGCTGGGCGGCGGCCGGCCGCCGAGATTGCGGCCCGCGCCGGATGTTGTCGCGGAAACCGCAGCTTCACCCGCGCCACCTGTGGCAGCCGCGGACGTATCGAAGCAAGGCGACTTCGTCGCGATTGGCGAGCAGAGCGTGTCCAGAGCGCTGTTCGAAGCGTTTATCGGCGAGGCGCGGATGTATTTGCGGACGATGACGCAGGAGCGCGAAGTGCTTGCGCAGCAGGCCGTGATTACCGACGCGTTCATAAGAGCCGCGCACACGCTCGGCGGGATCTCGGGCACCCTCGGCCTAGACTCGGTGCGTAGCTTGGCCCAGGCGTTGGACAGCGCACTGCGGCTGCTCGCGACGTTGCCCGTGTCCGAGATCGAGGAACGGCTGGTCGGAGGGCTGATCGACGCCCTTTGCGAAATGATCGACGAGGCTTCGTCGTACCGGGTGCCGCGGGCGCGACCCGATCTCATCGAAAAACTGCACCGCGCGACCGTTCCCGCTCTGGTGGAAGAGGAAAGCCCGACCATGCTGCCGGAGGAAGAAGGCGCACTGTCGCGCGAGGACGACGCCTCCTCTCCCGTGGTAGCGGACGACGAAGTGCCGGCGGCAGCGTCGCCCGCCGCCTTGGCGCCGCTGCTGGGACCGACGCCCGGGAAGATGACCAGCACGTCGCCGCCGATTGCCGAAGCGCCGGTTGAAGGCGAATCCGGCGAGCGCAGGCGCCGCCGCATGCGCGACGAACCGGACGCACAGCTCATGCCGCTGTTTCTGCAGGAGGCCAACGAGCTTCTGCCTGCGGTAGCCGACACACTGAGAGGCTGGCGCGCGACCCCTCAAGACGCCTCGATGGGGCAGTCGCTTGCGCGCCTGCTGCATACGCTCAAGGGCGGCGCGCGCATGGCTGGTGCGATGGGTATCGGGGAACTGACGCACCAAATGGAAACGCGCGTCGAGAATGCGCTCGCACTCAAGGCGTTGCCTGAAACCTTGTTCGACGCTCTGGACAATTCATGCGATCGTCTGGGGGTGCTGGTCGAGGCGGCGCGATCGGAAACGACGCGGGAATCGTCTGCGGACGTTACCGCGGCGCCGCAACGCCCTGCCGCCGGGCCGGACTCGCAGGATGTACTGCTCCCATCGGCGATGTTGCGGGTAAAGGCCGAGATGGTCGATCGCCTGGTCAATCAGGCAGGCGAGGTATCGATCGCGCGCAGCCGCATCGAAGGCGGAATGCGCACCGTTCGCGCGGCGATGCAGGAACTCACCGACAACGTCGGCCGTTTGCGCTCGCAACTGCGCGAGATCGAGATACAAGCCGAGTCCCAAATGCAATCGCGCATGCGGGAACTGCGCGACACCAAGCAGGGGTTCGATCCGCTGGAGTTCGACCGCTTTACCGGATTCCAGGAACTGACCCGGCTTATGGCCGAATCAGTCAATGATGTGCAGACGGTGCACCAGAATCTGATTCATGCGGTCGACCAGACCGAAGCGGGATTGCTGTCGCAGGCACGCCTCAACCGCGATCTGCAGCAGAACTTGATGCGCGTTCGCATGGTGCCGTTCGCGAGCCTCTCGGAGCGGCTTTACCGCGTCGTTCGTCAGACGGCGAAGGAAATCGGCAAGCGGGTCAACCTCGAGCTGCGTGGCGCACAGGTCGAACTGGACCGCTCGGTGCTCGAGCGCATTACCGCGCCGTTCGAGCATTTGCTGAGAAACGCGGTTACGCACGGCATCGAATCGCCCGCCGACCGAAAGGCCATGGGGAAGCCCGAAATCGGCGAGATCCGCCTCGACGTTACGCAGGAAGGAAACGATGTCCTGTTGGCTCTGGCGGACGACGGTCGAGGCCTTGATATCGCGCGCATTCGGGAAACCGCCGTCGCGACGGGGCTGATGGACGAGCGTAACGCCCTGTCCGACGCGGAAATTGCCGATTTCATATTTCGGCCGGGATTCACCACGGCGACGAAACTTACCGAGATCGCCGGCCGCGGAGTCGGCATGGACGTCGTCAGAACCGAGGTCGCGTCGCTTGGCGGGCGCATCGAGTTCGAATTCCAGAGGGACCGCGGCACTCGCTTTGTCGTCTACCTGCCCCTGACGCTCGCCGTGACGCAAGCGCTGCTGGTGAAAGGTTCGGGCCGCACCTACGCGGTTCCTGCGGTGATGATCGAGCAGGCGCGCCAGTTGAAGGTGGAGGAGCTTGCGCTAGCCTATGCCGAACATCGGGCGAGCTGGCAGTCCAGGCATTATCCTTTCCATTTTCTGCCTCACCTGCTCGGAACACCCGCGGCCCGGCCGGAGTCCCGCCGATATTCGCCGGTGCTGTTCCTGCGCTCGGGAGCGAACGCCATTGCACTGCACGTGGACGAAATTCTCGGCAGCACGCAGGAGATTGTCGTCAAGGCGGTTGGCCCTCAGCTGCAGCGCATTCCCGGTATTACCGGGGCGACGGTGATCGGGTCCGGGGAGATAGTGCTGATCCTCAACCCGGTACAGCTCGCACTGCGCGAGATCCGCGGTGTGGGGTCCGAAGCAAGGCCCGAGACGGCAGTCCCGCACCCCGCGCGGCCGACTGTAATGGTCGTGGACGACTCGCTTACCGTGCGCAAGATCACCGGCAGGATGTTGGTCCGCGAAGGATACGAGGTTGTTGTCGCGAAAGACGGGGTCGATGCAATTGAAAAGCTGCAGGACATTGTTCCCGACGTGATGCTGGTCGACATCGAAATGCCGCGCATGGACGGTTTCGAACTCACGCGGAATGTTCGCGCAGACCCGCGCCTCGCCGAAGTACCGATCATCATCATCACTTCGCGTACTGCCGACAAGCATCAGGACTATGCGCGTGAAATGGGCGCCAGCGCGTTCCTGGGGAAACCCTATCAGGAAGACGAACTACTTGGCCGTGTTGGAGACCTCATAAAGCTCCGCACGGCAGCCTGATGCAGCTTCGTTTGCCGCGGGGCTTTCGGTAACGTTCCAGTGTCACGCGCCTGGCGCGTTCGTGATCGGCCGGCCGGAAAATCCCGCCCGATCTTGCTGCCTGGCGTTGTCGCAGGACGTAGGCACCGAGTACGGGGTCCCGGGCGCGGCGGCAGAGTTTTCGGCGAGAGCTTTGCGAATCCAAATTGTGCAGGGCACCCTTCGCGACTACAATAGCGGAACACCGGGCTCACATGTGTCGCAGGTCAATCTTACCGACCACTTCTTGATCGCCATGCCCAACATGGTCGATCCCTATTTTTCTCGTACCCTGACCTATGTCTGTGAGCACAACGATCAGGGTGCTCTCGGCGTGGTGATCAATCGCCCGATCGACATGACGCTCGGCGCCCTGTTCGAGCGGTTGAGTTTGGCGATTTCATCAGAGGATTTGGGCAAGGCTCCGGTGTTTTTCGGTGGTCCGGTCCAGACCGACCGCGGCTTCGTACTGCATCAGCCGATTGGGCAGTGGCAGTCCACTCTGTCGGTGCAGAATCGCGTCGGCCTTACGACCTCAAAGGACATACTCGAATCGCTCGGCCACGGGCGCGGGCCGGTCAAGGTACTGGTCACGCTGGGGTATTCCGGCTGGGCGCCCGGCCAGCTCGAAAACGAAATCAAGCAAAACGCGTGGCTCACCGTCGCCGCCAAAGATGCCGTGATTTTCGATCTGCCGGCTGAGGAGAGGTTGCCGGCTGCGATGGGCCTGCTCGGAATCGATTTCGCCAGCCTTTCCGACGAGGCGGGGCATGCGTGAAAATCGGTAATGCGCGTACGGCGATCACTGTCCTTGCATTCGATTTCGGCGCGCGGCACATCGGCGTCGCGGTTGGCGATACCGAGACACGCATGGCGCACCCGCTTGCGCCGATCGACCGCAGGCGGGGCGGCAGTAACGCGATGCGCATGGCCGCCATCGACCTCCTCGTCGACGAATGGCATCCAGATCGGTTGGTGGTGGGGCTGCCTGTCGGGCCGGACGGCGAGGAGCAGGGCATGACGGCGCGCGCGCGACGGTTTGCGCGGCAGCTCGAAGCGCGCTATGGGCTGCCGGTCGACTTCGCCAATGAGCGGTATACCTCGGCCGCCGCGGAGGAAGTGCTGCGCGCAGCGGGCCGCGGCGGCGCAAAGCACAAACAGCTTGTGCATGGAGAAGCCGCACGCATCATTTTGCAGAGCTATTTCGATGAATCTGCCTGACGCCGAGAAGCTATTCGAAGTCTTGCTTGAAAGCCTGCGGGCGCATGTAACGCCAGATACCGGGATAGTCGGCATCGTCACCGGCGGCGCCTGGCTTGCCGAGCGGCTGCATCGGGCGCTCGGCGTGCAGACGCCATTAGGGGTGCTCGACCCGTCCTTCTACCGCGACGATTTCAGCAAATCTGGGCTGCGCCATCAGGTCAAACCCTCGCAGATTCCCTTCGATGTGCAAGAGCGCAGCGTGCTCCTCGTCGACGACGTGCTGTTTACCGGGCGCACCGTGCGCGGCGCGATGAACGAGTTGTTCGATTACGGCAGGCCGGCACGCATCGATCTTGCGGTGTTGGTCGATCGCGGCGGCAGGGAGCTTCCGGTAGCGGCCCAATACGTAGGGGCAAATATCGAGATTCCGCCTGGCAAGGTGCTGGTGCTGGATCGCGGACCGGCAGGCGGACTGTCGCTTACGCTGTCGGATCAACGCCGGCGCCGCCTTGACATCGAGGGCGAATCCGAGGGCAAAAAATAATGTCACGCAATCCGCAACTGAATGAAAAAGGCGCGCTGCAGCACCTGCTCACCATCGAAGGACTGCCGCGCGAGATCTTGATTCACATTCTCGATACCGCGGCCTCGTTCATCAACGTCGCCGAACGCGACGTGAAAAAAGTCCCACTGATGAGGGGCAAGAGCGTGTTCAACTTGTTCTTCGAGCCTTCGACCCGCACCCGCACGACCTTTGAGATCGCCGCCAAGCGGCTATCCGCCGACGTCATCAACCTGAACATAGCCACGTCCTCACAGACCAAAGGTGAGACGCTGCTGGACACGATTGACAACCTGTCGGCAATGCACGCGGACATGTTCGTCGTGAGGCATGCGAGCAGCGGGGCACCGTATCTGATCGCCCAGCACGTCGGTTCGCATGCGCACGTGGTGAACGCGGGCGACGGCCGGCACGCGCATCCCACCCAGGGCTTGCTCGATTCCTACACCATTCGTCACTACAAACGCGATTTCACACGCCTGGCGGTTGCGATCGTCGGCGACGTGCTGCATTCGCGGGTGGCGCGCTCGCTCATACACGCGCTCACGACGCTGGGGGCGCCGGACGTGCGGGTTGTCGGGCCGAAAACCCTGCTTCCGGCGGGAGTGGAACAGCTTGGCGTGCGGGTCTTCCACAACATGGATGCCGGCATCCGGGACTGCGACGTTATCGCAATGTTGCGTGTCCAGAACGAACGCATGAGGGGCGCATTGCTGCCGAGCGAACAGGAATTCTTCAAGTCCTTTGGTCTGACGCCGGAAAGACTCGCGCTGGCACGGCCCGACGCGATCGTCATGCACCCGGGGCCGATCAACCGCGGCGTGGAAATCGATTCCGCGGTAGCCGACGGATCACAGGCGGTGATCTTGTCGCAGGTCACCTTCGGCATCGCGGTACGCATGGCGGTGTTGAGCATCCTCGCTGGAAAATGAAGGACCATGAACATTCACATCAAAGGCTGCAGACTGATCGATCCCAAGAGCGGCACCGACGCGCGCGAAGATCTATTCCTCGCGGCGGGTGTGGTCGCCGCATGGGGACGTGCGCCGAAACGCTTTAGAGCCGACCGCACCATCGACGCGAAGGGGCTCGTCGTATGCCCGGGGCTGGTCGACATGTCCGTGCGGCTGCGCGAGCCGGGCTATGAGTACCGGGCCACGCTCGAGTCGGAAATGCAGGCCGCAGTCGCAGGGGGCGTCACCAGCCTGGCGTGCCCACCCGACACCGATCCTCCGTTGGACGAACCGGCGCTGGTGGAAATGCTCAAGTCGCGCGCGAAGAGTCTCAATCTGGCGCGCGTTTATCCGCTGGGGGCGTTGAGTGCGAAACTCAAAGGTAAACGCCTGGCCGAGATGGCGGAACTCGCCGAAGCCGGCTGCGTGGCCTTTTCTCAGGCGGACGTTCCCATCGTCGACACCGAAGTGCTGTGGCGTGCGATGCAGTACGCCTCCACGTACGGCTTTCCCGTCTGGCTGCGCCCGCAGGACAGTTTCCTCGCCCAAGGAGGCGTGGCGCACGACGGCGACGTGGCCACACGTCTGGGCCTGCCGGCGATTCCGTCGGTCGCCGAAACTGCCTCGCTCGCCACTATGCTTCAGCTGGCGCGCTCTGCCGGGGCCAGGCTGCACGTGTGCCGGCTGTCGACCGCCGAGGCCGTCGCGATGGTTCGCCGGGCCAAGCAGGAGGGACAGGAGGTCACCTGCGACGTCGCAGTGCATCACGTGCACCTGTGCGAGGTGGACATCGGATACTTCGATTCGCACTGCCACCTGGTGCCGCCGCTGCGCAGCCAGCGCGATCGCGATGCGCTGCGCGCCGGGCTGGCGGATGGCACCATAGACGCGATCTGCTCGGATCATGCGCCGCTGGACGAGGACGTGAAGCACATGCCTTTTGGCGAATCCGAACCGGGCGCGACCGCCGTGGAGCTGCTGCTCTCGCTGACGCTGAAGTGGGCGACTGAGGCGGGCGTGCCGCTGGTGAGCGCGCTGGGAGCGGTGACGTCGACTCCCGCGTCGATCATGCGCGTGGACGCAGGCACGATCGGCGTGGGCGCTACGGCCGACCTTTGTGTCTTCGATCCCGAGGCGCACGTGCGTATCACCCCGGCATCGCTGTGCAGCCAGGGCAAGAATACGCCGTTTGTGGGCTACGAAGTCCCGGGGCAGATATGCTACACGCTTGTGGCGGGACAAGTGGTGTACGAAAACGCTGCCTAGCGAGCAACGCCCGGACCGGCTATCGGGGGAAACGGGCCGAGCGGGCGAGGACGCCAGTGCTTCAGGGGGCTGCGCGGGGCCAGGCTCGGAGGGCCCGGAGCTTTCGTTCGGTGACTTTGGCGACCATTGCCCGCAGGCGCGGGACGATCGCCATGGTCGCTTTAGCGCCCGCCGCGATGGCGTCGTCGCGCGTCGCGAATGTGAGGCTCTCAAGACTGGCCGTATCCGGGGTGACGACAACATCCGCGGAGCGCATTTCCTGGTTCGACAGGTTCCTGACCATGATCTCCAGCGCCTGCACGACAACGTCGGTCGTGCTGGCGATCACTTTGGTGTCTTCCGGGCGTTTGGTGATGTCGACGGCAATAACTAGCTCCGCGCCCAGGTCCCGCGCACTCTGAACCGGCACCGGACTCACGAGTCCGCCGTCCACGTATTCGTGACCGTTTATCACCACCGGCTCGAAAAGGCCGGGAATGGCGCTGGACGCGCGCACGGCCATGCCGATATTGCCGCGAGTCATGACGGCGAGGGTGCCGCTGCGCAGGTCGGTCGCCGCCGCGGCATAGCGGATCGGCAAATCTTCGATAGAACGGCTTCCCAGGCGCCCATTGACGAAGTCCTGAAGGCGTTCGCCCTTGACGATGCCGCGGTTGGGCCAGACGATGTCACGCAGCTGACTCTCCGTCAGTTCCTCCGCAAGGGCCTCGAGGGCCGCGCCGTCGTAGCCTGCGGCATAGAAAGCGCCGACAAAGCTGCCGGTGCTGGTACCAACCACGATGTCCGGTCGGATGCCGATTTTCTCGAGCACTTTGATGACGCCGATATGGGCAAATCCACGCGCCGCGCCGCCGCCGAGCGCGAGCCCGATGACCGGACGGTTCGTCGCAGTGACGCGCTTTACTGCTGTGGCGCTGGGAGGCACGACGACGGGATACAGGATCGGCGCGGACGCGCATGCCACGAGCAGCAACAGCGGTGCAAGCAGGACGAGGCGCATGCCCGCAGTCTATCGTCAATCCGGGAACAGCCGCGAGGGGTCGGCGGCCGTATCAGCCACCAGCAACAGCTTCTCGCGAGAAGATTCGCCCTTGACGATGCTCACCGTACGCCTCGCCACGCCTAGTACGTCGGCCACGAACGCGGTGAGCGCATGGTTCGCTTTTCCTTCGACCGGTGGCGCCGCTATACGGATCTTGAGCGCCTGGTCGTGCAGCCCGACCACCGCGCTCTTCTTGGCGCCTGGTTGTGCGTGAACTGCAATCAACCAGCCCTGCTCAGTGCGTCGATACCAGCTCAAAACAGCCGTGATACCGTCAGCGCGAGCGTGCCCAGCGGAATCTGCAGCACCTGCGCGATGAGGAGCACGACCAGCGGCGACAGGTCGATGTTTCCGATCGGCGGAATGAAACGGCGGAAGACGCGGTAAAACGGGCGCGTCAGCGCGTCGAAAATACCCGCAAACGGGGTATGCGGATTCACCCAGCTGAGCACGACCTGGACGATGACCACGCCCATGAGCAGGTTGAGCGACAGCTTGGCCAGCTCGATGGCAGCCAGCGTCGCAAGCAGCCCCAGGGCGGTTCCCGGCGCGCCCGCGAGCGAGAATCCGCGCATCCAGAGTATGAGCAAACGCATCAGCAGTTCGGCGACCCAGGCGAGGGTCAGCGAGGCAAAATCCAAACCCAGCAGGCCCGGGATCAGGCGGCGCGCCGGCAGCACCATCCAGTTGGTCAGTGCGGCCACAAATTCTCCTATTGGATTGCGGAACGGCACCCTTAGCCACTGCATGTAGAAGCGCAGCAGCAGCAGATAAACGAAGAATCCGAACAGCGTTTCGATCAGAAACTCGCCGATTTGCGCAAACATCAATCTTTCCCCAATTCGTCACCCAACTGGCGGCCGCGCTCGCTGGCGGCGCGAATCGCACGCACAACGGCTTCCGTGACGCGGTCGGCGGTCATGCTCGCGAGCGCCGCTTCCGTCGTACCGCCCCTGGAAGTCACGCGCTCGCGCAGCACCGATACCGGCTCGGTGCTGCCCGCCGCAAGCCGCGCTGCGCCGAGAAAGGTCTCAAGCGTAAGGGTGCTTGCCTGTTGCGGCGACAGTCCCAGTTCCGTGGCAGCCTGTTGCATCGCCTCGATGAAGTAAAACACGTACGCCGGACCGCTGCCAGACACCGCCGTCACCGGATCAAGCAGCGCCTCGTCCTCGACCCATAGCACTTTTCCTACAGCTTGCAGGATCTGCGCGGCACTCGCTCGTTGCTCCAGGCTGACTTGCGGTGTGGCGCAGGCCGCTGTAATCCCGGCGCCGATGAGCGCCGGCGTATTGGGCATGCAGCGCACCAACAGCCTGTGCCCGCCCAGCCAACGCGACAAATCCTCGAGCCGGATCCCTGCGGCGATCGACACCACCAACTGTCCGGACAGGACTGGCGCGACCTGCGCTGCCGCCGCACGCATCTGCTGGGGTTTCACGGCGATGACCAGCAGTTCGCCGAACGGCAAGGCCTGTTGCGGTGAAGCGAAGCTGAGAACACCGTAGTCGCTTTGCAGCTTATCGCGGGTTCCGGGGTCAACCTCGACGACGCGGATCGCCTGCGATGCGAAACCCTTGTTTCTCAGGCCGCCAATGATGGCGCGTGCCATGTTGCCGCCGCCGATAAGGGTGATGTTCATATCGTGGCCTTCAAATTAGCTGCGATGCTCTCGCCGACCCGGCCAACACAAGAGTTGGTCCTGCAGGCTTGTTGCATCTCCCCGGGGTCTTGTCTGCACGATGGCGGAGGCGAGGGCACCGGTGGACACAGAACCCAACTTCACGACAGGGTTTTTTCGAAGTCGCTTCATGTTCTTGCATTGTCGCGCGGGCCGAAGATTGCGGTACCGATGCGCACCATGGTCGAGCCTTCGGCGATCGCGGCTTCCATGTCGGCCGACATGCCCATCGAGAGCGTGTCCAGGTCCAGGCCTAAACGGACCAGTTCGTCCTTCAGCTCGCGCAGCGTGCGGAACTGCCGGCGCTGCAACCGGATGTCCGATGTCGGCTCGGGGATGGCCATAAGACCGCGCAGCCTCAGGCGCGGCAGGGCGCACGTTTGCCTGGCAAGGCCGGCGACGGCCTGCGGCGCCACGCCGCTCTTGCTCGGCTCGCCCGAGACGTTGACTTCGATGCACACATTCAGCGGTGGCAGATTTTCCGGGCGCGCTTCGCTGAGCCGGGTGGCGATCTTCTCCCGGTCGAGCGAATGAACCCAATGGAACGATTCGGCGATCGGGCGGGCCTTGTTGCTCTGTATCGGGCCGATGAAGTGCCATACCAGCGCCAGGTCGGCGAGCGCACCGATCTTCACCAGCGCCTCCTGGACGTAGTTTTCGCCGAAATCGCGCTGGCCGACGCTGACGGCGGCCCGAATCGACTCCGCCGGATGCGTCTTGCTCACCGCGACGAGGCGCACGGAGGATTCCGGCCTGCCTGACGCACTGCAGGCCGCCGCGATGCGCGCTTTCACGGCTTGCATGTTGTTCTGGATTGTTGCCATAATCCTCGAAGCGTTAGCGCGTGGCAAGCAGGAGTGCGCTTAGCCTCGCACCGGGTGTCAACCGCGTCCGGCATAAAATGCCGGAGGCTATGGCGCTTTCCTGCGCGAAGCCGCTGGAAATGGCGACAGAGCGCCGCATCGCAATCCGGAGCAATTATATATGGACATTTCCGAACTGCTCGCCTTCGTAGTCAAGAACAAGGCTTCCGACCTTCATTTGTCCTCGGGGCTCCCGCCCATGATCCGCGTGCATGGCGACGTCCGCCGCATCAACCTGCCGGCAATGGAACACAAGGACGTGCACGGGATGATCTACGACATCATGAACGATGGTCAGCGCAAACACTACGAGGAGAATCTGGAGTGTGACTTCTCGTTTGCGATTCCGGGCCTGGCGCGTTTTCGCGTCAACGCGTTCGTGCAAAATCGCGGTGCGGCGGCCGTGCTGCGAACCATTCCGTCGAAGATCCTGTCACTCACCGACCTGAAGTGTCCCAAGATTTTCGAAGAGATTGCCGACAACCCGCGCGGCGTGGTGCTGGTGACCGGGCCGACCGGTTCGGGCAAGTCCACGACGCTGGCGGCAATGGTCAACCACAAGAACGAGACCGAAAACGGGCACATCCTCACCATCGAGGATCCGATCGAGTTCGTGCACGAGAGCAAGAAGTGCCTGATCAATCAGCGCGAGGTCGGACCTCACACGCTGTCGTTCGCGAATGCGCTGCGAAGCGCGCTGCGCGAGGACCCGGACGTGATCCTGGTGGGCGAGATGCGCGATCTGGAGACCATCCGCCTCGCGCTGTCGGGCGCCGAGACTGGACACTTGGTGTTCGGCACGCTGCACACCAGTTCGGCGGCGAAGACCATCGACCGCATCATCGACGTATTCCCGGCAGCGGAAAAGGAGATGATACGCGCGATGATCTCAACCTCCCTGAGGGCGGTGATTTCGCAGACACTGCTGAAGACCAAGGACGGATCCGGGCGCGTTGCCGCGCACGAAATCATGATCGGCACGCCTGCCATCAACAATCTTATTCGCGAAGCCAAAGTGGCTCAAATGTATTCGGCCATCCAGACCGGCCAGCAGCACGGAATGCAGACGCTCGACCAGAACTTGCAGGATCTTGTGAAGAAGAACGTCATTTCTGTCGCTGAAGCGCGCAGCAAAGCAGCCAACAAGGATACGTTCCCGGGGAAGTAACGCGAGATGTCCGGGCCCCTGCCGACGCCGGAAAAGGAATTCCATCCTGCCGGCAGGCCCTCTGGGAACCGCAATCGCAAACTGGTTTGAAGGAGACGGGTAATGGAACGAGAACAGGCAAACAAATTCATGTACGACCTGCTGCGGCTGCTGCTGCAGAAGAAGGGTTCGGACCTTTTCATTACCGTCGGCTTTCCTCCCGCGATGAAGATCGATGGCAAGATGACGCCGGTGTCGAACCAGGCGCTGACCCCGCAGCACACGGCGGAACTCGCGCGCTCGATCATGAACGACAAGCAGGCCGCGGAGTTCGAGGCCACCAAGGAGTGCAACTTTGCCGTCGCACCCGCCGGGATCGGCCGCTTCCGCGTCAACGCCTTCGTGCAGCAGGCCAATATCGGCATGGTGCTGCGGGTGATCACCACCACCATCCCGAAGATCGAGGACCTGGGCATCCCGCCGGTGCTGAAGGACGTGATCATGACCAAGCGGGGCCTGGTGATCATGGTGGGGGGCACGGGCTCGGGCAAGTCGACCACGCTGGCGGCGATGATCGGTTACCGGAACGAGAACGCCTACGGCCACATCATCACTATCGAGGACCCGATCGAGTACACGCACCCGCACAAGAACAGCCTGATCACCCAGCGCGAGGTGGGCGTGGATACGCTTTCCTGGGAACATGCCTTGCACAACACCTTGCGCCAGGCGCCGGACGTGATCCTGATCGGCGAGATTCGCGCGCGGGAGACCATGGAACACGCGGTCGCATTCGCCGAAACGGGCCACCTCTGCTTGGGTACGCTGCACGCCAACAGCTCCAACCAGGCGCTGGACCGGATCATCAACTTCTTCCCCGAGGAACGTCGCCAGCAGCTGCTGATGGATCTGTCGCTTAACCTGCGCGCGCTGGTCTCGCAGCGGCTGATCCCGCTGAAAGAGGGCAAGGGCCGCGCCGCCGCGGTGGAGGTCCTGCTCAACTCGCCACTCATCGCCGATTTGATCTTCAAGGGCGAAGTGCACGGGATCAAGGAGATCATGAAGAAGTCGCGGGAACTGGGCATGCAGACCTTCGACCAGGCGCTGTTCGACCTGTACGAGGAAGGCAAGATCAGTTACGAGGACGCGCTCCGGAACGCCGACAGCGTCAACGACCTGCGCCTGAACATCAAACTGCATTCCAAGGAGGCGAAGAACCGCGACATCACCAGCGGTATCGAGCATCTCAATATCGTTTGACGTCGAGCGAAAGACGGCACCGGGCTGCGACCGCGGGCGTGTCCAATTTTGCTTGACATGGGCCAATGCTCGGTGCATGCTCGCCCCGCAATCTAGGTTTTGGCCTGCCTTCCGCTACCGCCCGGTCCCGGGCGTTCTACCGAGACAATCCACTTACTTCGGTTGTTCAAGGCCGCGGGTCATTGCACGCGGTCCGTTCTTAACAAGCACCATGGAGGCCAAAATGCCTGTAGGTAAAGTCAAGTGGTTCAATCCCGGCAAGGGTTACGGTTTCATCGCACCGAACGATGGTTCCAAGGACGTATTCGTTCATATCAGCGCGGTCGAGCGCTCAGGATTGGGCACTCTGGCAGAGGGACAGCAAGTCAGCTTCGAAGTCACCAACGAGCGGGGCAAGAGTTCTGCCACCAATCTGAAGGCGGCGTAAGGGTTTCGGCGACCCGGATCGCCATCGACCCCCCCTGGCTCACCGGACCCTGTGTCGTGATGGCGCCTGCGTTCAGGCATCTCGGGTAGCCAAGCGCGACTGTGTGCCGTGCCTGCGCGCTGCGGCACGCCAGACGACCGGTAGCAACGCGATCCGGCCGTCGCAGCGTCATGTCTGGAAATAAGGGGGGTCAGATCCGCATGCTCTGAGCTTTCCTGTCTTCTCCTTCCGAGCTGCTATGCACCGACGGGCGCGGCGCTTCTGCTAGCATGACGGCACGTTCTTCCGGGAGATCACCATGGCCGGTCAGCAGGAAACCCGCAACATGGCGCTATTCTGCGATTTCGAGAACATCGCCCTGGGCGTGCGCGACGCGCGCTACGAAAAGTTCGACATCAACCGCGTGCTCGAGCGTCTTCTGCTCAAGGGCAGCATCGTGGTAAAGAAGGCTTATTGCGACTGGGAGCGGTACAAGGAGTTCAAGGCGGCAATGCACAGCGCCTCTTTCGAGTTGATCGAGATTCCGCATTTGCGCCAGTCGGGCAAGAATTCTGCGGACATCCGCATGGTGGTGGATGCCTTGGACCTCTGTTACACGAAATCGCACGTCGATACGTTCGGGATCATCAGCGGCGACTCCGACTTTTCGCCGCTGGTGTCCAAGCTGCGGGAGAACGCGAAGATTGTCATCGGCGTCGGGGTGAAGAACTCCACGTCGGATCTTCTTATCGCCAACTGCGACGAGTTCATTTTCTATGATGACCTGGTGCGCGAGGACGAGGCGAAGAAGCGCCGCGCGAAGAAATCCTCCGGGCGCGTCCCCGTTGGCGAGGCGAAGAAGGAGGCGAAGAAGGGGGACAAGGCCGAAAAGACCGAGAAAGCCGAAAGGAGCACCGAGGACCGGAAACACGAGGCGATCGAACTCGTGCTGGAGACCGTTGACGCGTTGGGACGGGAGCGCGCCGAGGAGGAGAAGGTTTGGGGATCGATGGTGAAACAGGCCATAAAACGTCGCAGTCCCGGCTTTTCGGAGTCCTATTACGGTTTTCGCGCTTTCGGCGACCTGCTTGAGGAAGCGCGGCGGCGCGGACTGCTTGAACTCAAACGCGACGAGAAATCGGGCGGCTATGTTGTACGAGCCGTACCGCGCAAGGACTGAGGCGGGCCGACCCACGCCGGCCGGTCGCCCAAACGAACGTCATACGAGGACGAGATGCGATTGGTTACCAAGACGCCCACGGCCGTATCGGCATCGCACAGGCTGCTTGTTGCGGGACTCACGGCCGTTATCGGACTGACGTGCTTCGGCGCACACGCGCAGCAGCCAGTCGGACTGGCCAAGTGGATCGCGGCGCCTCATCGCACCGAAGGGAACGTCGCCCGAGACCGTTTCCGGCACCCCGGCGAGGTGCTCGCGTTCCTAGGTGTAAAGGACGCCAGCACGGTCGCGGAAATTCTGCCGGGCAGCCGCGGCTATTACATGGAGATTCTCGCGCCATATCTGAAGGAACGCGGCCGCTACATCGCTGCCAGCCGCGATCGGGAGGCCCCACCGCAATACCTCGCCGATCATCAGAAGCTGCTGGCACGTCTCAAGGCCGAGCCAGCGCTTTACGGCAAGGTCGTGGTCACGCAGTTCAATGCCGACAAGCACGAAATCGCGCCGCCGGGGAGCGCCGATTTCGTACTCACGTTCCGCAATCTGCACAACTGGATCGACCGGAACGAGATCGAAGGGGCACTGCGGGCGTTCCACAAGGCGCTCAAGCCCGGTGGCGTGCTTGGCGTTGTGGATCATCGTGGACGTTCGGATGTGCCGCAGGAGGTTCAGATCAAGGACGGATACGTGCGTCAGGATTTCGCCGTCGCGCTGGTCGAAAGGGCCGGATTCCGGCTGGTCGGCACTTCCGAAGTCAACGCCAATCCGAAGGACACGAAGGATTATCCGAAAGGCGTATGGACGCTGCCACCGACGTATCGATTGAAGGACAAGGATCACGCGAAGTACGAGGCGATCGGTGAGAGTGACCGTTTCACGCTCAAATTCGTCAAGCGGTGACTGCCGTTACTAGCTTGCGGAATGAATCGACCAATGAGTACCTGCAGCCATATCGTACTGATGGCTTCCTACAACGAATGGATGAACGCGAAGCTTTACGCGTGCGCAGGCAAGCTGTCGACGCAGGAGCTTGAGGCCGACAGGGGCGTGTTTTTCCGTTCGATAATCGGAACCCTTAACCACATCGTTGTGGGGGATACGACCTGGATGCAGCGTTTTGCGAAGCACCCGGCGCGGCACGGTTCGCTTGATCCGGTGCGCCAGATGCCCTCGCCGACATCACTGGATCAGATCATGTTTGCGGATTTTGGGGCGTTGGCGAAGCATCGAAGATTGCTCGATAAAATCATAAGACAGTGGGCCGCCGAACTCGCCGAGGCCGACCTGCACCATATCCTGCATTACAGGAATCTCCAAGGTATCGCCGCGAAAAAGCGTTTTTCCAGCCTCGTGATGCATTTCTTCAATCATCAGACGCACCACCGTGGTCATGTAACCGCGATGCTGCATCAGGCCGGTCATGATGTCGGCGTCACCGATCTTCTGGCGCTTATTCCGAGTGAAAACGACGCATGAGTTGGAATGCCGGAACGGCGAGCGAGTGAACCGTCCGGACCGGGCAAGGGATTACCGTGATGGCATACGACGAAGGAGTGGCGCAGCGGCTTCGAGAGATGCTTGAGGGAGAGCCCGGCATTCAGCAGAAGCGCATGTTCGGCGGCCTCGCATTCATGCTGCGCGGTAACATGTGCTGCGGGGTCGTCGGCGACACGCTCATGGCGAGAGTTGGGCCTGACCGTTACGCGGACGCGCTGAACGTGCAGCAGCGTTAAACTGGGAGCGCTCCCAACAGGATGCCGGTGCCCGGCGAGTGGCGGTAACCGCGACAAGGAGATCCAGCATGGTGCTAACCAGAAGGCAGATTCTGATGGCAGTCGGCGGCCTGGTCGTTCTTGCCGCCGCCGGTTGGCTTGGCTGGCAATACTTCGAGGAAAGTACGCCGCCGCCGGCGCCGCCGGTCGCCAAGCCGATTGCGCGGCCTGCTGCGGCGACGAAGAAAACCCCGCCACCAGCCGCTGCCGCGAAGGCCAAGCCACCGCCTGCGCCGGCGGCTGCGGGCAAACCGCCGCCTGCACCTGCACCTGCACCTGCGGCTGCGGTCAAACCGCCGCCCGCGCCGGCGGCCGCCGTCAAGCAAGCACCCTCGCCGTCTTCGGCGCATGCGGCACCCGCGCCGGCGAAACCCTCCCCGGACGCGGCGCCCAAGCGGGCGGTTTCGACCGCGGCGTCGGAACCGTCCGCGCCGCGACCCGAAGCACCCGCGCCGCGCGCGCGGTCGAGGGCCGCAGAGGATGCACGCAGTTGCCTCTTATTTGCGACCAACGCCGAGGTGCGTAAGTGCGCGGAGCAGTACCGCTGAGGCCGCAACGGGAAACCGGGGCGTATCCGATTGGCGGGCGGAAGAAACTCGGCGCGTGGGTCGCGTGTGAAACGTGAATGAAGTCGGACCGAGCGAATCGGGGTCGGCGCCGTGCCGACCCCCGCTTCCAGGCTTGAAATCAAGACAAGACGTGGGAAAGAGAAAATTCGTAATAGGCGTCGATCTCGACGGAACCTGCGCGGACTTCTACGACGGTCTGCGCCCGATCGCTGCCGAGTGGCTGGGTGCATCGATCGATTCTCTTTCGGAGACCGTGTCATGGACGCTTCCCGAGTGGGGAGTCGACAAGGCTCCCGGCGGCTACGAAGCGCTGCACAAGTTCGCTGTAACCCAGCGCAACCTTTTTCGAAACTTGAAGCCGATGCCTGGTGCTCCCCAGGTGCTGCGTGCGCTGTCCAAGCTGGACGTTCGCATACGTATCATCACCCACCGGCTTTTCATAAAGTATTTCCATCTCACCGCCGTGCAGCAGACCGTCGAATGGCTGGAGACTCATGACATCCCATACTGGGACCTGTGTTTCATGAGCGACAAGGCGGCCGTCGGAGCCGATCTGTACATCGAGGACAGTCCGGAAAACGTGGAGCGGCTGCGTGCCGACGGCCACTCCACGATCGTATTCTCGAACACGACCAACCGTCACCTCGCGGGCCCGCGCGCAGATACCTGGACGGAAGTCGAGAAACTGGTCGTACGGGAACTCGACGTCTGGAAGGCGCAGCACGGAGACGAAGGCGAATTGCCTGGCCGCTAACGGGTCCGATGCACGCCGCGCCCCGTCCGGCGACCCGGTTGCGAGGGGCTGGCGTCTCATCGCCGATGCGCGCTACCATAACGGCCGAAGACACCGGACCCACGGGCGCGCGGCGTAATCAGCGGAGAAGTCATGAACAAGTACCGGGCGATAACACTCGCCATTGCGCTTCTGAACCTGCTGCTCGTCTTTCTGTTTCCGCCCTTCGACTACATCTCGCCCGCCCGCAGCAATGTGCCGACCTTCGAGGGCTTCGCGCTGGTGTTCAGGGATGATCCCGCTCACGTCATCAACTCGAACTTTCTGCAGATAGAGGTGATCGTCATCCTGGCGAATGCCTCGATCGCATGGCTGCTGCTCGGGAACAGGCCGACCGCTCCCGCGGGTCGCGCCATCGATTGGCAGCGGGTGGTGCTGTTGGGCATCGGCCTGAATCTGCTGCTCGCGCTGCTGTTTCCGCCGATGGAAAACTACTACGCCGTAACGCGCGCCGCGCTGCCCTCGTTCGATGGGTTTTACTTTCTGTTTGGAGAGCACGACAAACGGGCAATCGTCACGGCGATTCTCTACATCGAGGTGTTCGTCATCCTGTTGAACGGGGCGCTGCTCTATTTTCTGTTCCGCCGCGCCCCGACGGCGCAACTCAGTCCGGCCGAGCGCGCCGCGATGATAGAGCAGTTGCAGAAGGTTGCCGGTAAGCGCTAAGAGCTCCTTGGGCCGGGAGCACGCGCTCCCGGGGATGTGGCAGCCGCCATCGCCGTGACGGTGTGTGCCCGCGGGAACTCAGTATTTCCCGGGCCAGGTCCACTGGCCCGGCTGCAGGTTCCGCGAGCGCAACTCGCGCACCATCCGTACCGCCGTTTCGCGGCCGCAGTAATAGCGCGGTATGTACATCGCCTCGGTGAAGCCCTGGGCAAGGTAGAAGCGGCGCGCGTCGTCGTTCGTGGTACGAAGTTCCAGTGATACTGCGGCAATCCCGGCAACCTGGGCCGACTCCATCAGCCAATCGATCAGCCGTGTGCCGAGCCCCATGCGCTGGTGGGTCGGCCGCACCGCAAGCAGGTTGAGGTGGGCGTGCTCGGCGCCGAAATACATGATCGCGAATGCAGCGATGCGCTTTCCATCGGCTCCTATCAGCGTCACCGTGTCGGCGTTGCAGATGCTGCGCGCTACCCGCTCCGGGGTCCAACTCCAGCCGAGGCCCGATTCGATCAATTCCCGCGACAGGATCGCGATGCCTGCTGCATCCTCGAGTCGGCCCAGGCGCAGCGTGATATTGCGTGCGACCATGATCAGTGCGGCCGGCGACGCGAGCTCTTGGGCCGGCGCGACGCTCGCGTCGTTTCGACGTCACGGCGCGAACCGTGCGTTGCCCCACCATTGCGAAACGATCCGAAAGCGCCGGACGGAGGGGAATTCGAGTTCTGCGTCAATATCGTCAACGGGATCTCGCAAAAAGCTGGCGAAACGGGATTCCAACGATCCAAATCGGGTGGTGCTGCCTCAGGCACGATCCGAAGTATGCCGCAAGCGGCTTTGAAGCAACAAGCGCCTCGAGGCATCCGGCAGGGCCGACCGGTGCCTGTATCCGTTCTGCCGTTGCGCCATCGGTTCAGCTTGCAAGGCGGCGCCGCAGAATTAGAAGGGAAATGCAGGCGGCGCAGGCCGCATAGGCGGCCAGCACGGCAAGATGGAGCACAGCGTGCCCGGGCACTTCGCCGAACAGCAATGGCCTCACCAGGCTGGTCGCGTGTGAAAGCGGCAGCACGCTGGCGATGGCCTGAAACACCTGCGGCAGCCGGTCTGTCGGAAAAAAGACACCGCACAGCATGGTCATCGGCGTGATGACGAGGGTGAAGTAATACATGAAAAAATCATAATTCGACGCCAAGGCGGTCATGATCAGCGCCAGTGCGCCGAAACACAGGCCGATCAGCGGAATCACGGCGAGCACCCAGAGAGACAGCCACGAGTGGGACAGTCCCAGGGACCAGATCACTATCAGTATTGCCAGTCCAGCCAGGAAACTCTTGCTCGCGGCCCAGACAAGCTCGGCCAGCACGACGTCTTCGAGCGTCAGCGGAGCGGTCATGATCGCCTCCCAGCTCCTCTGCACATGCATGCGGGAGAACGCCGAGTACATCGTCTCGAACGTAGCGCTGTTCATGGTGGCGGAGCATAGTGTTCCCGCCGCGAAGAAAGCGATATAGGGCACGCCGCCCACCTCCGGCAGCATGCTTCCAAGGCCGTATCCCAGACCGAGCAGGATGATCACCGGATCGGCGAAGTTGCCCAGCACGGAGGGTATGGCCAGCTTGCGCCAGACCAGGAAGTTGCGCCGCCAGACCGGGACGAATCGCAGACTAATCACGCAATTCCCTTCCGGTCAGCTTCAGAAACACGTCTTCCAAATTGGCCGGCCGGTGCAGGTAGCGCAGGTTCCGCTCGGCCTCCAGCCGCGCCAGCACCGGCCGCGCATCGCTCGAGTAGCAGAACACGGTCTCCCCGGATTGCTCCACGCGCGAGGCCGAATCGCTTGCCGCGCGTCTGCACCATTCGTCAACACCGTCACCGTAGACCTCGACCACTTCGGGCTCGATGTGCTGCTCGATCAGCGCGCGCGGGGTTCCCTCGGAGATGATGCGGCCCTGATCCATAATGCCGATTCGATGGCACATTCGTTCCGCTTCCTCCATGAAGTGGGTCGTAAGCAATATCGTCTTTCCCTGTGCAAGCAACTGCTTGAGTCGCTCCCAGATCAGGTGCCGGGCCTGCGGGTCGAGTCCGCTCGTGGGCTCGTCCAGAAAAATGACATCCGGATCGTTGACGAGCGCGCGCGCAAGGGTAAGTCGTCGCTTCATGCCTCCCGAAAGCGCCTGGATGCGCGAATCGCCGCGCCCGGAGAGGCCGGCAAATTCGAGCAACCGAGGAATGCGTTCCACGATGTCCCTGTCCGTCCTGCCGAAGTACCGTCCGTAGACGAGCAGATTTTCCCGCGCGGTGAAATCCGGGTCGAGATTGTCCATTTGCGGCACCACGCCAACGCGGATGCGGGCCTGGCGCGCACGCTGGGGCACCGGTTCGCCCGCGAGCTCGATACTCCCGCTGTCCGGTTCGGTAAGACCGAGACACAGCCGTAGCGTCGTCGTTTTACCCGCCCCGTTGGGCCCGAGCAGGCCGAAGCATTGGCCCCGTTCCACCGTGAGCGACACCCCGCGCACGACCTCGTGAGCGCCATAGGACTTGCGCAAATCCCTAACGGACAGGACGCTGGTCATGCAACGCATCTCGCGCGGTGGATGTGAAAAGACCCTAGTCGCGCCATGCGCCCTTTACGATGTTCCGGATCAGATGCAGGCGCCGGTGGAAAAAGTGGTCGGCACCCGGAATGACGATAACCGGCAGTTCCTGCGGCCGTGCCCATTCGAACACGTGTGCCAGCGGTACGGTATCGTCGCGCTCGCCATGGATGACGATGGTGTCCGCGGGCACATTTTCGGTGGCGTAGGTGCGAGCGCCGCTCACCAGCCCCGAAGGTGGGGCAACCAGCACCAGGCGGTGCACGTTCAGGCTTTTCGCGACGCGAGTCTGGACGAAGGCACCGAAGGAAAAACCCGCCAGCACGAAACCCGCATGCGGCAGAGCCGGATAACGATCGGCGCTGTAGCGCGCGACCGCGATCATGTCTTCGGTCTCGCCCTCACCGTGGTCGTGGACACCCGCCGAAGCGCCCGCGCCGCGAAAGTTGGGACGTACCGCGAGCCAGCCCAGTTCCGTGAACGACCGGGCAAGCGTCTGAGTCACCTTGTTGTCGAGCGTGCCCCCGTACTGTGGATGCGGATGAGCGACGAGCGCGATGCCGCGGGGTGCAGTCGCAGGAGCGTCGATCAGCGTTTCGATCTGACCGGCGCCCCCCGTTATGAAGACCCGCTCGCCGGGGCGGGCCCGGGGCCGGATCATATGCGCAATCGTTCGACGATGCGCCCGTGTTTGAGGTGTTCGTCGATGATCTCGTCGATGTCGGTCTTGTCCACGTACGTATACCAGACGGCGTCGGGATAGATGACGATGCACGGGCCTTCGTCACAGCGATCCAGGCAGCCCGAGATGTTGACACGCACGCGGCCTTGTCCCGACATGCCCAGTTGCTTCACTCGACGTTTGGCATAGTCGCGCAAGCCGACAGCGCCCCTGTTGGCGCAGCACGTGTCGCCACCTTCGCGCTGGTTGCAGCAGAAGAATACGTGCCGTTCGTAATAACCCACATGCACCTCGTTGAACAGGGAAAATTATACGCCGTGCAGGTCCGCTTCAGCGGCCGGGACGTTCGTCGTCCCCGGCGAGCAATATCAGGACCACCAGAGCGCAAAACGGCCAGACCGCGGAAACGATCCAGGTCAGGCCGTTGAAGTTCATGAAATGCCCTTGCTGCCATAGCGCGAGCGAGGCATTGAGATACGGGTTCCCCGGCGCGATGTTTACGAGCGCGGTCGCTGCCATGAGCGCCACGGCCGACAGCGCAAGTCGGCCCGGCCGCGGCAACGCCACAGCGATGATGGTCACCAGCGTACCGGCCGTCGCGCCGAACAGCGCGCCCGGCGTGATCCAGGCCAGCATATCCTGCCCGCTGAACAGCGCGCCGAAAGCGAAGGTCCGAAACACGAACGCTGTGACGAGAAGCAGGATCACCGCCGAGCGCACCGGCTGGTTCGATCGCACCAGCGCTGCTGCGAGCAGTCCGACCGCAACGGTGTTGGCGCCGGCCACCCCCGCTTCGACACGGATGAACACGTCGGGAGTGTGAAGTTCACCGCTGGGACCCTGCAGCAGCGCGCGCAGATCGCCGGTGCCGAACAGCAGAGTGCCCGGATTGAGCTGCGACACCAGCCACAGCCCTATGATGACCAGTCCAAGGTCGATTCGTCTTCCCGGCAGGAACAACCGGTAGCGCAGTGCCGGCAGCCCACCGTCGCGAAGAAGCTCGCCGGAATAGCTGGCCCCGAGGACCGCGCCGATGAGGCCGCCGGCGGCATTGGCAGCGACATCGAGATTGGAGGCGATTCGCGCCGGAAGAAAATTCTGCAGCACCTCAAGCGATGTGCTCAGCGACACGGCCAGGGCGAGCGCTGCAATCACCGCGCCCCTGCCGCGCAGAAACGGAAAGCATGCGAGGGGCGCGAGAAATCCCAGCGGCGCGTAGGCGAGGACGTTGGCCAGCACGTCGAAGCTCGTGACATAACGGGGCACCGGCGCGACGAGGAAGGCAAGCGGCGGCACCCCCTGGCCCCTCCAGTCGGTCAACGGATGCAGTGACGCGTAGACGGTCAGCAGCACATACGCGACGAAGAGATAACGAGCAAGCGGCGAGGGCTGCATGGCGAATCGATTCTCTCACAGGCAGCGGCGCAGAGATTCGCCGCCGCGGCAGGTTCCCGAGGTGTTCATGCTAGGATCGCCGAAAAAACATGCGATGCGCGTCATGACCGGCCCCCTTCCATCCCTGGAGCAGCTAAAGAGCAGCTATGGCGGCGAATATGCGCTGGTCAAGCTCGCGCTGCTCGGCCGGCTGGCGCGCAGCGAGCTTCGCACCGCGCGTGCGGTTAGCCGGCTGCACGACATGCTGTGCTTTATGCGCGCCTATCCCGATGACGCGCGGGTTCTGGCCCAGGTAGAGCGGATGCTGGGGACATTCCATCGCCGTTCCGACCTGAAGCGTCATCGCGCGGCACTGGCCGATTCGGGCATTGCGGGAACCGCGGTGCACTACCGCTTCTTCTGGTCCACCGCGCGCTGGCTGGCAAGGCGCTGGCCGGAACGATTCCGGTTCGATCGCGGGGACGCCGAACCCGCGCAGCGACTGCGCGCGGCCCTGCCGTTGCTGGTTACGCCGGCGGAGTCCGCATGGCTGAAGGAGAGCCCGATTTCGACTTTCGCGGCGCTCGACCGGATGCGCGCGCCGGGCGAGAGCGACGCGGTCTTCTTGATTCGACGCGTCGAGACGATGCCCGGGGATTCGGCGAGCCGCGAAGCGTTTTACGATTCCATCGATGCGGCCTGCGTGCTCAAGCCGGCGCCCGGGGCGCCGTCAAGGACCGATGAGAAACATGCCGCCGCACCGGTTTCGTTTCAGGCGAGGCCATTGCGCCGCACGCGGCCCGACCTGCGAGCGCAGGCGGCGCTGGCGCCGCGCGCGGTGCACGAGTTTGCACCGCGTAAGGCGATACGGCTCCTGGATCTCGCAAGGGGCGTGATGGTGACGAGATTCCGCGACCTGGACGCGTTTGCGTATGGTGACCCGCGCGGGGTGCGTCTGATCGACGATGGCGAAGGCCTCGCGTTCATGGTGAACGGCGTCGTCCCGGAGCGGCGGGCAGTGGTACCGGGCACTTTCGGCTACCTGACGCTGCACAACGGGGTTCCTGTCGGCTACGGCGACCTGATCGTTACGGGGCGCTCGGTGGCCGTTGCGTTCAATACGCTCGAAACCTACCGCGGGGGCGAAGCGGCATGGACGTTCGCGCGGCTGCTGGCGATGCTGCGTCATCTTTTCGGGTGCACGTCCTTCATTCTGCATCCGTACCAGATCGGACATCGAAACGAGGAGGCGATCGCCTCAGGCGCGTGGTGGTTCTACTACAAGCTGGGCTTCCGGCCGCGGGCCCCCGAGGCGCGCCGCATCATGCGCGAGGAACTCGCGCGAATGAAATCCAATCCGGGTCACCGCTCGGACCGGGCGACGCTGCGCAGGCTTGCCGCTTCTCACCTGTTCTTCGATCTGGACGCTGCGCGTCCGGGGCGGCTGCCGCCATTGGCAGAAATTGGCGAGCGGGTGGCGGGGGACCTCGCAAGGCGCGCGGGCGCGGACAGGGAACGCGCCGTGAAAGAGTGCAGCAGCGAGGCCATGCATCTGCTCGGGCTGCGCTCGCTGCAGGGTTTCACCCCGGGTGAGCGACTTTCCTGGGTCCGCTGGGCGCCGCTGGTGGCGTCACTGCCCGGTCTGTCGCGCTGGAGCGCTGCGGAGAAGCGTGCGCTGGTCCGCATCGTGCGGGCCAAGGGGGGGCGCAGGGAAAGCGATTTCGTGGCGCTGTTCGCGGCGCACCCGAAGTTGGAACGGGCGCTGTTCGAGGTGGGCGACTGAAGGTTGCGGGGGGTAGGGGCAGCCCATCGACAGAATTTCGGCTCGAACACGATGTGAGGATGCCCTTTGAGGTCAGACCGTGCCATATTCGCTGCACTGGGCGCACGCGAATATCCGCGAGGTGGACTATGGTACGTTTCAGTTCGACCCGGAGATGGCTCACTGCCGGGTCTCGACGCATCGCAGGTTGTCGCTGTATTGCGGTCGGTGGCTAAGTTTTACTGAGCTTCGGTGATCCACCAATGAACTGGACCTAAGGGCGGATAATCGGCCGAAGCGGGCCTCCCAGCGGATGAAAGACTTCGACAGAGTTCGAGCCTGGGTCGGGAGCGTCCGGACGCCGATATGGGCAAGCATTCAAGTAGTGGCGTCCGGCGTAATGGCGTCACTTGGTTGCCCCCAATTCCGTCAAAGAGTAGCTTTGTATCCGCAGGCCCGCGTGTTACCACAATGGGGACCGTTGAAACAATGTCACGAGATTCAAGATAGTTGACACTCTGGCAACCAATTCGTTATGCCGCCCGAGCGCGAGATAGCCAGCTTGTCTTCCTATGCGCCAATGGAGTATAGTCCGCTTAATGCTCACGGTCATTGAATCTCCCTTGTTCACGAAGCTATGGCCAGATTATTGGTCGGAGGAAGAGCGAGGCGAGTTT